>Ga0222716_10001725_pt1 | contig 18066 bp, 16 predicted proteins | sample C33_13DmetaG_FD_165044 | JGI IMG/M metagenome (GOLD analysis project Ga0222716, IMG submission 165044) | Estuarine water microbial communities from San Francisco Bay, California, United States - C33_13D | ecosystem: Environmental > Aquatic > Marine > Unclassified | place: USA: California... | reverse complement strand
CTCACACATTCACAAAAATCGTATAAAACACAGTCAAATATCATGAACCCCACTAAATCACAGTCAAATCATGCTAGTATTCACGGTCCGTTCTATTCACAGTCAAAAAAAACTAAGCATATGGTTTGCGAAACTTTTCCTTGTTGTAATAATACTCACAACTGGCCTTTCTCTTTGGAAATGTGTGAGTTTTGTATGGTGTCTTACGCAAACAAAGTAATACTTCGAGACACCGTAATACAAATCCAACCAATTGATACAATGCTTTCATTTACTAACTACTTAAAAAAAATCACCCAATTGTGTGAATTACCCTGTCCCACAGAAAATCATCAAATTTCATATGATGTATGATCATCGAGTTTCCGTTACTTTCCACGAGATCACAGGAACTCTTTTTTAAGATATGCATATAAAGATGACATTGGACAGCTTCATGGAATGGTACATAGCCCAGCAATCGAGTACACCGATATTTGTGTTCCACGATCCTATCTTCATTTGCTACGACTCCATCGACTCTCCCGCGAATCTGTAAATGCATGCATGTTATGTTTTGAGAATTCCTGTGAATGACTTTGCAATTCATGAGACGTTCGTATTCGTCCAACATGAAATTTTCTTTCAATATACCGAGCTGCTTTTGAGCCCATATACGTTTATCGGTGTTACATGACGCGAGCTTTGCTGCGAACTTGAAACTTGGTGAATTAACCCAGTGCTTTGTCTTATGCACATAGATAGGTTCATATTGCCAGAATCCTTTGCAAACTTCCGTAACACTCTTCATTTATGAAGAATACGAAAAAAATTGTTGCGGTGATGAGTCTCCTTTTTTCCTAGTTCTTTCGACTCTTGTTCCAACAAGTGCGTGTAATTTTCATCATGTTCTATGAACCAAATGAACCGATTGGTATGTAAATCTGGGCAATGTATTATCGCCACGAATGTCATACAGGTCGCTACTCCCGACATAACTGTACACATCAACGGCGTGTCTTATCTTCCAGCCCACAGCCAAGTAATGCAATCCATCCATGTGAGCTGTACGTTGATTGTTAAGCGTTGTATAATTAGTAGGTACATTAGCCGAAACAGGGATAAAACTAGTATAGTTGTACTTGTAATTGAACCATCCACTTCCAGAATTCATTTGTAATACAGATCCAACGCCATCTAAATGTGGTTGTTGCCCGTCGTGAATATTAGCAGTATAGTTTATCTGATACATGCCGGCAACAGGTGCCGTAAACTCTCCAAGTGTACGATTGAATGAATTTTGGAATTGAGGATGAGCCATGTATGTGGCAGGATTGAAACCAGTAACCACAACAGGACCTTGGTTAGGAGAAATGCCGTTAGAGTTGTATTGCTTTGATGCGGCGTAGTAAACTACCGGCGGAGCAACATAGACAACATTTTTCCATGAGCCCGTTGATGAATCGTAACTCAGCAGATCGCCATGTTGAGGAAGTGTTACGTTTGTGGGAATCACAGTTGGTATAACAGGAGGAGTGTACGTCAATTGTGTATTGTACCCAGTATTACTGGTGAGTGTGAGATTACCTGCGCCACTTGGACTGGCAATTACTATTGAATCTAACGCGTTTTGCTTATTGGATAAATCATTTGTTGTTGCTATGGCAACTCCACCTATTTGAGGCGTGCCGCTAAAGTTGGGGCTGGTCAATGGTGCATAAAAAGGGTCTGTGCTTGGCACCCAAGCGGGTGTGACGTCGGCGTTGTCGGAAATGAGGTCCAGTTTATCTTTGAGCGTAATTGTAAAGTTCTTTTCGGTGAGAGCTCCATCTCCAACGGAAACCTTGATTTCATTATTATTTACTTTGGGTGTGCCGGTGAGGTTAGGACTGGCCAATGGTGCATAAAAAGGGTTTGTGCTTGGCACCCAAGCAGGTGTGAGGTCGGCGTCTGGGGGAATATACGTTAATGTTCCTGTCGTCAGGTCCAAGCCACCATTTGGGTAGGTGACGCCGTTAAGATTTGAGGTCGAGTTGTTGATGATTGTTAATTTGTCTTGTTTGCCGCTTAACAGGGGTGGTGTGTACGTCACGGTATTTCCCGTTTTTTGTATATTACCACTTCCGCTTCCTATAGACGCATTGCTGAAAGTTAATGGAGTTTGAAAGAGAGGCTTATTTTGAATAAAACTATCTTTCGATGAATCGATCTCATTCCAATCTGACTTTATATTAACTTGTGCATAATCCTCAATATTGGTCAATTTGTTCTTCCTCGCAAGATTAAAATTGAAATGTGTTAATCCTGCAACGCCATTCGAAGCTATGTTTTGACTTGCATATGGCAATGCGGGTATATTATTTGCATTGATGTCAGTATCCAGCTGGTCGGTGGTCCAATCCACAATTACAGGTTTGTTCTTGATATAACTGTCCTTTGTAGCATCGGTTTCTTGAAAATCTGCTTGCACATTCGTATTAGCGCTTATCATGCTCTCAATTGTATTTGATCGTATAAAGATTTCATCAGCTTCCAGAGATTTAGTCGTCAACAGCTCACATCGAATATCCTTTCCCACGACGTGGTCACCTAAAGCACTTGGCATTTCTTTACAAAACTATAATTTTAATTGTATGATGCAGCCGGCGCTACATACCCATAAGCAAATTGCCACCCGTCTGTTTTCGCCATATCTACATAAAACCAACGCGGGAATTCCAAGATTACATTTGACAAGCCGACACTGACAGTGCCGTCCAAAGTCGCAGCTTCAGACAGTCTCACAGTCATTTTCTTTGCATCTGAGGGGTGAGGAGTGATGATGTTGCGATGACTAGAATTAACTTTAAATCCTGCTGACGCTGTTATACCATTCACATCTGCATCCTCGAATGTTCCCGTGAATTTACATTCTGCAGTCGTTATACCAGCGACAATGCCATGTTCCTGAAAGAGCGTAACAATCGCATCAGCACTTCCGCTTGTTGTTTCGATGCTGTCAATACGCATTTTCATCATATAGAGACGCAATACCATGGACCCCAAATGTTCATATTTATGAAAGTGATTCGGCGCTTGCGTACCAATTTGAGTGTACTCTGTCCTATCAAAATTTAAAGTGTGACATTTCATGGTTTGTGATGCAGTAATGTCTCCGCTAACGTTCAAATTTGAATCGACCTTCTCTGCTTTGAAAATGTTCTGCACGGTGAGATTCTCGCATACTAGATTTCGGCCCAAAGAATAAACCATGTTTACATTCATGAACAAAAAAAAAGTGAGCTGTTTTATCAATATGTTTTTGAAACCAATGGTGTAAACAACGGCTTTGGGTCCACTCTTGTGTTTTGCATATTTGACGCTTGGAAACCGCCAAAGTCGGAAGTGCCTCGCTGATAACGGTCGTGAATTGGTTTCAGTGGAATCATGTTTTGGTAATCGTACCGTTTGCATGCAGTCTGTTCTGGGCTAGGAATTCGATTAGGGAGTAATGAGAAAATTCGATTCCCGTCACTGCCACGTTGGAACCCTTCGAAACGAGGCAATACCCTGTGGTACGGAGCGATTGGTGTTTTTACCAAATAAGGGCGCATTTTTGTTTAGCCGCAATATTTTAATATTCGATTTGCAATTGTCTTCCTCCCTTGATATGCATGACCTGTGAACACTCCGCCACAGTTAACATAGAAACTTTTCCATCAATACCATGTTCGGCCGATACGGTAGGCATGGTCAATCCAGAGAAGCTCACAGAAACGGACGAATTTGAACCACGGCAACTGTAGCCACTACGAACGAATGAGGGATTTTCCTGCATGTTCAGGATGCATGGGTATATGGATTTTCCAGTCTGGAAGTCTGTGAGCGAAGTTATCAAATGACCAGCGCTTTGAAGACTAGTGCGATCACATAGAAGAGACAAATCGGCCGCAGCATCGAGAACATTGCTTTGGAAACTACTCTGTGGCACGTTGTTAATAAAATACTGATATTTAAGACCACCCACCTTTTTGGTATTGGCACCATTACAGCTGGTGAAGAATAATTGATTGGAACAAGCTGCATCAGCGAATGCTTCCACTTGGTAGTCGTGACCGGGCATTCCAGGTGTGTTGAAACTAGAGTTTTGGAAAACGGTGTAAAGCACATCTACGGACGAAGAAGACAAAGACAGTGTGTGCTCAATGGTGGAACCACTCAGATTCGATTTTCGGAAGGTGAGATATTCTTTGTAAACCAGTTTGATAGCCTCATCACGGTTGATCTGATCGAGAAGCATTGCTTCATACAGACCGGAGTCCATGTTGATAGTATCAATAGTGGCGTACAACTCGTCGACTTTATATGTAGCGGCTTTGATTGCTACCTCCGTCGCATTGGTGCCGGCGGCAGTTACAAAACCATCATCGAATGATTTATCATCCTTCATGAACGTCAAACAGGCATTGCTTTTGAAAGTAATCATAAGCGTAATGGAACCTGTCAACATCGAGGGAAAATACCGAACCGATGAGTCGAACATACCTGTAACGGGAGTGTAAGCCACATCGAAATCGTCATTCGCTGCGTCGCCACTTAGAGTGCCATGCGAAAGAGTTGAATCAATGGAGCCATCTCTGTCACGAGAACTCTTCACAAGTTTGATAATTCTGCAAACTTCGGCATAATCGTTGTTAGATTGGGACACACACACACCTCCCACGAAGACGCTGAATGACGCAATAAGTGAAGAGAAATCAGCAGGCGCCTTCGCAAAATGCGTAGTTAGAGTAGCTGGAGTCGTACAATTTACATTAGCGTGAATTCTGAGAGATTTTAAATCCAAGAGCGCGTTCTCGGGAAGCTGAAAAGAGATACTTTGGTTTGGCGAGGCTTCCTTTGACCCTTGTGTTTCGATGCGAAATCTTGAGCGCGAAAAGTTCAACTGACGGGCAGCATATGAAGCACTTTTTGGAATGAAATCCATGGTTTTGATAGATGAAAAGAAAAAAAAATAGACGTATCATCACATCCGAGGTTGACCGTACCCATAAGTTTGAGGTGCCAACTTGGGTGGTAGTTCATTGTCGTAAATAGATTCATGTGCCATTTCCTTGGGGCCGACAAATTTATCCCACCGTAAAGTACAGTTAAAGTGCATTTCTCCAAACTGTTCCTGATTTTTTCCAAACGCTGCCAATTGTCGGTTCCTCTTGTCCGTAACAAAAAACTGCAAGTGCTCCATACTCTTCATTGGTAGGAACTTTTGGTAGACATCGTTTGTATCGTCATATGTGATGAGTCTGTGAGAATCCGCTTCACTTTCATTTGAAGATTTGATTGGAATCCTGGCAAAAATTGACGAATGCTGTACTTGATCATTCTTTTCTTTCGATATATCTAAACCAGCGCTTTCATAATTTCCGAGATCGAAATTACAACGCAAATACAAAGAGTCAAGTGTGCTTAATGACGCTGGAAAAAAGCCATATAGTTCTGTGGCAGTTATATTATTGCTCGCATCTTGAGTATTCAGCACACCCGCGCAATTGAAGACATTGGCAGCATCAAAAATAGTTTTCATGCCTAGTATTTCATGAACGTCGGAAATAGACCCGTTTTTTGATACACCGGCAGGTGCTGGAGAATTTGTTTTCAGATGAAAACATCGAATTTCAATTGTATTTGCTGCGGCGTAGGCATTTGTACCCGTGATTGTGGGCGTAAATGTAAAGCATCTTAAGACGTTGTCATATGCCACAGTAATAGCTGTCACATTGGCAGCGGGGACAGTCGATCCCGCGGCACTAGACAATGCAAGTTGATCAGACAATGTCGTATCGATTGCACTTTGAATTGCATTTTTAAGACTATCTGTTCCGGTGGCAAAGGAAGTATAACTCCCGCCTTGAATGACGACTTCGTAATATGACTTATTCTTTGTGTCATATATGTAAAACGTGTTATTGTAGCTGTTTATCAATGGAAAATTTCGTTTCATTGTGAAATTTATGAGTGTAAGACTCATCTGCTCATGACCGTGACAAGAAAACGGTCTTGAGGGTAATGACACCTTGCCATCATCCAATGAGGAATCAATGAACAGAAACTTTGTCAGATCCCCCCTCATTTTGCTTTTCTTTCTCGTCATTATTTTTTTCTTCGTCTATCTTTTTTAAAATTTCATCCAGCGTTCCGGCCTCATATGCGCTGCAAATGGCTTGAGCCATAAGATAATCCAAGTGAGGATGAGTTCTCAACAATTCTTCTATCATTTTCTTTTATTAGACAAAAAAATTTACAGCCGATGAATATGCTACCACCAATGGAATATAGAATGTGTCAACCAACCAACGCCTCCGATTACAGCGCCAACACCTGCTCCAACGGCCATTCCAAGTGGCCCTCCCATAGCTCCGAATTCAGTACCCAAAATTACATCTGATGCCAACGCAACACCGGTCGTTGTGGCAGCTGCTGCTGTCCCACCGATCGCTCCTCCTCCAACAGATGCAATTCCTTGGGCTGCGGTTTTATTTACTCCCAACTTTTCCAAACCAGAGTCAATTGCCTCGGTTGATCTTGCTCCCGCTTCATATCCGACAGCTGCCCCAGTGAGCAAAGGAGCGGATGTTCCACCTAGAAGTGTAGAAGCCACCGCTCCCGTTGCCAAATTATGGACGTCTTCTCCCATTTTATTATCTGGATCCATTGCGCCTGTTATTTTACTTGCAACCACGCCTGCAATCAGACCTTTGCTAGCTTGAACAGGAGTTGGCACAAAATCCATGGCATTTGTAGCATGAGACTCCGCAACATTTGTTGTTTCTTCCATGGTTTTGTTTATCTCGTCCTGTGTATCTTCCAGAACAGCTTCACGTTGTAGCTTTGATCTGGACGTGAAATTGTCAACTTCCTGATCCGGCATTTTGTGTAAAGGAACACCACTCATTGCCTCTTCTACTGGAGTGGTTTCAGGAAGATGTGCTTTGGGCGTATTGTTGAAATGCTCATGTTCCATGGCTGTGAATTTACCGCCCATTCTCTCCCAATGCTCAACATGTGGACTTTGATACGCAGCTCTTGGTGTCAAACGAGTGATTTCATTATCTTCCAGATCTCCAAAATGCGTGTCTTGTTCCGTCATGCCACCAAAAGATTTCATAGATTCTGTGAATGTTTTTCCATTTTCTATGTCGGTTTTCATCATATGCAACGTATCGTAATTTGCATACTTTAAACCCAGACGCGCCGTTTTCCGCGTATTTTCCTCCAATCCACTTGGTTGTCTTGCACCTCTTTGTGTAAAGTTACGCAAGCGATGCTGCATCCACGCATTCCATCTTCCACCACGAATAGCACGAATTCGATCCACGTTCCAATTGTCCTTGTCAACGATGTGAGACGCAATACTTGCTAAATCCTCAGTGGTAGTAATGATACGATGCTTCACAGATGACTTAGAATTTATTTGGTCTCTTCCAAGAAGTGGATTAAACAGATTAGTTTCAACACCCTCTGCATCTCCAACATGCATCATCTGAGCTCCGGATTTTGAATACCCATTCAGCTTCGTTTGGGATTTTGTCACATTGTGATTCCTCAACGCTTCTTTCAAAACTGTTTTGATTTGCATCGTTTGCGGATCGTTTCCCATCCCTCCAACAATGGCTTCATAATCTGTTCTCAAATCGTTCAGATCGGGACCTCGACTCCACTCTGTGCCCCGTGCCACAACTCTCATCTGTTTCGACGAACCACTGCCTTTTGTCATTACAAGATGATCGAAATTGCTCAAGTTCTTGTCAATTAGCCATCCACTGGTACTGTCATCAATGTCTAAATACGATTGAGCTCTGTCAAGATCCTGATGTTTGTACGCTTTGTGACTAGCACTCACGAGTCTGGCTTCCATGATCTCACTTTCTGACAATTCCACCTTTGTGGGCTTCGGACGTGTCACTTTGTGTGGTATTCCACCACTTCCTGAAAATATACTGGTGTTGTCAATCCTGTCTCCTGGATGATACCCGTATTTCTTCTTTAATTTTTCTATAATGTTGGTTTTCCTTGCGTCCTTCGTTTTTGAGGTTTCAGTTCGCTTTGGAGATTTGTTTGTGTCGTGATGTGGGACTAAAGCCGACAGTCGTTTTAGTTTACGATTACGCATTGCGGCAGTGTAATCATAGGGGACTGGACCGCTAACGATCATGTTTCCTATGTAAGATTATTTTTTTTTCAACCCCCTCACCAGCGTCAACAACAATGCGAATTTCCGAGGATCCTCGGATCGTAACAATTCAATATTATTTTTGGACAATCGAATGGTCAACTTCGGCGCTTTAGCATCCGCTGTAGAGGTTCTTTCAGGCAATGCGCGAACTTCTGTTATGACAGTTGTGTCTTTTCGACGCGAACCACCCCTGTAAGCAGAATCTAAGTAGGGTCCATCTTCATTGAATAAATACATTTCAATTCCATTGACTGTTCGCATACAACTAATAAGCTCATTGACACTCTTTTTTGGAACGAACAATTCATTTTTGCGTGTGTTGCCATCGTCATCCTTCCAGCGTAATCCTCTCCTGTCCATCTCTGCATGCATCTGTTCCTCTCTGATTCTCACCAATGTCCTGGATGCGTTATTGATATTGTATGACTTTCCCTCAACGTCTTCACCAAGGCGTTCGTTTTCCTTTGCCACTAAACGAGGCGGTATTCGCAAGCATGCAAATATCGTGCCTTTTAATGGAAGCCAAAAGTTTTTATACATGTTGAGACGTGAATACAGCCCTTTTTGCGACGATTCCGTGTTAAATGCTTGGTCCATCCCAGAGTAAAGAGAGGTCCCGCTCGATCCACATCTGAATGCGTTGTTTCCATCAAACATTTGTTTCACGATATATAAACATGGCGTTTGAGCCCAGGAATGACCTTGATCGATGAAAGCTTCAATGTCCATATTAATCTAAACCAAACAATTTTAGTCTGGCTTTCTCATATTTTTCCAGTTTGCGTTCTTGCATGAGTTCATCCTCCGTTTTCTCAATGAGTGGTTCCCTCCTCGTTTTTGGCAATCGGAATTCGACTTCGTCATCCGAGCTGCTTTCCACAACTCTTATAATTTTCTTCTTTTTAGGGCGTTTCACATATTGAATTTCGGGCTCGTCGTCTTCTTCTTCTTGTTGAGCAGTTGGCTCACTTGGATTTGACGCAGGTTCGGTAATTCTATTGTATTCTCTTTCAATCTGCTGACGTCTCATATCTTCTTTTTGTTTTCTTTCATGCGTTTCAATCTCCTTTGCTTTTTTACGCAGTTCCGCGTTCTCATTTCGCACTTGAAGTGCCTTCTCTCTCGCTTTTAATAAAGCTTGTTTTTGTGCGGGAGTGCGTTCTTTTTTTACGATGATTTCTTCGGTGATGGTAGGTGGTGGTTCTTCCATGGGTTTACTATAAGCTACAGAAAATTTTCAGTCGTCTACAGAAGAATGAATTCCTGGAAATTTCTCCGGAACATGCTGGGATGCGAAGACTTTTTGAAGAAATCTATGAATAAGAAGTCATGGTCTTTTTGCATCGCTGCATCGTAAACTTTTATAAAATCTTCCTTTGACACCTCGCCAGCACACTCCAAAGATATCTCATCCAGCGCCTTTTCTGACTTTGTCTTGAAAAGGATGATACTTGTTGCGTTATTGCGTATCGTCTTGGAGATACCACCATGCTGACTCAGATAGCTTTGCAATAGCCAAAAACAACTAACACCAATGGCTCCACCTTCACTCAATTGACCAATATGACGATGTTTTATCACGAAACTATTCAGTTTCCGTGCTCCTTTTGTGAAAAGAGCACTCCCCATGCAGTCGTCACATAGCAAAGCGCATCGGCAGCGTTTTCCGTTATACTTGTGCTTTGGCGGTGCAAAATTATTCTTTTCGAAAAACATCTCCAAGTCATCGTCGCTGATTTGTGTTAATGGAGAAGTCGATTTCATGGTTGCCATTAATGCATTGTATCGACGTAATTGCTCCCGATAAGTATCAAGGTCTTTCGCTTCTTGCTCGATTGCTGTTTTTATTTGGTCTATACACGTAATGTCATCGGGGTCGTCGTACACATCGTTTGGATCCACTTTCAATTGAGCCATCATTTCTTGGTTTGACTTCATAGTGGGTGAGATAATGAAGATTCTATCAAATTTGAGCATTTTTAGACAATTGATAGCAGCTACCGTTTTCCCCGCACCCCTGGCGCCTACGATTAACATATTCTGATGTAACTTAGGAAGATCTGATGGCGTCTCATATGTAAAAGCGCTTCCCTTTGGAGCTTTGACCTCCAAGTTTGTCTTAGCCCTAATGGTCTTCATTATCTTTTTTCTTTACACATAGAAAAAACAATGCTGACTGATCTGTATGAGGAAATTGACATGAAGATTAGAAAAGAGCGTAAGAAAATGCCTTGGAGCTCGACGTCAGAGTTCAAAGATGAGTTAAATAAAGCTAAACAAGCGAATGTAAATATTTACAGAAACCCGTTTGAACATTATAAGAAAATGCCAGAACTATTACCCGTCAGATTGAGAATACCGGCGAACGTCTCGAGATATGTTGTGGAAAAGATGCACTCAGATGACTCAGATGCATTCCAAAATGCAGAACACGATATTCTCTCAAATCCACCAGATCTCACAATGCATGACAGTGGCAACCGACAATCTGATTTTAATGAAGCACTTTATCTGATGCAGTCAAAGGCAAAAGAACGAGACATTGAAGCGGGTTTGTTGGCCGGATTTACTCAATCACAATTGGTTAGGAGTCTAAAGAATTATTACAAGAGCATAATGGAGACACCGCCTGTGAAGTTGGCAGAAACGAACAAAACAAAATTGGTAGAACTAGCTGTAGAAACAAACGGGTTAAATCTCTCTGACATGCAACATCACAGAGACAATAGTCCACCGCCAACGCCAACTTAAAATTATTTTAATGTATTCAAAAAAAGATGACTATCTGTCCGATCGAATGTGTACGCAGTGCTTGCCCTGACCCGGACTTCTTGGAAAAACATGAAACATTTGTCCTGACTGTTCTCAGCATCCTGTCTGGATTGGCAGGAGCCCTTTTGTCATTTTTTCTAAAGTCAAGATGCACAAGATTGTCTATGTGCTGCCTGTCGTGTGATCGCAATCCAATTCAATTGGAGGCGTCTCAAGTTGAGGTTCGGACACAATCCGATCCATAACGCGCTTCGCTATCTCCTCAATGATTTGCTCTAAGTCGGGACGGCCATCACGATTAAAATCCACTGTGAGGACTCGGCTGCATGAACCTCCCATTTATTTAGACTTTATATTTTTTTTTGAAGTTCTTGATGTTTTCGTTTCGACTGGTTGAATCGCCCCACAGAATGTGATATGCCAATGCATTTGGCGTGTCTGCTTTTGCGTGCTTGCCAGAACGGTGCCGCTTTCTATAATTCTCTCTACGGTTTTTGTCATGATGCAATGTAAAGTCGCTGTACCCTTTCGCACCAAAATGGACAATTTTACATTTATCTTTATTGCAGAACTCAGCCATGTACTTTTTCGGAGAACGAGTGGAAGGTTTAACGGACTTTAGCTTCATTTATTTTTATGCTCTAATAAAAGTGTGAGCCAACGTAAAGATTGTTCGATAGAATAAAACATTTCGTCGTAGAATGTTACTTGGATGTGAAGTCTATCAGTGTGCAATTTCTTCATTTGACTTTTGTGAATGCTTACTAAACGCCTTAATCTTGATAAGTCAACATCCTTCTCAAATCGTTTGATCTTACGCAAATAACCATCAGCCAAAGTGTGAATCTTATACCTTACAGTAATTGCCATGAGAACATCAAATTGAATGAAACCTTCATCGTCCATGTAATTTCGTTTAATACGGTGTAAATCTTCTTCAATCAAGAACTTTTCTTCCGTTGTGTATTTGATGAGATTACAAACATTCTTCTTGAGTAGTTTCAATTGTTTGTCCATTTTATTCTTACACAACAAAAAAAATATTGTCGTTTGTCTACATCCAAGACGGCAGAGGATTTACAGATTCATTATACATACTTTTTGCCACATTTTCAGGCATTTTATGTCGAGTTACAAGATGTTTTTTCAAGTAGAATCTACCATATGCAAGACTACACAACGGACACATAGTTCTGTCGTCTCTCTTTTTTTGCAAGATTTCGTCTCTGTGTAAACGATACTCTTCTTTCCTGGCTTCACTATTATATCTTTGTCGACGCTTCAAGTTGATGGTTTCGCGATTAGCCTCAATGTACTCTGGTGAAGAACCCATCTTTATTTTACGTCAACATTTTTTTATTCGTCGAACATTCAGAATCTAACTTTGCGAATCATACTTACAGAAGACATTGTATGATTCTTGTTCACTTTGAACATAACATTACCTCCAGCCGTCATGTCGAATGAAACAGTCTTTCCATCAAATAAGTCTCGAAACATCTTCATGGCGTCACCCCCGTATGCAGTTGACACTTTGTGTTGAATACACTTTGCCGGGATACTTTTCATACGAATGTGAAAAATATCCTTGTTCCCATCTCGGTCTTCCAATCTATCAATGTATGACTTTTTTCCAAGAAAGATAGATTCAGTAGCGACAATGTCTCCTTGTTGCTTCTTCTCACACTTGACTAGCTTTCCGTTTACATTTTGATACGATGATTGAAAATCAAAATCCGTGTGAAATTGTCCAAGGTTTTTGCCAATCAGCTCACGACCATATTTGCGGTAGAATGCTTTTCCTAAGATGCTATCATTCTCTCCTTCCACATAAGAGCTATCAATGTGCATGGAATCAGTATCTGTATAAAAGATAGAACCTCCTACATCTTCTGCCAAGCACATGACTTCATTCATGATATTCTTCGAAACGGATAAGATTTCACATGCTACATGTTGCCGATTGTAATGGGTATCGATTTCCTTGTACAGTTCAAACCTCCACTCTCGATTGTTCATCTGAGTGAACGATTTGATGCGGTTGAAATGGGTATCAATGAATTTATCCTTTGCTTCTCCTTCGTTGACATAGCGGATGTCCACATCAATAGGCTTGAGGCCTGTAACCCCATAGCAAGAATTCATTAAAAGTTTAATACAGAGTTGACAAGCATCGTTCTTCTCGTCCTTGTATTTAAGTCGCATATTGAATAGCTTGCGGATGACTTTGTTTATTGTATCGTTGCGCTCCTGATCAAAGTAGTAACCTTGTATAATTGTATACGTTATGCCACTAAATCGTTCAAGATCCTCGAGAGTAAAGCGATCCACGTAAATTTCTTGATCTTCCAAGTCATTTGTCCATCGGTTTCCGTTCTCTCCTTTGATACGTGTGATGGGGAACCGATATTTGCGACCCACAGTATGAACTTTGATCTTAAGAAAGTAACCATGCGCATTTTTGTTAAGTGATTCTACATTTGTTCCAATTCTTTCATTCCATATCTTTGGTGCACCAGTGAGAAATCCAGGTATACGTTCCATGGCCGACGGGTACAAAGACACACCGTCAAAGTCGGCTAGAGCAGACGACACATGCTTGTGACGCTTTTCCTCTTGGTAATCATCATTTTGCCACGGTTTTAGTAGCTCACCACTTTTGCATAGCACAGGGATATTATTTGCACACATTACTCTGCCACCAATACTGCATAGAGCTATAAATCTCTGTACAACACCCGCTAATTTGTGCACCCCAATGTAACATCCTTGTTCAGTCAGATATGCATCTCCTAGCGAAGAAATCGTTGGGTAGTGCAATATGTCAATATCAAAGTTATCCAAACACGTCTGCTGGAACACTCGAAACCCTTTCTTGAGAACAGACACATCTGCTTCACAGTAAATACGGCTGTACTTTATCATATCAAAGCATGTTTCCTCGTTGTGTTTCACAATGCAATTCCACTTGTGGAGATTACGAAACAATTGATTTGTATCGTTGAAATTTGGTATATTCTTCAAGTCTTCCATAGTTGCAATGCCTCCGTGTTTCACAAAGTCCTCTGTGTACAATTCGTATGGCATTATCTCTTTTTCTTGATCGTCCTTCGTCAACGATTTACCGAATTCGCTCAGTGCCATGGGAATGATCTTATTTGTATCCGTAAAGCGAATGTCTACTATTTTGTCCAAGCGAAATGCCTTGGTAGGCGTGAACAACTCAAAGTCTGCTTGGCTTACTATTTCAGCTATAACCTTTCCAATTCCCTTCAGCTTTATAAAGTCAGCATATTCTGTAAGATATTCATCATGCGACTTCAGGATTTTCACTGCTTTTTCCCATACGCCTCTATTCTCCATTCGACCAGCTCCTCGTTTGGGATCGTTGTAATACATGTCTTTGCCAGTTGTATTCATCCAATTCACAAGATCTTGGTTTGGACAATTCTTTCGCGTTCCTTCGTCTCGTTCATGACCGAATCTAATGTATCGAGCCCTTCCACAAACAATTGAAGTTCCGCGTTCAATGTAATTCGAACGTGTCAGGTATTGAAAGAGAAAGCTGAGATCGTAAGTGACATTGTGGGCTAGAAGCTGTATCACAGGCACATCATTCGAATCTGCTCCATCATATGGCGATATTTCACAACCATATTTTTCAACTAGATGATCCAACATTTGTTTAGCACACAATGCACCATCGTATGAGTGTATTGTGTCCTCGTTGTACTCACTGAAGCAAACTTGATATGCAACATGTGGACATTCCATAGCATACAATTTTGCTTCTGATTCTTTGTCTAGCTTGTCTTTCTTTACTTTGTCTTCAATCTTGGCTATTATCTTCTCTGGATGACGCGCTGTTTTCAGAATTTGTTCCGTGCATCGTGAGATCAATTCGTCTTCATTGCTATGAATCATCTTTGTAGTCGCTTCAAAGTCAAAGAAAATACGAGCATCAACAGGACGTGATCGTGACAGTAATTTAGCTTGTTCCACCACACCCAACTTTAATCGCTGAATCTTCTTTACTAATCTTTTTAAAGTTTTAGGATCTTTGGCTGCCATGGACTCCTTCAGATCATCAATTTTCTTCTTGAGTTTTTCATGATTTGTATTTTCAATGAGTTGCTCGTCTATTTCAGGTCCCAATTCGAGATCCTCTTCTTCATTGTATGCGTACGACTTCACATCTTCCACAAACCATGACTTTATTTTCATCTCTGTGGTATATCCCTTTTTGTAAGATTCTATGTCTTGTTTGCATCTTATTTCATCAAATCCATCACAGTCAATTCTGACAAAGGTTTTGTGATTACCATTCTTCAAGAACAATGTGCCTAGCACTTGAGTGACTTTGAATAGTTTACCAAACTCCAAACGATTTGCGTAACCGGGAACAACGACATCCCACGGATCGCCGTCTGATTTGTTCCATAGTCGTGGACAGTCACCATAGTTCATCACTCCGTATAAATGATTCAGTGACCGATTTTCGAGAACAATTTCACATCCGTTGAACGCTTGTGTAACGAATTCTCGGTAATTAACAAATCCAATTGGGCGTAACGTTGCAATGTCTGTACAGGCCACTGACTGAATATCTTGCAAGCACTCCAGTTCTTTTGGAGTGTCATTCTGAAGTCCATACATCGGTTTTTCCTCTAGCTTCAAACTATATCCTGTATCAGTAAGAATTCGCTGTTGAACTTCAATTAGAAGGCTACTTATATTGGCGCGATGTGACACAGCTAATCCATCATAGATCAAAGCATAGACCTCCATTTCCTTTTCTTTAAAGAAGTTGTACATGGAAAGGAGACACTTGTTTTCCTGCTCATGAGTCAATATGGCAAACACTGATCTGTAATACGATTCTTCGTCTTCTTTTTGTTTGCGTTTCAACTCGCATAAATCATGATATTCATGTTCAGCGGTGTCCACAACACATTTTCGCAAATAACCCAATTTATCTGTGAGGTCTTGAACTCTCGGTAATACTGTCGCAGTATTGTTAGGCATTTCCGAGATGTGGTATTGCGGATCACCGCCAAATAGGACTGTTAACATTAGAGTTTTTGCAGCGTCTTTGTGACAACCATGATACCTCATAAGTTCTGCAAACCATTCAGGCCGATTCTGTACATAGTCCTCAAGGAGTTCAAGGGCTTCGACTATTTGTGGATCATTGAGTAGTTCTGGGAAATAAGTTCGAATCCATTGCGGTGTGATTGTTGGCAGACTATTGCAAATATCAATGTCGCTGGCTTTATGTGCAATCAGCGGTGCACGCAATCCACTGAAGCATCCAGCTATTGACTTTGACCTTGTACTTTTTGACTCGCCAGTTGCATACAGTCTGCCGACACCATGCCTATAATTGTATTGAACTGTGTTTACACCATTCTTCAGGTTTCCTTTCATCTTCAGTAGGAAATCCAATACATCACGCACTTTGTTGTGTTCTTTTTGCTTTCCTGTCGACTTACCCTTGTAACGTGTATCAGGAAGTAGCCCATGTTCCTTGCTTCGTATTTCCAATACAAGTTCGTCAAGTCTTGTCTCATTAATAGGTTCTTTCAATTCAAGTTCATATCCACCATCACGCTTTGGATGAAATGGTACACTATACTTTTCGGGATATTCTAGTGTGTCGAAAACGGTGTGAGACACCTTATCATAGAATTGGGTACGAAAGATTCCATGCGTCGCAATTGAGATCTTTTGCACATGATTGGTTTGTAAGATAGCTCTAAGTAGATTCATAGTGTTCATACCACGATCTTCACGTTTGAACTTGTCTCCTGATTTACTTTTGATATTATACCAATTTTGTTTGTCTTTTACTTCATCATAATTCAATATCGCATAATGATTGTAGCATGTATCGAAAAAATGAAAATAATGATCTTGAATGCATCCAATTGAAACGCGAAATCCGTCTTCATTTCCGTACTTCAAAACATCTTTGTCCTTATCCGTGCGAATCTCCACATATAGGTTGTGCTGCTCTGCAATTCTTGATATATTCTTACGTGATATTGTGCGTCGTAGAAATTCAAACTTCATTGCTTGTAATATCTTATTATCCACTCCAGCCGATTTGAAAGCTAACCATAAACAGTTGCTATCATAGTTTTTCTTTTCAACTGATTTGTAGACTCCTAATCCATGTAATGTCGTTGTAAGGTCTTCACATTCGAAATTATGTGTGTATGGAAAGAACGCACCTCCTCGATAGTAATATCCTCCTCCAGATCTTGCTGATGGATTGCCAACTGAGAATGATCCACCGTTTGCCATGCCGTCCACAACAATACCATCAGACTCAGTGTATTCGTTTGCTCCTCCTTCTGCTGCATATTCTTGTAATTCTGAATCCAGTATAATATCCTCTAGTTCCAATTTTCGATTTACCATTCTCGTCAAATCTTCATAGTTTTCCAGAGTCAAAGTGTAGTACGTTCCGTTTATTTCAATGACAAATTTCCCACCATCTTCTAAAGCTGGCAAATATGAATTTAACATTCTTTGTACCTCTCTGTATCCTTTCAATTTGTAATTTGCTTGATTAGTTTCACCACGTTGATACGCTCTTTGTGACCGTGTATTCTTGGCCATACGAGATCGATTCTCGCGTTTTATCAAATACTGCTCATAGTTAACAACTCGTTCATCATCCGTTCGAATACGACGAATACCTTGGGGATTAGTGTTGAGAAGTGATGACTGCAGACTTTTGATTTCGCGGGTCGTCATCGATCTCTTTTTCTTAGGAAAAAGAAAAAAATTTTGGTGTGTCGGGTTTCGTCGGATGACCCGACTCTTGGAAATGGCCATGATTATTTTTGGTGTTGCACTTACACATTTTGATGATAAATTTGATTCGACTTTTTTTCTCTCATACACCTCGTTTACAAATTCACATTACACTCAAACAGAAATTACAAAAATATGTATGTTACATACCATTCATGTAGCGAATGACGATTTGCTTCTTCCAGTGAATATTCTTCGATATAACGATCTCGTTGAATTCATCTTCGTCAAATTTGGAATCATCGTAATCAATTCGATTATCGCGACCCCGAAGCTCTGGG
>Ga0222716_10001723_pt1 | contig 18075 bp, 12 predicted proteins | sample C33_13DmetaG_FD_165044 | JGI IMG/M metagenome (GOLD analysis project Ga0222716, IMG submission 165044) | Estuarine water microbial communities from San Francisco Bay, California, United States - C33_13D | ecosystem: Environmental > Aquatic > Marine > Unclassified | place: USA: California... | reverse complement strand
CTTTATTGATCGTTTCTTCTTTTCTTTCTCGTCGTCGTCTTTTACGAAACTTTCAATCTGCACCGCGTCCACGTCCCTCGCCTCGCCTCTTTCAAACGCCAATCGAAAACAATCTTCGATCGTAAAGCAGTTCAAATCTCTCGCAAAATTATTACCAGTGCCGCACGGCAAAGCGACTATCGGTACGTGGTTTTCTTTTACTCCCAAAGGTTTCACGCGTCTCGCTTCCACGTACCCTTGAACCGCTTCCCGCAGCGTCCCGTCGCCGCCCATCACGAAAATTGCATCGATAACTGGATTAGGGTTTGGCGACTCTTGTGATGATGAGGATTGTAACACGATTGAATCACGCACGATGGCGATGCAATCCCCCTCTTTTGTCGTCACTTTCTCGTGCACACAACTTGCAGTCATCCCATGCTTCTCTAACGAGCGTTTAATTTCCCTCACATGTTCCCGCCCACGCTTCGTTTTGATCTTCGCCCCGTGGAGTACGAGGAGGAGATTTTGTAACCGCTTTTTGTTCTTCGTATGAGTAGGGGATGTGATGGGAGTCAACGAGGACGCTTTCTCGCGCTCTGATTTCCCAGGACGCAAGGTTGGATGGTTCAACCAGAGATTCGATGGAGTTGAAGTCGGCGACGACGACACAGGCGATGGTGATGATGTCATGGTGATGTTATTCTTTTTGTGGGTAATTAATTAATGGGGGATTTTTGCGTTGAGAACCATCAAAAAATGTGGGCATTAATGTGGGCGGATTGATGACTTCTATGCTCGTTTTTACTACACGTACCGCATTCAAGAGCAGAGTTTTGTTCACTACTACTTACTTTTGAACGACGTCGGCTAAATTTTTGAACTCGTCCACGCCTTTGGTGAACAACGCGCCTTGCGATGAAAACAATTCCTCTATCCCGGTATCCCCGGCGGCGCCTTTTCGCGTCAAGTATTCGTAATACGTGAGCGGTCGTTTCCCGGTCAAGTTGTAAAAATCCGGCGAACATCTCGTATAAAATCCGTTTTGTAAATACTCGAAGAACTCCGCTCTCGTTTTACCAAAATCTTCCTCGAACTTCTTTTGGTCTTGCGGAACGTACGAAATCGTTTTTCCGAACACGTCTTTCGCGACGTCCAAGTCTTTCGCGACGTCGGATTTCAACGCTTCGGTTAAGATACTCGCCACGTCGCGCATGGACGTCGGTTCCGCGCCGCAAATGTCGTAAAACTTATTCCCGTGTCTTTCCGGTCCTTCTTTAAGTACCGTAAACGCGGCTTCGCCCATATCGTTGCACGAGACGAACGAGTTTTTCGTCTCCCCGAGAGGACTGGTAAACGTCCCGTTTTCTCGCACAGAGTCAAGCTCGTTTTTCAATAAATGGTTCATGTAAAAATTCCCTCGAATAGAGGTCAAAATGTTTTTAAACCCCGCGTCGATGAAACACTTTTCGCTCCACCAGTAGTGCTGCAACATCAACGGAATCTGCGCATTTTTGTCTCTCGAAACGTGCGTGTTCTTATCGTACTTATTCGTATTCGTATCCGCGCCAAAACACGAAATCCGGACGATATGTTTCAAGTTCTTCCTAATCTGTTCTGTTTCCTGGCAAAACTTCGCGAATTGCATGTGTTCCGCGATGTACTTATCCTGCGTGGACGAGAACAGATGCGTCACGTCTTCCATCGCTTTCCGCCACGTCTTCTTATCCGTTAAATCGAACTCGACCGTTTCGTCCGCGCCTAATTTCATCGCGTATGCGCTTTTATCCCGAGTCGCTGCTCGAATTTCAACATTTTCTTCACCATCTTCTCGTTTACTAAAATGTTTCGAGAGTAACGCGAGGACTTCTTTCCCGACGCGACCGGTCGAGCCTGTGACCAGGATAACTGTATTTTACACAATCATCAAAGAAAGAAGAGAGAAGAGAGGTCAGCATCTCATATCATCATCATCAAAATCATCAAAAACAACAAAAAGAACATTATTCGTCCTCGTCAAACTTTCCTAGTGATGAATGCTATGCTTTAGGAAGCGTACGCGTACGTATCATTGAAGAACAGAAACAAAACATATCCCAAGAGAGATATCGCGGGAAAAGAATCAAAGCATTACTACTCTGGTAGTATTCATACCTTTGCGCGCGGAAGACGCCGAAGACGGAGAGGACATCACGCGCACTACTTATGATACTCTATAAAAACGACAAAAACGAGCGCAGGCGGGAGAGAGAATGACTCTGTAGCGTTCGTTATTCTGATGAAATTTTCAGGGTCAATTCTGGAGACTTTTTCCCCTAAATCTCAACCAAAGCACGACATAAAACGACGCACAAAACCACTTTTATCTCTCTTTCTGAACGGAGTGATACGCACACGATGCGCTCTTTTGAGCGTTTGTCTGTCTTTTCATCGAGAAAATTTCTCGTTTTCGTCGTAGTATTGCTGTGTAAAAGGTGTTTTTGTGATGCCAAAATCGGATTCGGATTGGACGACTCCAACGGGGAAAAGAAAATCGATTTCGAACACGAAGCGTTAGATTCCAACCGATTCCCCGGATGGCTCGGCGAAAAACACCGCCCATCCGTAAACAAAGATAAAGAGTTAGGCACGTGGACGGAACCTATCAGTTGGCAACCGCGAGCGTTCGTGTTGCATTCGATTTTGAGCGAGGAAGAATGCGAAGAGATTTTACGAATTGCGAAACCGATGATGAAGCGAAGCACGGTGGTGGATTCGATAACCGGGGAGATTAAAACGGACCCGATTCGAACGTCGAAGCAAACTTTTTTAGCGCGAGGGAAATATCCGGTAGTGACGAGAGTGGAGGAAAGGTTATCGAGATTTACCATGCTTCCTTGGTACAACGGCGAAGACATGCAGATTCTTTCGTACGGCGTCGGCGAGAAGTATTCGGCGCACCACGACGTGGGAGAGAAGAATACGAAATCTGGACAGCAGTTGAGCGCGGAAGGCGGGCAAAGAGTCGCGACGGTTTTGTTGTACTTACAAGATACCGAAGAAGGCGGGGAAACCGCGTTCCCGGATTCCGAGTGGATTGAACCGGAGAGCGAATACGCGCAGCAAAAATTCTCCGAGTGCGCCAAGAACGGCGTCGCGTTCAAACCGAAACGAGGCGACGGATTGCTCTTCTTCTCCATAACCCCGGAAGGCGACATCGACCAAAAATCCATGCACGCCGGGTGCCCGGTCGTCAAAGGCACGAAATGGACCGCAACGAAGTGGATTCACGCGAGACCGTTCCACTATAAACTCCCAAATCCGAAACCTCCCAAGGAAGGGTGCGAGAATACGGACGAGAGATGTAAAGGGTGGGCCAACGCCGGCGAGTGCGAGCGCAACCCGGGGTTCATGACGAAAAACTGTAAGTGGGCGTGCAGAGTCCCCGGGTGCGAACATAAGGGTAATTAGTTGTTATAGTGTAGTTTAGACTTTATTTTTTGTAGTAAACAGAGAAAGAGAGAGAGAGAGAGAGAGATCCGCAAAGCGCTTATACTTGAGTCATCCTTTCCCACTCCTTTCCCTCACTAATCCATTTTCGTAATCCATTATGCGTTTTGCTCCTTTAACTGCGACTTCGACCACTTCTACGCGTCGTCATCATCAGAAAAGAACAAACACAACAGCACCGTTAAAGAGGATTTCTCAGAAGAAGAACAAAACCTCGTCGTCGTTTAATCGAAGAAGCATCATCACGATGAGCAGCACGGGTGGGGAAAACGGAGAAAAGATACAAAAATCCGACGCGGAGTGGAAGAAGAGTTTAACCGCGCAACAGTTTCAAGTCTTACGACTGAAAGGCACGGAACCCGCGCGAACGGGGGAGTACGATAAGTTCTACCCGTCGGAGGGGCACTTCGTGTGCGCGGGGTGCGGGAACGCCTTGTATTCCGCGGAATCAAAGTTCAACAGCGGATGCGGTTGGCCAGCGTTCGATAAGTGCTACCAAGGCGCGGTTTCGACGAATATCGACGAGACGTTTGGCATGCGAAGAGTGGAAATCGTCTGTGCAAAATGCGACGGGCATCTCGGGCACGTGTTTGAAAACGAAGGGTTTACCGCGACGGCGGAACGCCACTGCGTGAATTCAGTGAGCGTGAAATACGTGGAAGGAGAGTGCGAAAAGAAGGAAGCGAAGGTAATCGATGGAACGAGCGTAACGGGAGGCGCGCGAAACGCGCTTTCGATGTTGATTCGGCCAGCTTTGTATTTTGCAATCGGGTATAGCGCGCTGAATATTTTGGCGAATAGTGCCTCGAGTTTTATGACGCGCGGCGCGCAATGATTTTAATTGTTGTTTAAAAGTTTTGAAGAAGAGAAAAGAAGAAGAAAGAGCAGATAAACGCAGCGGCGACGACAACGTTTAGAAGAATTCGCGCGCGCGAGTTTGGAAAAGAACGTGTACAAAAAAACGATAACTACTGACGCTTGCTTCTTCTCTCTCCTCATAGGTGGTATAAAAAGAAAGCGTGTGGTGGGTATGCGTGCGGTATGTGTCGTATCAAATAATGTATTTAGCATATATATAAACAACGAAATACCGAAAGAATATATACAGTCTGAATAGTGGTGAACCCCGCCTCGCCGCCTCGCGAACCACCGCCACGGATAAGAAAAGAATACGCGAAAATTTACTTCGCAACGTCTCCAATCGGGGGTAAAATCTCTTTCACTTTTCTCGTCTTCGTGTAGAACAAGTAGAAGTACCACAATTTAAAGCCCATACCGATGACTAACACCATCATGGAGTCAAACGCAACCGTGTCTTCGTTCGAATACAATCGGTACGTTTTGCCCATGGAATCCAAAACTTCCGACCCGGGAACTTTCATACCCGTGCCGAGCATAGTTTCGGCGGAGTTGGAGAAGCACAACAAATCGGATTCAGTGCACGCTTTAAAAGTGGCGTCGGAGTATTCCAAATACACGATCGCTCTCAACGCCCACTTCATGATGTTCACGTACGTAAACGCCCTGAACGGCCACACGACGTCCTTTTCGTCGATGAGGATACCGTTGAAAAGGAAACCGCCGAACCATAAGTTCATGTAAACGAGCATACCAATCAACGGGTTAGTGAAACAAATGGAAAAGACTTGCGCGGCAGCTTCGTACGCCCACAACATCAACGCGTACACCAACAAGACTTGGATGTAATGCGGCGCGTACCAATCGGCCATGCCATATCCGGAAACCGAAACCGCGCACACGCCCAAGAAGAGCATCAACGGAAGCTGAATCAACGCGTTCGAGAAGAGATAAGAAAACGGTCTCAACATGCCATTCTTAATTTCACGTTTCATCGCCGCAAATTCTTCGTTGTAACTAAACACCGCGACGACGCCCAAGGAGGTTGGCACGCCGATGTGCCAAACGAGAAGCCACATTCTAGAAAAGACTTGGTCTTGCTCTCTCTCTCTGGACTTGATGTAAATGATGCCAAAGAAGATGCACGCGTTCAAAAACATGACGGCTCTCGCGACGTACAAAGTCGGATCTCTAAAGACCAACAAACCGTGTCGGCGAAACAAAGTCATCGTCTCGGCGAGCGTGGAGTTGCCCAAATGTTCATTGTTCGGGACGCCGCCGGTTTCCTTCAAATCGTCCTCGTAACTCCCACACGGTAACCCAGTGTACGATTTCTCGTACCTATCGAGGATGTCGTCGACTTGTTTCGGGTCCGTGAACTCTCGGTTGACTAAATCGAGCATGTATTCTGCCGGGTTGGTATTCGCCGGCATCTTGTGTCCGATCTTTTCAAAGTACGGCAAGACGTCCTTGGAGGTGCCCAAATACGCGACTCTCCCGCTCGATAACAACATGACGCGATCGAAACCGTTGAAAACAGCCGTAGACGGTTGGTGAATGGTACACACGATTGCGATGTTCGTCGCTTGCGCGAGTTCTTTCAAAAACGACATAATCGCCGCCGCGGCAGCCGCGTCTAACCCCGAAGTCGGTTCGTCCAAGAACAAAACCTTCGGATCGGTCAACAAACTCACCGCCAAGGACAAGCGTCTCTTTTGTCCACCAGACAAACCTTTCAAGAACTGGTTGCCAACTTTCGTGTCCGCGCAATCGTTCAAACCGACCGTGCTCAAAATAGCGTCAATCCTCGCTCTCTTCTGTTCCTCGGTATCGTTGACGCACAAATCCGCGGCGTAATCGAGCGTCTCTCGGCACGTCAAAAACGCCCAGTGGTTATCCTGTTGCGTCATCGACGCGCAATTTCGCGTAAAAACATCGCGAGTCAAATCTTGACCGTTCAAAGTCACTTTCCCGTAGTTATCTCCCCCTTTCATCTCCATCGTCAACGCGTCGATCAAACACGTTTTCCCGGCGCCCGAAGGCCCCAAGATGGCGAGCACTTCGCCCGATCGAACGCACCCGTTGATCCCGTGCAAGATTTCCGTCTCGCCGTCTTTCGTTTTCACCCGATAGCGCACGTCTTCGAACCTGTGTTGTGTAAAGAGAGAGAGATAAAAGACACGCGTCAGCGGATGTGACTGTGGGCACCCTCCTTTCTTTGCACATGACGTTATTCCCAAGTCACGTCATGAACGAACCGACGTGTGAGAAAAAGAGTGCCTTTGCGTGTAGTTCACGAATAAATACGTCACGAATGCGTGTGTATCAATACTCCTCGTCGTAAAAGTATCGTTCAAAGTTCGTTTCGAGATGGTGACGCGACGGAGGAGGCGCACGGTGCGGCGGTCGCGTCGAGATTCATTGGTTTCGGGAAAGCGCATTTTGTGCACCGTTGTCATCATCATCATCATCGAACGGAAAGAAGACAAAGAAGAAGCGAAAGCAAAAAACGACGCACCGAAAGACTGAATCCGCTTTCAAGTTATTCTTGGAGCCGAGCACGTCTTGTAAACTCGAGCTCTTCTTCATGTTGGTGTTGCCTTTTTCCACGTCCTCCATTTTTGTTTGTGTGTGTGTTTGTTTGTTTCTTGTGGTTGGAAAGTGACGTTATTTTTATCGCACGAGAGAACGGTAGACACGAGTGTAAAGAAAGGGGACAGCCACGAATTTGAGCCACAAACGAAAGACTACGAACAAAGAAAGGAGTGTGTTTTTTGCGCGGATAAAAATGAATATCTCCTTCGCGTTGTTAAAGATGTTCGATGTTCTCTTCTCAGGAGCATGTATTACATTAAGATTCATACGCATCTCACCCTTTCTCTCGTTTTCCTCTCTCATTTCTTCTGTATCTATTCGAACTGTGCAAAACTCTCCTTCGTTTTCTCGTACACTTCCTCCGGCGTCGCGATCGCGTCGACTTTCCTCACCTTCCCCAAGGTTTCGTAAAACTCCACCACCGGCACGGAGCTCTCTCGAAACGTCACGAACCTCTTCTTGATCGATTCCACGTTATCGTCCGTCCTCCCTTCGTTTCGTCCTAACAATCTTTCCAGCATCACCTCTTCCGTGCAGTCGTACATTAAGACGAAATCGCAATCGTACCCGGCTTCCGAGACCCAGGCGTCTCGGTTTTCTTTGTTCCTCGGGAACCCATCGATCAGAAATCGATTCGATTTTGAATCTGCCATCGCGTTTAATAAGAGTTTCACCGTCACCGCGCTCGGGACGATTTTCCCGTCTTTGATCATTTGTGCGACCATATTTCCATCCTCTGTGCCGGATTTCATGTGTGCTCTGAGTAAATCCCCCGCGGAGAGGTGCGTGAAGTTATAGTCGCGGACGATGTTTGCGCATTGCGTTCCTTTCCCAGCGCCGGGGCCACCGAGGACGAAGACGACGTGATTATTTTTCTTCTTCTTCGGTTGTTCTTCCGTCATGTTGTTATTGTCGACGATTTTTGTACTCCTTATCTTACCACCGCTCGTTGGTGTTGTTTCTGTGGAATGCGAATAACTGCCGCTCGCGCTTGTCTCTCCTCCTCTTCGCAAATCGCAGCGTACGACCGACGACGATGATTTCGATGAAATCCCTTTTGACGCGTTGTATCCCTCCTCCCTTTGCGTACTCGAAGAAGAAGAAGAAGAAGAAGAAGAAGACGCGAACCACCGCAAACACAAAGAGAAGAAAACCGTGTTGTTTTCCGTGATGAAACTCTTGTCGCGAGTAGTAGTATTCGTAAAAGTGGTATGTGCTAAAGACTTTGACGCCGCTCTGTGAAAGCCGACAAAAATGCTCCTGCGCATGCAACGTCTCAGATACACTGTGGAGAGACAAAAGGTTTGATTTTACACTAGACTTTGTTTTTTACGCAGAGCTGGCTGACCGCTCGCGCGTTTTGGTCGGATGAAATTTTTTCAGGCAGGCGGGCGGGTGTTTTCTGACTGATGATGAAAAAGCGATTTTTACTCCTCTGTTTTTTTTTTCACAGGCAGTTGTTTTGTCTCAAAAAAGCTGTAAAACGTCACATTACACTTTTTCTCTTCTCTCTTCTGGACGCTCTTCTTCTTTAACACGACAGCGCTTTCTGTAATACTAATAAGAGCACGAAAGAGAGAGAGAGTGAGAGAGAGCGAGACGATGGCTTCTTCATATTCTTCTTTGTCCTCTCGTGCGCTCGTCTCTCATCGCGAACAACAACATCGCGGTTTGGCGTCGTTGGTGTCTAGGAAAAAGAGGATTCGCCGGAAGCACGTTTTTAATGGCAGCAGGAGTAGTAGTAATGAGAACAACAAGAGTAACGAAGAAAGAGAGAAGAAGAACAACGAGACAAAAGACCACGGTGGAGACGGTGGTGGTGGTGGTGGTGTTCCCAACATCAACAACAACGGGAAAAGGAACACTACTCATGGGACGACTTCTTCTTCCTCGAGCAGTGGCGGTTCTTCCTCCGAGAAACTTTCTTCTTCTTCTTCTTCGGGAGAACAGGATATATATAATCGAAGCCGAAACAACAACAACAACAACGGAGGAGGAGGAGGAGGAGGAGGAGGAGGCTTCGGATTTTCGAAGACACTGAACGATTTAGCTTTGAAAGCGAAAGATGTATTTGCCCCGGACGCGACGTCGTCGGCGCCGCCGCCGGTGGCGAAAGATTCGACGATGGATCCGCTCGAGGCTATTCTTGCCTGGCATTTAGGTTCGTCCACGTCGACGACGTTGACGAGTCAAGAGGTTTCGGATACGATCGTGAACGAAGTGACGAGTTTTCCAGCGAATAAGTTGGTGAGAGGGCAAAGTCCGTCCGTGGCGATGCATTTGCCGATTCCGTTTATTCGAGCGCACGAAAGAAAGTTTCGAGGGAGGAAAGAGCTGGCTATGGGGAGGAAATCGGTCATGGAGAAAGAGATGACGAGTGGTGAAATCGATGATGTTACGAAAATAGATATCGACGATAGCAACGATCCTTTATTGTCAAATTTACGAATCGCGCTGGAGAGTTGGCAAGAGTGGTCGGCGCCCACCGTGGCGTTGGCGCTGCGAGGAGCGCTGATGTCCGCGAGCGCTTTACGAGCCGCCAGTGGTTTGAGCGGAAAAGGGAGGAGAGAAGGCGAGACGATGACAGTTTTGTTACCGAGCGAAGGTTTAGGTAGGAGCGATTTGAAAAAGTGTTTTGATTTGTTGTGGCCAGACGCGCCGTTTAATTTCGAGAGTTACGGGAACAACATGGTGGACGCGTTAAACGAAGAAGAAGAAGATGTTGTGGTTGAGATGAATCAAGGCACGAAAGACGCGTTGAGTGAACGCAAACGAGGTGAAAAGAAAATGGTCGTGTTAATACACTTTGCCGCGCCTGGAAACGATAACGCCTCAGAATCCGACGGCGAAGCGATGGTCAAATGCGCGGAGACGTTGTTGGAAAAGAACGTGCCTTTCGTCGCATTAACGATTTGGCTCGACGACTCTTTAGCCAAAGCCGTGCAATCCGGGAAACCGAAAAAGGAAGAGAAGGAAAACTTGAAGCAACGAATGGAAAAACGAACTCGCATTTTACTCGGACGGTCCGTCAAACGCGTCGAGGCGAAGAAGAAAGTCGATCGCGCGTTTGCGTTGGCCAAGAACGATCCGACGGGAAGATCTCTCGTCGCGTTGGAGGAAGCCATTCGCGAGGCGCAAGCTGTAGGAGCGGTCGCCGAAGACGGCGAGCAGATGTTACGCGACGTTCGTTTGAAAGCGCTCGCGATGGAGGAAGTAAGTTTAGCGAACGCTTTGAAATCGCAGTGCGTGGCGGTGCCGATGGACGAACAGAGGTTAGTCGCGACGTTAGAACGCGCGAGGAAGATTTTACGGCAAAGTTTAGAGTTGGAGAAGGAAAAGGCGCAGTTGTCGAAAATGGTCAAGGAAAGAAAAAGAAAACAGATGCTGAGGAACAAACGGAGAGAGGAACGTCGAGCGGACCCATTTAGCAGCGATGATGACGATGAAGACGTCGAATTTTCCATCGACGAAGAAGACGAAGAAATGACAACATCGTCCTCTTCCACCTCTTCTTCTTCGTCGTCGTCGTCGTCTTCTGCCACATCGGAATCCGTGGATGTCAGTCAATCGGACGACGACGACGACGATGATGATGATGAAGACGAAGGAAGAAAAGAAAAAATGGTGGTGTCGTCGTTCGATGCCGATCCGTTTGTGAGTAACGATTCGTCCGTAGCGAGCGCGAAAGAGCGAGACGGTGTGATGGTCAAAGAAAGTTCTCCTGAACGCGAGCAATTAGCAACGGCGATTAAGTTAGCCGAGTTTGCGCTCGAAGCGATCGCTTTAGAATCCGATATGCGGAAAACCTTAGCCGACGAAGCGTCGCGAACGTACGATTCGATTCCAACTTTAGAAAATTTGTTACTTCGCGCGACAAATTTAGCCTCTTCGGGTTTACCTTTGACGCAAGAAGGTGCGGCGAAGTTGAACGCGTTGGTTTCCAGAGTTCAGTCGAGAACGACCGCGTTGCAAGAGATGGAAGGCGTCAAAGCCGGTCTCGTGGAAGCGTTGGAGTTGAACTTACGCGGCGGCGATTTAGCCTCTGGCGGCGTCGCCGAATTGGACGTCATGAAACTCGAAGAAGCGATTCGAAGAGCGAAAGCCTCGGCGTGGCCGTGGAAATTAGAAGAAGAAGTCGTCAAAGCGACAATCGTGCTGGAAAAATGGCAATCGTTGCGAAGAGTTGAGGATGCGATCGCTTCGAGATCGAAACGAAACATCAAACTCGCCATCGAAGAAGCCGAGGCGAAATTCACAGCCGAGGAAGATAAGATTGATTTGCGAAGAGCGAAAATTGCTCTGGAAGAACTCGAAGCCGAAGATGCGTTGGAAGGCGGTGATAAGCGTTTGAAGGCGTACTTCATGGCATCGAAAGTTGCGTGGCAAAGCGGATCGGTCACCCCGGAATCCGCGCAAATGCTCGCGACTTTGCGCGAATCCTTGGAAATTACCGCTGCGGAGCACGAACAAGTACAAAGAATGGCGAATGCAAGTTCCTCGTTAGGCGCGGAAGAAAGTAACAAGAAGAAAGCCCAAGATCTCGCGACGTTGAATTCTATGCGACAAAGAACAGAACGCGTCCGGTTCGATGCCATGGCGGGTGTCGGTGTACGCGGTCCAGTTTTTGAAAGCAACAGCAAAGACGAAGCTGGAAGTTCGGGCGTATTTGAAGCGATGACGCAAGAAGAAGAAGAAGCGATTCGAGTGTGGGCGTCTGCTATTCCAGACGACGACGGTGCCGGAGAAGCGGCCGGCTCGTCCGAGTTCAACGACGAAAAAACCAATAACAATAGCACGAGCGGCGCAGATTCGTCTGCGACGACGTGGCGTAAAGTTGGCGATTCCATCATTTACAACGAAGAAGAGGTTATCGGCGTTGGTTCTGCTGGCACGTACGTGTTTAGAGGCTACGTGCGACACACGTCTCGCGCGAGACACGCGGTCGCGGTAAAACGCATCGCCAGACCTCCGGGAAAGAAAGGACGAGAATTGGTCCGATTAGTCGAACGCGAAGTCGAATTGATGACTGCGTTGAACCAATCGCCGAAAGTACCATTCTTCCACTGTTGGGGAATTACAAACTCAAACGTGTTCATCGCGTTAGAGTTGTGTCCAGAATCTTTGCGCGAACACGTCAGTCGACAAAACGCAACTTTAGGAATCGACAAACGCGTCGGATTGTTGAAAGGCGTCGCCGGCGGCATCGAGTGGCTCCACGACGCCTCCAAACCACAAGGATGCATCACGCACAACGATCTGAAACCAGAAAACTTGTTGGTGACGGCGAATGGCGAGGTGAAAATCGCTGACGTTGGTTTAGGCGTCAAGTTATCGAAAGAATCGAGGAACGGGTCGAAACACGATCAATATTCCTTGTCCACGTTTAACAAATACGGGGTGTCCATTTTGCTCGCCGGAAGAGCGCCGGAGATTTTACAACGGAAACCGTTAACGCCTGCCGCAGATATATGGGCCATGGGCGTGTGCTTCTTTTTCGTGCTGACCGGCTTATCCTCTCCGTTTGGCTTGGATCCAAACAAACAACCGTCGGACGAAGACATCATCGCTGGGAAGCGAAATCTTCAAATTCTCATGCGAACGCCTGGATTAAGCCCGCGGCGTCAAGTGGAATCGAGACACCTGTTATCGGCCATGTTAGACCCGAACCCGAAAGTTCGACCGACTGCCTCGGAAGTGTGTGCACACCCTCTGTTGTGGAATAACCAACAAACCATGCTTCGCGTGCGCGTGTTACACGAACGCGGCGCATCCTCGGGTAACCAATCGTTGACGAGCGTCTTAGATAAACTCGCGACGTCGGCGATGTTACATCAAGGCAGTTCTGCGGGCAGTAGCGATCGTGGGGCGCTTTTGATGGCAGTAAACATGGATTCCACGGACTGGCAACGCAGAATCGATTCGAAAATTCTCGAGCGAGTATTGAGCCACGCCGCGAATTCGAATCGCAAGAAGATGAAGAGTAACGTCAACGGCGACCACCTGCACAACAACAAGAAACCTACCAACAACATCGGTAGTTCGGCGACGATCACGTCCGCAGCAACCGTCCAAACTGAAGCTATTGGAGTTAAACCGTACGGGAACAACTTTGCCGATTTGTTGCGATTCTGTCGAAATGCCTACGAACACCCGCCGAACGAAAAAGAAATGATTGCGATGATTGACGCATTAGTGGAAGCCCGGAATTTTGGCGAGGCGATCGATTCGTTGCCGGATGGACTTTTAGAAAAAACGAATCTCAAGCGCGCGTCGAGAGCGGAGAGGAAGGCGTTGTTGGCGGCGTACTTGATGCATTTGTTCCCCGGGTTGGCGTTAGCTGTGCACGAGGTATCTTTGGCTACGGAAAATATTGCGATCAACAGATGATGATGATGATGATGATAACTGTTGTGTATGTCTCGTAAAACGTTCTTTCCTCTGTTGTGGACAGAAAGAGAATTGTTGTTTTAAGAATTATTTGTGTTATAATAATCGCGCGCGCGTATCTAATAATGAAGTATCTCTCGTTGCTACTAATAATATCGTCTCCTTCCTTTTGTTGTACATACTCACTAGTGTGATTCTTTTTCAAGGGTCTCTGTTAACCTCTTCGAGCGATTCTATCGACTCGAATTCATCCACGTACAATTTCTTCGCTCTTTCAATCTGAATTTCAGCGGACGTTTGGATGAAAACCATCACAGACGCTAATACGAAAGCGTACGACCCGAATGAACTTAAATCTCTCGTCCACGATCCGTGAAATAACACGAACGCGTCGCTTTTTCCCGTTGAAATCGCCAGCATCGTTCTCTCGAGGAGATCGATGTTCACTAAAATCGCTCCGGCGAATTGGAGCGGTCGCACGCTTCGTTTTGCAATCTTCCCCATCGTGATCCAATTCGGGACAATATTTTTCAATTTCACGGTTATCTTCTTAACCCCTAATATCTTCTTATCTATCCCTTTCGTCGCTTGAATATCCTCCGCGCGAACGATCGTCTCCTCCGTCGCTTTCTTCTCCGCTGAGTCGTCTTTTCCGAACAATTCCAAACCAACTTGAAACGCCACCAACGCGATGGACGGCAACGCGTACAGGATCACCTTCGATCGCGGAGCCGATTCAATCAAAACTTCATCAATTTGCTCTATATCCATCGTCGCAGCTGCAATCACGAAATTCGCCGCCGCCGCCACGGCGGCGTTTCCGAACAACAACGCCGACCGCGAACTTTTATTCTTTCCTATGCGCTCCTTTTCCGCCAGATTGGACGCGAAAAACGCCAAACAAATGAACGTGTACACCGCATCAAAAATAATCAAAAACTCGTTCCTATTCGCGTTCGCTGGAACGATCACGTTCCGTAACACGAACAACACAGAACTGACGACGTAAAACGTCGACGCCGATCTGCGCAAATTCGTCGCCAGTTTCCTATCTTCTCGCTCCACACGTTCGAACGAATACCGTTGAAACTGCGTCTCGGATGTGAACGCGTCTTCAATCGACCCGGAGTGCTCTTGGAGGATATCATCGAAAGAGGAAAAAAGCGCCGTTCCCTGCTCTCGTTGTTGTTGTTTTTGTTGTTGTTGTTGTTCTCCTTCGAAGAATCCTGCATCTTCATCGTCGTCAAAGCGCGACGACGACGTAAACTTCTTCTGCTTCTGCTTCCTCGAAGTGGGCACCCTCTTTTTTCCTCCCGCGAGGGAAAAAACGTGTGGCGGTCGTTTTTCCTCCAAATCAGCGCTCAGCAAAACACCCTCCCGACGACGTAAACGACGACGCAAAAGATAATGAGCAGCAGTATTCGCGCGCATCATCGTCGAAACTTTGAGCACCACCATTTCCCCGTTTTTGAGTTTAGGCATTACGGCAGAGACGTTTGAGAGAGAGAGAGAGAGAGAGTTGGAGGAATAATGAAGAAAAGAGGAATAAACGAAGAATTTGAGCACACGAACACAACGACTGAAAAAAGAGGGCAAAATTCTCCTCCTCGAACAACCCTCAAAAAAGGGTAAAAAAAAATATTGGCGTTAAACAAAAAAGCGATCTCATTCATCATCAGGATGTCCTCCGAATACTTTACGGAAGAGGAACACGAGAGACTACGAAAGGTTCTCGAGAGTAAACCTTTGCCGTTGTGGCGTTTGTTCAGAGAGGCGTTGCTGCGTGGCGGCGCGTGTCGCGATATCGTGGAGAAGCATGTGATGTGTAAACTCAACGGGACGGATCTCAAATTCTTGTATGGAGTGAATACGGAGACGAGAAAGTTGGTGAAGAGATCATCTCGCGCGGGTGATTTGAAAAAGAGGTTTGAGATCGAAGAGATGTCGTCGATATCGACTTTGGAGTTTGCGTGGGAGCATTTTCCGTGGGATACGTTTGACCACGAAGTGCAAGAAGAGATGAACGAAATATATTTCTGCTCAGAAGTTGCTCGAACGAATAAACTCGAGTTGCTCAAGTGGGCGAGAGAGGAGAAAGAGTGTAAGTGGGATGGAAGGACGATTGAAGTGGTCGCATTTAAAGGTAATCTGGAAATGGTAAAGTATTGCGTTGTAAATGAGTGTCCTATCAATGAGAAAGCGTGTTCATGTGCTGCCTCACAAGGTCATCTCGAGATACTCAAATACTTACGCGAAGAAGTCAAAGCGCCTTGGGATTCTTGGACTGCCGCTTGGGCGGCTGAAAATGGTCATCTCCACATACTCGAATACCTTGTTGAGCGTAAGTATGATAAATATGACGAAATTGCGTATTTTTGGGCAGCCGAGAAGGGCCACTTGGACTGTTTGAAATACTTGCACGAAACCGCCAAAGCGCCGTGGAACTCTGACGCCATTCGAAGAGCGCACGCGAATAATCAACCCGAATGTTTACAATACCTTCTCGACAACAACTGTCCTCTCCCACCAGGTTGGCGATACGAGCACGGCGAGATATTGCCACGCATTCACGGACCAGAGTAAGAAGAATCAGAGTTTAGATACACAACACACAAACACACACACACACACAGTTGAAAGAAAACAAAATTTTCCCTCATAATAATAAAAGGATACATCCGACTGACTCTTTTCTCTGCTTTAAGATGACGACTTTATCTCCTTCTTTGTCTTCTCCTTTTGTTACGTCGTCGTGTTTTACGACGAAGAAGAAACGTAATAACACTGAGAGAAGGAGTATTCTGAATACTCGTTGTTCTTCTTCTTCTTCTTCTTCTTCTTTACTCTTGAGAAGAAGAAAGGCGATGAGGACGACGACGACGGTGTCATCATCGTCAGAATCAGAATCACCTATTATTATGAACAAGGACGACGATTATGATGAAAATGATGAAAAAACAGCATCATCTGATGATGATAATAACGGGATTATCATCATCGGCGGTGGGTTAGCTGGCTTAGCCGCGGCTGTGCAGTTGGAAACAAAAAATGTTCCGTACGTTTTATTAGAATCCTCGGACGGATTTGGCGGTCGAGCGAGAACGGATATCGTCGACGGGTACATCTTAGACCGCGGGTTTGCCATCTATCTCTCCTCGTACGAAGAATGTAATAGAATTTTCGATACCAAGGCGTTAGATTTGAGGAAATTTTACGCCGGCGCGGACGTGAGATTTGAGAATCAGTTTTATCGAGTCGCGGATCCGTTTCGGCACGTTTCGGACGCGCTGCCGAGTTTACTTCCGAATCATAAGATTGGGTCGCCGCTGGATAAAGTGTTGGTCGGTTTAGTGCGATTTCAGACGTTATTGTTACGGATGAATCCGATGCAAAGAGAGAGTTCGGAAACGATCGAGGAACGATTGAACACGTTTGGTTTTAGCGAGGAGATGGTGGATAGGTTTTTTAGACCGTTTTTGGGTGGGATTTTCTTCAATCCCGAGTTGACGACGGATTCGAGGTTGTTCGATTTCGTCATGCGGTCGTTGGCGTTGGGCGAGAATTGTTTACCCGCGAAAGGAATCGGGGCCATGGCGGAACAGTTGGTTGGGAGGTTAGACGAGAAGAACGTGCACGCGAATGCAAAAGTCCAGGAGATTAGAAATGTAAACGACGCCGTAGAAGTGCGCGTGCAAATGATGAACAAAGAAGAGGAGACGATTATTAGAGGTAAAAAAGTCATTTTAGCCGTGGAAGGACCAGAGTGCGATCGATTGCTCGGCACGAAAGATAAGCAAAGAGAAAAAGGCGTGGGGACTACGTGCGTGTACTTTTCCTGCGACAAACCGTACGACGCGGAAAACGCGATGTTATATTTGGACGGCGAGAAATACAAAGGAGGAGGAGGGAAGAAAACGTTGGTCAACAACTGTTGCTTCCCGTCCGTCGTCTCTCCAACTTACGCGCCAAACGGGAAACACTTGTGTTCTGCCTCTATCATTGGCGTCCCGAGTGAACTCTCAGACGAACAAATTGGCGACCAGGTTAAATCAGAACTCTCCGACTGGTTCGGCGAGTCCATCACGAGTTCGTTCAAACTCTTAAAAGTCTACCGCATCCCGTTCGCACAACCGATACAAACCCCGTCGGCAAAAGGAAGCTCCAAAACCGCGTTCGAGCAAACGTGCGAAAGCGGCGCGATGAAAAACGTCTACTTAGCTGGCGATCATCGCGACGCGGCGACGTTTGACGGTGCCTTGATTAGCGGGAGACGATGCGCCGAGTACGCGAAATCGAAAATGTAATAAAAAAATCAAAAGTATAGCGCGTGCCTCTTTGAAATATTGCAACCCTGTATGTGTGCTCGCTTTCTCTTTCTCAAACTCTCTTTTGATTTCGTCGCTCTTCGCATTAAATGCCCGTGTGCGCGGGGAACCACGCGCTTAAAATATGACCAGCATGTGAAAGAAAAAATAGGGGATTCCAAGAGAAGAAAAAGAAGCTTGGGAAAAAATAAATATTGGCGTTATTAAAAAAGCGATCTCATCATGTCCTCCGAATACTTGACGGCAGAGGAACACGAGAGACTCCAACGCGCGCGAAGCATCGTGGCGGCGCTTGAGAATAAACCGTTACCGTTGTGGCGTTTGTTCAGAGAGGCGTTGCTGAATGGCGGCGCGTGTCGCGATATCGTGGAGAAGCATGTGATGTGTAAACTCAACGGGACGGATCTCAAATTCTTTTACGAGGTGAATACGGAGACGAGAA
>Ga0222716_10001720_pt1 | contig 18100 bp, 22 predicted proteins | sample C33_13DmetaG_FD_165044 | JGI IMG/M metagenome (GOLD analysis project Ga0222716, IMG submission 165044) | Estuarine water microbial communities from San Francisco Bay, California, United States - C33_13D | ecosystem: Environmental > Aquatic > Marine > Unclassified | place: USA: California... | reverse complement strand
TGTCAAGTGTTCTCGGTGGGGGTGGAGCATTTGCCTTTATTAAGAAAAGGCAAGCTGATGCTGCCGCTGCTGCAGAAGCAAAAAGAAAGGCCGAAGCTGCCGCTGCTGCTAAACGGAGGGCCGCCGCTAGAAGAGCTAGAGAAGCCGCTGCTAGAAGAGCTAGAGAAGCCGCTGCTAGAAGAGCTAGAGAAGCCGCCGCTAGAAGAGCTAGAGAAGCCGCCGCCGCTAGACGGAGGGCTGCCGCCGCTAGACGTCAAGCTGAACGGAGACGCAGAGAACAAGCGGCTGCCCGCCAAAGAGCCATCGCTGCTAGAGCGAAACGAATTCGTAGAAAACCCAAACTCCGTAAGATTGGACGTAGGTTTAAACGAGCTTTTAGGAGAATTAGAAAACCCAAACTCCGTAGGATTGGACGTAGGTTTAAACGAGCTTTCAGACGTAGGCGTAGGCGTGGTGGGAAGACTGGGCGTAAGCGTGGTGGAAAGACGGGGCGTAAGCGTCGTCGGCGCTGTTTCTCTCCTGAGACACCTATAAAGCTTCAAGATGGTAACACTGTATCTATTAAGGATCTTAAGCTTGGTGATGTTCTTACAAATGGTAGCATTGTAAATGCCACTATGCAAATACGAAATGAAGGAGATAAATACTACCGCATTCACAGTAAAGAACTGGATACTGACATACTCGTGACTGGATCACACTACATAAGAGATTCCAATAAATATGTAAAAGTTCAAAACTTTAAAGAATCTAGATCTACAGACATAGTTGATACTGTGGTCAGTTGTGTAATCACAAACGACCATAGAATACCAGTAGGTGAACATATATTTTGGGATTGGGAAGACCAGAAAGTCAATTTATAATATTTACTTAAGATATAATGAGTGCACCAATACCATTACCAAATCAAGGTGGTGGTGATAACACAATGTTAATAGTGGGACTTGTCGCATGTTGTTGTTCTTCATCTATAGGTGGAGGGATTTTTGCTTTTCTTCGTATGAGAAAGAAGAAAGCCATAAGGGCATCTAAACGTGTCCGCAGGAGACCAAGACCATCCAATATTCGTAGTCGTGGTGGTGCAGCGCGTTTGGCGCGCGAGCGAAGGAGTCGCGCTCAAAAGGCCGCAAGATCCCGAGCCCGCCAAAAGCGACTCATCGCAAGAGCACGTCGCAAAGCTGCTCGCAGAGCTGCTAGGGCTCGCAATATGCGTGCCAAGATGAAACGTAGGTTCAGACGTCGTGGTGGAAAGGTCGGGCGTAGGTTCAAACGTCGCCGATTTAGGTGTTTCGCCCCCGAAACCGCCATTCAACTTAAGAATGGTACCACCCGCCAAATGAAGAATCTTGAACTTGGTGATGTTCTCATAAATGGAAGCATCGTTGAGGCTACCATGAACATTAGGAATCACAATGATCCTTACTATAAGATTGGGGACATTCACGTAACTGGTTCTCACTACGTGAAGGATGGTAATGTATACAAACAGGTTCGCAACTTCTCCAAGGCTGAACCCACTGATAAGGTGGCCAAGGTTGTGTGCTGCTTAGTCACAAATGATCACAAGATCCCTGTGGGTGACTTTGTATTTTGGGATTGGGAGGATAACCTCGTACCAAACCATATCCAGCAGCCTTCCAAGATCACGACTCTCAGAAACCGCATCAGGAACACCAGTGTAGTTGGTGATAAATAAATTGTTGTCATAAAGTAAGATGGATATAGTGTCTAAAGCCTTGGCTTTACCTATACCACTACCTAAGGAGTATGTCCAGTCATTACCTAGGATACCTAAGGACAAAAAGTTCCCTAAACGTGTGTGTAGGGATGTACAGGTGAGTGAAAATGCATCTAACGCAGAAAAGGCCAGGCTCAATACAGACGAAACTTTCACACGAATGTGTGGGGATGACATAACTAACGCAGAAAATGAAGAAGCAATGGGAGAAATGATTCCATTAGTCATTCTCTTAGTACTGTGTTGTTTATGTTGTATATCTATGATCTCAGTTAGTTTCGGTGGATACAGGTGGTGGAAATCAAGATCATCTAAATATAGATCACAAACCAAAATATCTCGTCGTCGCCCTCGTGCTAAAAACGTCTAATTTTAAAAACTCTTTTAAAACTCGTATAGAATATGCGTTTTAAAAATGATTATTTAGATTTATCCGGATACTCGGATGCCTTCTTGGGTGTATCTATAACGGGAGGGGTATATTTAAGTATGTTTTCCTTTTTGAAAAAGTTATTAAATGGACACACTTTACAGCGTCTATGACGTATCGCACATGTAAGTGCGTCAGGATTCTTCGTACAAGGTTTTTTTCGTTGTCGATATGTCCGTCGTCGAATAAGAGCAAAACATGTAGAAGTTTGACCTACAGCTATCATGATATTTCAATAGACATTTTTGTTTTTAAGTCTTTCAATTTTAAAAATTGTGTGGTTTCAATTTTTAAAGATGAATTTTTAATGATATTTACTAAAATACTTCGTATGAGTATTTAGTTGGAGAAGGCGAGGCCACCCATACCCGATTGGATGCGGAGGACGTTGTAGTTAGTGGCGAACATGTGCATGGTGGTCGCGTCATTGGCGGTGCCCATAGTGACAGCAACCTGCGCGTTATCAATGCGGGAGAAGTTGCAAGTGCCGGTAGGCTGGTGCTCCTCGGGCTTGAGCGCGAAGGAGTACGCGTAGACACCGGCGTAGGGGGAGCCAGTGTGGTGCTGGAAGGGCTGGACCTGGTTGAAGTACTTGCCCTTCTGCTCCTTGAAACGGTCCTGGCCGTTAAGCACAAGCTTGAAGGTGTTGAGGGGACCAACGGAATCCTCAGTGAAGGTGGAGGTACCGCCGATGCCGAGACCGAGACCAAGCATGGGGGAACCATAAGTGGAGAGGGAAACGAGGGCGTTGGAGGTAGCCGAGGAGGCGGTGGTGTGAAGCACGACATCCTCGTCGGTGGACGCGTTGGTGAAGTTGAACATGGAGTTCTGGGTGAGGGTGTTGGAGAAGCACCACACAAGCTCCTTAACGGGGTGGTTGTACGAGAGGCGGACCTGCTTGGTGGAGCCAGAGTCAACGGTGTCAGCGCCGGTGTGCTGGACCTGCTCGATAAGGTACTCATGACCCTTCTGGGCGAATCGGCGACGCTCCTCGGTGTCAAGGTAGATGTAGTTAGCCCAGACCTTGAAGGTGGAGGTGTCGAGCCACTCATCGAAGTGCGCGGACAGATCGAAATCCAGTCGGACCTCGTGGTACTGTAGAGCAATTAGTGGCAAATAAAGTCCAGGATTCCTGTTGAAAAAGAAGTATAGGGGCAAATAGACAGTCTTGCCGGAAATACCGGAGGTCATCTTACCGTAAGTAGCCTTCTTCGAGTCATCGAGGTAAAGCTCGGTGTACAGACGCCACCACTTCTGGTACTGCTTGTCAATTCGCTGACCTCCAATTGATAATTCGACGTTGTTGATCGCGCGCTCAGCGACCCAGCAGGCACCAGCCTCGTCAATACCGGAGGCCTTGACCTTGAGTTCGACGTACATGTCACCGACGAGATCACCGTTACGGGCAACGGTGACGGAGACGCGGCCGGAGTCAGCGGCAGTACCGTTCACGGTCTGCTCGATGTTCTCCATCGCGAAGTTAGTGTGGCGCTTGTATTTAGCCTGGAAGAAAGTTACCTCAGGGTTACCGGTAAGGTAGACATCCTGGGCACCGTAAGCGACGAGTTGCATAAGACCGCCAGCCATTTTGAGAGTTGTTGTACTATAAGCAGAGAAAATAATTTTGAATAAATGCGAAATTTCGCGATCCAGAATTTCTCAGTCTACTACAAATGTCCACACAGCCTGATGAAATTGAAGATGGTGAAATTCTGGATACCGAATCCGAGATTGAAATGGAGACTGACAGTATCATAGATCCTGGTGAGGATGAGGAAATTGATTTACCTGAGCTTCTCGGATCTCTGTTCGCAACCGATGAGGGTGACACTGTGTGCAGTGCTCTCGTTGGAATTTCTAGTCAGATCCAAGTCCAAAATAAAATTTTGGTGAAAATTTTAGCTCAACTTCAATCTCTGAAAACTAATTAAAAGAAAAACCTGTAGTATCATTAATATGGAAAATACCCACTTCATCGATAAGGAACCCAACAAGTATGAAGCTTTGGCAGAGCTTCATAATCAGCAAATTCGGTCGATGAATGAGGATCAGGGTACACGCCTCTTGTCAAATTTAGAGAATGCGTGGGGACTCCATGAAAAAGACTTTCTTAGTCACCAGATGCTGGGATACAACCAGTACATTTCAAATAATTGTTTCAATGAATATGGAGCTGTATCAATCAATGATATAGATTTGGTAGCTATTAAGACTATCAGAAAAAAGAACCTTGATTTCGCTGTAGAGTTAAGGAATCATATGAACAAGATGAAAAAGGAAAAAATGAAAAATGGAGATGAGAGTCTATCTGATGATTTGGGTCTTAGTCTAGATAAGCGTATTGCTAACATCATTCTACACATTGAGGATGGATATGAAAATATCCGACGTCACTACATCTCATACGAGCGTGTAAGTACTCCAACTGTTCAGCCCCAGTTTCCAAAGTTTTCAGATCCTTCTGCTATGGATGATGAAGAGATTGAAAGTATTTCACCGTATCAGAAATGTCTTCTGTACACTTTAGAAGAGACATACAAGTGTGGGTATCGTAGATACAAGGGACATTGCTGTGAAGAAATCAAGACTATTGAGGGGTACAGAACTAGAGCTTGGAATCCAATTTTTCCTATAGATCAATTTGTGTATTCAATTGCTCAAAAGGATTCATCATTTACAAACTGGAAAAACTTTACAAGTAAGGGAAGTATTTTCCGTGAGGTTATTGACCATGTATCCAAATGCAAAGATCAACAGTTTCCTGAAATAAGTAAGAGAAGACATGTATGGTCTTTCAAAAACGGTCTCTTTGTTGGTAAGGAATGGATTCCGGATCGAGGTGTGTATGACTGTCGTTTCTACCCATATGAGAGCTCAGACTTTGCGTGCCTAGATCCAACTATCGTTTCCTGTAAATATTTTGATCAACAGTTTGATGACTTCTCACACCTGGAGAGGTGGCAGGATATCCCGACACCAAACTTCGATAAGGTTCTAAAGTATCAGAAATTGGATCAGGAAGTATGTGACTGGGCATATGTGATGGGTGGGCGTCTCTGTTATGATGTTGGTGAGCTGGATTCTTGGCAAATTATCCCATTCTTCAAAGGTATTGCGAGGTCTGGTAAAAGTACCCTAATTACGAAGGTATTCAAGAAGTTCTATGAAAGTGAGGATGTTGGTGTACTAGCGAATAATATTGAAAAGAAGTTCGGTCTCTCTGCCATCAAGGATAACTTCATGTTCATTGCACCGGAGATTAAGGCTGATCTTGGTCTTGAACAAGCGGAGTTTCAGTCTATCGTTTCAGGGGAAGATGTATCTATCGCTGTAAAGAACAAGACTGCTGTATCTATTGAATGGAATGTTCCTGGAGTTTTGGGTGGTAATGAAGTACCAAACTGGAAAGATAACTCTGGCTCTATCCTACGTCGTATTCTTCCATGGAACTTCACTAAGCAGGTTAGGGAAGCTGATCCCCAGCTAGATGAGAAGCTCAACAGGGAGCTACCCATCATCCTCCTCAAGTGCGTTCGTGGATACCTTGATTATTCTAACAAATACAGGGATAGAGATATCTGGAATGTTGTTCCGAAGTACTTTGAAATCATCAAGAAGCAAGTGGCGATGGTTGCGAGTACCCTCACAAACTTCCTTGAGTCTACATCTATCAAGTTTGGTGACGAATTGTGCGTTCCTCAGACCATCTTCGTGCAGATGTTCAACCAGCATTGTTCCGCAAACAACCTCGGTAAACCCAAATTTAACCAGGATTTCTACATAGGACCATTCAGTTCTAGGGATATTGAAGTCCGAGAAGAGATTGTTAAATACAAGGGAAGGACGTACCCTAAGCAACCAGTTATATTCGGACTTGACGTGATTGAGGAAAGTATCGGATTCACAGAGGATTATTAAAAAAAATAGTGACCAATAGTAATATGAGCCAGTCGGTTCAAGAATTTGTTCGTCGTTCTGGCGTGGAACTTCAAAGTCCCAATTCTGCGTCAAATTCGAATGACAATTTCGCTCGGCGTCTAGAACGAGACGTCGCTATGATCCAAGAACGAAAAGCTCGTGAAAATAGGATAGCACAAGGTCAACAGTTCTTCCGTAGCCCTACACGACCACTTCCCAGACAGGCACGGATTCCCCCCACACTTCAAAAGAACCTTGTAAATAACCGGACATATGGTCGTTTTAAACAGTTTGAAAACTCTCCATTAGCCAACGAATTTGATGATGTCATCTTGAATTCTAATAACGAAAAAATGATTGAAAACTTATTAGCTGAACAGGGAATGATGAACAATAATGAACCTGAAATTAACACCAACCTTCTAGCCAATAACAATTTCGCAAAAGGGTTTGGTAATAACCTAAACTACATTGCCCCTCCACCACCAACTGAACTTCAGGTAAGTAAACTGAATACAGGTATGTACAATGCGATGATTAATAAAGACTTTGGACAGAAGAATGTTCGGATGGATCTTAAACCTTTACTCTTAAAAACACCCGTTGGTAGGACACCGATTGGTGAAGGTCTTTATCTAGACACGACCAAGATTGTTGGCTACTATGGTCAAATGCAAACTGGGCTTGAGCATACAAGGGAATTTGGACTAAAAGGCAATTCTACCAAAGTCATCAACAAGGTTCAGTTCAAATTTAACATTACCAATGATATTGAAACAAAGGGAGGAACCCTAGACTTCTATAGAAATGGTAAGATACGCTTCTCCGCTGGTTTCGTTGGTTCTAATATCGCCAATCAAGCGGAACTCTTACGTCGTTTCATGGTCAACACTTATACAGAAAAACAACCCTTCCTTTACGGTCCATTTGAATATAACAATTTAAGCGCTAAATTTAGGATCAATGGTGTGTTTAGAAATTTGGGAAGTATTGCTCTCAATTACAAGCAGTATGGGATGAGTAACGCGAGTTATGAACCCGAACTTACACCATTTCTTTATATTGACACATTTGATTACAAGTTTGTACTTACTAGGAATGGAAACGTCCAAATTCTAGGAACTAAAGATCCAAAAACTCTTCAAAGTGCTTACGAGTTCGGAACAAGGTTCGTTAAACAACTCGATAGAAATGGTGAAATTGAAGTAACAGGTGAGTTTAGTGAAGGTCTCAAAAAGACAACCAAGGCTAAGGCCAAGCCTAAGGCCAAGCCTAAGGTCAAGGCTAAGGCCAAGGCGAGCCCCAACAAGCTAACCAAGAATCAACTTAATGCTGTTAATGTTGATATGGCTGCGTGCAAACGTATGAGTAGAGGTGAACTTGTGGAATTGGCTAAAAAGTTAGGTATCGTCCAGTTTAGGGTAAAGACTTCGGATGGCACTAGACAAATGAAAAAGGATGAAATCTGTGAAAAGATTAAAGCCAAGAAGGGTGTTAGAACTGTCACCTACAAAAATACAACCACAGGTAAGAATATCAATCTTAAAAGGGGTGCTAATGGAAGATTCAAGATTGGTCGTGGAAGTTGTATGGGTAAAAAGGTAAAGGAACTCAAAGATATCGCTAAGCTTCTAAAGATCGAACTAACTGGTAAGGAGAAGAAAGCGGATCTGTGTAAGTTAATAGAAAAGGCTAGAAACAATATCGCTAATAAACCTGTAAAAAAGCCACTTTCCCCTAGGGCTCTAAAGCTAAAGGCTACAAATAATAAGAGAGCCGCTAAGGAGGTTGAGAAGAACATGAACCGGGCACTTAAAACAAATAATGTTGAAATGAAGAGAAGGCTCAATGAAAACTCTATCCGAAATGATCTCAATAAACTGTATGGAAAGATATGGATGAAGAGGTACAAACCCAACCTTAATGGGGATGTAAAAATTATTCAGAATAGGATTCGTAACATGAATAAAACTAACAAGTTGGGTCTACCTTTTAAACGTGATATAGACAACATCAAAAAGAGACTTGTCGCACAATGGAAGAGGGAACGTGTCCGTGATATGGAAAAGAAGCTTGTCAATATTAACGGAGTTAAGAATAATATGAGGAATAGGTACCGCCTCGCAGCCGTTAACTACATCATGAACCTTAAGAATCAGAAAAAGACTATAACGGCTGCTAAATTGGCTCAATTCAAGAAAAATTGGTTAAAGCGTATAGCTAATATTACTAATAATGCCCGTCCGAGAGGAATTAACCGAGCGGTTAAAGCTCGGATTGAAAAGATATAATCATGGTGTGAGGGTGGACGACGATACAAGGACATGGGGAACACCCACAGACTCTTGGTTAGATATGGCAAAGGAAGAACTTTTAGACGCTATTATTTATACTGTAGCAGATTACATTAGAAATGTTAGGAGTGAGGGAGATCGTGCACCCCTCAGTTTTCGTAAAAATGATGAGCCTGATGATAACAAACTCATCATGTCTATAATTGATGACTGGGAATATGTTGAAAGTCCACAACATAAGATGATGTTATGGAATCTCTTCAAGATGCTGAACAGTGACATATTTAGGGAATAGCTATTTGATTGCATGTATTAAATGTGGTGAAACACATCATAGCGATTGAAAATTGGTAAATAGCTTGTTCCCACATTCTAAGAACACAAAATGGTACTATCATGAGTCCCGCACACGTACCATGAAACACTACAACTGCTATCGATGCCTGGTATTCGGTATGTATAGCACCCGTCGTAGATACTATCAACACAAAATTGATAATATCTATTGTTCTCGTGTAAAGAGCCAAATTTACACCAGATGCAAGTACGAATATATACGCTAGAGCACGCGCAACGGGGTGATATTCTAGTAAAAATCTTACATGTGATCGTGGTTGTATAATTTCCGGTGGAGGTTCCGGTGGTGGGATTTCTTGATTGAACGCTATCGCCACCGAACCATCAGGTTTTTCAACAACCAGATGTCTGGCTTCATCCATAGACTTTAGGGACATTTAATCTTTAGATTGATACTTTTTTTAGGTTCTGCTATTTGCTTTAAGTGTATCGTATGGTACGAGAAGTTATATTTTGGGAATGCTTCTTTTATTTTATTAGAAAGTACTGTAGCTGGGACTATTTGCGGTATACCTAGACACACTGAATCTTTTTCGTATTGAAGAAAACGATCCTCCATATATACAAATTTATCTAATTCTTCCTTGGTCATACCATCCTTGTGCATCAATACATAAGTATCTTTAGACATACCATTACTTATGTAAAAGAATTCCGATACATCAACTTCATCAGATACTTTATGTTTTTCAAAAAGAAAAAATAAAAGGACGATAGCTATGACCAAGTATAGCATGTTACTACTACATTAGATTAATTTTGAGAGATCATTGACTTTGTGGAGAATATTGAACAGATCGTTGTATGAACCCACATCACTGGGTTTAACAATTTCAAGTTCAATCTGATATGATGCGGCATCCTCTGAGTCCATATCAACACTGTCACCAGAAGATACTGTCATGTCAATGCTTAGGTTCTTACGAACGAAGGAGTGGCGGTACTTGGATCTTTTGCGATCCATGTCATAGGATCCATGGGTGGGGATTTCTCTAGATATACTGAAACGAACGTCTAGGGGTTCAGACTTGAAGTCTTCTTTGACAACTTTAATTTTTTGAACCATGATCTGTTCACCGGTATCTTCGTCAGATGAAATACGAATTCCATTCGTGTCGTCGTAGAAAACGTCGGTTGAGGTGGTTTTGGTTTCCTCCCAACCGTTGTACTTCTTGAGACCCTTGAGCACACGCTCAAATGTCTCCTTTCCAACATTTGTATCAAATAGAGAACCATTGTGCTTCCCGAGACGAATCTCTACTTCGATGTGCTCCTCATTCTTATGAGTCTCAAACACATCCCTGATTTTTTCGGTGATAGATTTGGTGTCCATTTTACTTAACATTTACTATACGCGTCTTTTACTTAAGCCTTTTTTATGCATAAAGTTTAATGAAAGGTTTTGACAATAATGGGAACACTTGTTATTTCAACACAGCCGTTCAATGCCTGTTGTACATTCCCGTACTGAGCAATCTATTTTTAAGACGCCCTTACGAAGGTGAATGTGAATTTACTCAGTGTTACTCCAATCTAGTTAAATCATATTGGACCAAGGGGCAAGAAAGTGTCAACATCAGTACACTCTTAGAACATTTCCGAGCCAAGTTTCCAAGATTCAAATCCCGAGAACAACATGACGTTCAGGAAGCTATTTTATGCATCATAGATATTTTAGAGGTTTCTAAACCAGAAATTAAGGAATGGTTCTATGGGAAGAAGAAGCAAGAAATCATATGGCCCGGTGGGAAGTCATCGAATGAAGAAACATTCAGTGTTCATTTGATCACATCCTATGGCAAAAATATGGAAACAATGTTACTAAAAAGTACTGACTGGAATACTATAGAAAACTTTGAGGATAACGATGGGAAGGTGCATCACGTAGCTACAAGTCGTTCGGTATTTTCAAAGTTACCACAAGTCCTAATGATTTCATTTGATAGTAAAAGTCATATTAAAATTATAGAAAATCTACTTATTCAAGACTATGAATATAATCTCGTCTCAGCGGCTCTACATGTTGGTCACCAAAATGATGGTCACTATGTGAGTTTTGTAAAACGAAGAAATAAATGGAATTTAATAGATGATGAAACCATAAAAGAACACGAACTACCCGATGAGGGTGGATTCTACTTTATGGTTTACAATTTAAAAACTCCTCCATCTTAATATTTTCCTTGATGTTCACTATAGTTCTGTAGAAAGTTCGCCTATTATTGGGATGCGTTTTATCATAACGCCTTTTGAGAGGCTTCCACCACATGGGTTCATCCCAACCCATATACATACATTCAACAATAGCTCCATCCTCAAACCAGGAATGGTCTTCAACCTTGTCATGTGGAATTTCTGACTCAAACATGAGTTTACCCTTTTCTTGAACATACAATCGCCACCTGGATGGACCGGGTGTATAACCGGGTGTTTCTCGGGTAGGTTCCCATTTCATCATAAAGTCAACTGTATTCTTCATTTGTGGCTTCCACTTGAACATTGTCTCATGTGTTCCGAGCCGAATTGGGTCATTAATAGGTGTGAAAACAAGTCCATCAACTTCTTGTTTCACATTGGGAAGGTGTTCATTCATAAATTCCTTAAAGTCCTTCATGTGATGAAACTCTTTCATTTGAAGGCGGTACTTATCCATCTTCATGTAAATGATTGGTTCAAGTACACCAAACTTAGCATACCCAAGGCGATCCAATAAATTGGAATTCCATACAGTCTTTCCACACACGAGGACAGCATCATAAATCATGAGAGTGTTCTCATACAATTCACCATCCAAGATCGTTCCGTCATACACATCTTTTTTAAGATTCAGTGAGACTTCGAACATGTTGAATGCCCGATTTACAAAAAGACACTTCTTCTTTCCCTCAAACATCAACGCAACCATCATATGCCTCTCTCCATCAGTCTTTTCACAAACGACATATTGACCACCCTTTAAAATTGGAAAGTGTTTGTATTCGATAGATACCGGCTGAGGCCCAGGGAAATAATCCTTACTACCCCAAGTTTTATGAATAAATCCGACAACATATTTGTAAAGCGGGGATTCCGGCTTTATAGACATGTTTTATAGTATTGTGTAAACTTTAAGATACTTTCACACCAGCAGCGTTTAGGATATTACTTAAGCATTCATGTGTATAAGTCATGGTTAACTTAGCTGCTGTAAATGCATAAACTCGCACTCCATCACTAATAAACTTTTCAAAAAACTTGGGTGAAATCTTCCAACCAGATTTTTTAGAAACATTTTTAGTATTTAGAAACCAAGCTTTTGACTTAGTAGATGTTACGTGATAGATATCTTTGGAAACCTTCTTTCCTATCTCAGTGTCAAAATCTAAACCCATTTGTGACGCAGGTTCACTTGATCCTTCTTGTACCTTGGTCTTAAATTGATCCCAATTGATACCCTCCTTGACACCTGGGAAAACAAGGCACCCTACATGTTCATGAGGTTCAAAGCACTGATCTAGAGATCCATCATCTACACCAATCCCAAAATCTATGAAGATAATACGATCACACGTCTTCATGTATTTCTGGATAGCCTCAGCCTTTTTGTAAGGATCGTCATCAACGTAGGTGATCTCATTATTGTAATTTTTCTGAAGACATCGCATATTCAATCGTAAAACGGAATGAAGTGTTTTAACATGACACGCCTTTGACCTCACAACTAGAATCGTAACGATCTTCATATATTTCGTATTAGATTCTATCCCTTAAGCCTATCATTTAGACATCCCGAAAATGGTAAATTGCCTACATGTCCCAGGGTCGTGTTAACATCTGCGTAAATTTTGCCATCGGCTTGTTGCCAACGACGACAGAATGCGTAATCCTCTGACAAGTACCTACGGTTGGTGGGATCAATCATACAATCAAACGCTGCGTGGTATTCGTCAAAGTCTCTATTTTGGTGGTCATTCTTGCACCACAATTCTGGGAACTTCTCCTCAAGGGTTTTAAACACCGAGCGTTTAATAACCATAAAACCGGTGGGTCCATCTAGAATCTCGATGAAACCGTCTTTGATTGGACGATTTTGGGCTCCAAAGTTAATTACTAGACTTGACGACAACATAGACATATTACGATCATCACCCGCCTTAACCGCTTCAGCAGCTTGGTCCCACATTACAACCTTTTTTGGGTAACATGCGACGGAGAGATCATGCCCAGACTTAATGAGTCGGACAACAGCCTCGGGGTCAAAGTGTATATCAGCATCTATAAACATGAAATATTCACAATCAGTTTTTTGCATGAAGCGACCAACTGAAACATTACGCGCGCGATGAACTAGGGACTCATTTTCGGTAGTGTCAAGAAATAGCTGAATATTCTCTTTTATTAAAAGGATTTGAAGTTTGATTATACTAGACATATACTTCTCTAAGCATAATCCACCATAGCATGGTGTGGCTAGAAATAACTTCACCATATTCTAATACTAAGCTTTAGCCTCTAAGTGCTTTTTAATTATATTATCTATCTTGTTTAGGGTTGGTACAGATATGTTACATTTTTCACACAGTTCAGATTTTTTTACTTTTGAACCTAGAACCTTATAAATAATAGCCGAAGCTACACTATTAGGTGTTTTACTCATAAGTTCCACACAGTCTTCCGTTGAATTACATAATTTAATACATTGTAACCGTTCATCTTTTGTCACCTCAAATGAATTCAAAAGTCTGTTCATCACATCAAACGACTTTGTTACGTAATTCTTTTCTGTAATACCCATGATTGTATCCTTGAATATTTGTGTTGTACGACTCACATCCTTCGATTGAATTCCAAACATATCTGAAATTTCCTTAGTTGTTCGTGGATGTTTAGCTAACCGACACGCGTATAAAACGCAGTTCGCTTTGATCCCTAACCGAACAGCACCCCTGGTCAATTTTTCCTCGTTGAACTTTCTGTACATCATCTTTGCATCTTTGAGAACCACATCAGGTAAAGTGTGACACGCTTCATCTATATCACGATATGCGTGAAACAGAGAGCGATCTTTGTGATTCATAGACATATGAAAGTTAATTTTAGCCATTCGTTTATTCTCATATGTTGAAGAATGTTGTGTAGAAATAATTGTCCCTTTCCCCCAATGTTGGGAAAAGAGTTCAGGGTTGGCGTTAGGATTCCCACATCTTGAGGGATCCTTAACTTTTCCATCATCATTCATTCCACTTGTCCATTCCGCCGTGTCATCCACATATCTGTCTTCAACGAGCCCACATTCTGAGCAGGTTGGTAAACCCTCGGGTGAAAAAATCTTAACACCACAACATTCTCTACAAAAATTTATATTTACCACTGGCTTTTCTTCGGTTTTTTGTTGTAATAGTTTGTCTATGTCAGACCATATAGTTGCCAGCATTGTTTTGTGTTATCTGATCTTTTATAAAAAAAATATAAAACGCATCACTCACTTAGGCGCCTAACACGCGATTCAATTAAATCAACAGTTTCTTTGAAACTTCTAGCTCCTACTGAAGAAGGTTGCCATTCATTCCAATCTCTGTCGATAGAGGCATAATCAGGTGGTTGAATATTTAGACCCTGTACTTCTGAGTCAGGAACAACGAAATCTGCCATCTCGGAATCGGTGTCGCTTTCTAAATGCATTTCATGTATATCACTATCACTATCTTCTATGTCTATTTCTGAGTAAAATGCGTACATATCCCCTTCTTCACCCATGCGCTTCATGTCCAAATCTTCAAACTTTGTACCACTGGGGTAGTGTTCCATTAAACTATCATATGGTGCTGGAGATATCTCATCCTTATCAACGCTATATATACATGCCGTCTTATAGACGGATTCTGTGGGGTTGAGGTAATGAAGGCCGAGTGTTCTCCCTGTATTCATTGCTACAACAGCGTACATTTCATCTTCGACACCATCCTCGTTAACTAGGACTTTTACTATATCATCTTGAATTATATCAGAAGGCACAATCATGCTTAGAGTTTTCCGACAAAAAATAATCAGGGATAATATCACAGATGAAAGTTATTATTTATTCGAAGGAAGGATGTCAGTATTGCGACCACGCAGTGGATCTATGCGAGACCGAGGGTCTAGATTATGAGAAAGTCATGATCGACAAAGAAAAACTGAAAGAGATATGTGGTGGCCCAGTAACAACCTACCCTCAAATATTTATTGACGATCGTCGCGTCGGAACTTATTTTGAATTCCAGGACTACATAGAAGAAGAATATGAACCTATTCTCGCCCCCACTCTGAATCGTTTTACAGTGTTTCCCCTGAAGTATCCTCACCTCTGGGATCTTTACAAGAAGGCCCAAATGTCCAATTGGACTGCTGAGGAGGTTGATTTCTCAAAGGATATGGAAGATTGGAAAACCCTAAACGATAACGAGCAAAAATTTATCAAGTATATTCTGGCCTTCTTTGCTGGTTCCGATGGTATCGTTTTTGAAAATATAAACAACAATTTTGCTGACGAAGTTCAAATTTCAGAGGGTCGTTCATTCTATGCGTACCAGTCTCATAATGAGATGGTGCACGGTGAGACCTATTCTAAACTCATAGACAAATACATTAAAGATGGTGCCGAGAAGAAGCAACTTTTCGAAGCGATTCAAACAATTCCCTGTATTCAAAACAAGGCCAATTGGGCTCTCAAATGGTTCGATACCAAGTCTCGTTCATTCGCTGAGCGTCTTTTTGCCTTTGCTTGTGTAGAGGGTATCTTCTTTTCTGGAAGTTTTTGTGCCATTTTTTGGCTAAAGAAGAGAGGACTTATGCCCGGTCTCTGTTTCAGTAACGAACTGATATCTAGAGATGAGGGTCTTCACCAAGAGTTTGCCGTCGAACTCTTCAAACTCTTGAGAAATAAACCGTCGACTGAAGTCATTCATTCCATCGTGAAGGAAGCGGTGGAGATTGAGAAAAATTTCATTCTTGACGCACTTCCATGTAACCTCATAGGTATGAACTCGGATAAGATGGCTGAATATATAGAGTACGTGTCCGATCGCCTTCTTAAACAGATTGGTCAACCCCCAATTTGGGGATCTAAAAACCCCTTTGATTTTATGGAAAATATTAGCCTAGATGGGAAGACAAACTTTTTTGAAAAGAGGGTCGGGGATTACGGTAAGTTAGATGACGATTCCGAGAACATTACATTCGATGAAGAGTTTTAAAGATAATGGTAACAATTTGTATAAATGGATAGAACATTTGACATTTTACAATCAGTCGTTGGCGCACATGGACCACTGATTGTAGAATACAGAGATAAATTACACACGGAATCGTGTTATAAAATTGAACAAAATCACATAGATCAGATGATTAAAAAAATCAAAGATCTTTCTTTTACTAGGATTAGTCAGACTTCAGATAGATCATTTGTCTTAATTGAATAATCCACCGTCAACCCCAATCTCAAAGGGTTCCAAAACCTTACCGGTGTTCACCTTAGTCGCGATTTCAGGCTCCTTGAAACCAGGTTCAGGTGAAGGCGCGTCAGTCATTGACACGAGAACCTTCTCTCTCTTTTCCTTCTTTTCCTTCTTCTCGACGGGTGAGGCATCAGCCTTGGAACAAGAAGGAGCATCCTTCTTTATATTCATCATACCCCAAACGATGAACATGAAAACGATGGAGTGCACTATGAGACCTAAAGTCGTAGAACATCCATTAGAGGAGGCAATCCAAGATCCGAGGATTCCTCTGACGAAGCGAAATGTCGCGGGGTTAGCGACAACGAAAAAGGTGAGAGCAGAGATGATCGAGATGATTAACTTGTCCTCCTGCTTCTTACCATTGCACCCACATCCACAGTCTTTAAATAAACCCATGATTGTTTTACTATAATTCAACAAAAAAAACTAACTTAAAGTTGAGCCACCTAGAAGATATATAACCAACCAACAATGTCGCTTTCTATCCAGCAATCCTCCGACTTCTCTCCTGCCTCCGTGCAGTTTTCGAAACTTCGCAAGAACAAGAATGGCGGCAAAGCCGTCTACCTCAACGCCGGCGACAACAAGAAGCTGTATGTTCAGCTCCCTTTCATGCGCTCTCCTTATGGCCTGAGCGCATACACTGATGAGGCTACTGGACGCACATCCTATTCTCTCGATCTTTCCTTTGACCCCGATAACGCTGAGGCTATGGCTCTCCACGCAAAGCTTACTGAACTTGACGATATCATCGTAAACACTGTTGCCAATAATGCCAAGGAGTGGCTTGGCAAGGATTTCAACGTTGCTGTTCTCAAGGAGGCACTCTACAAGCCTATTGTTCGCCCCGGTAAGGAGCAGTACCCTGCAACCATCAAGCTCAAGGTTCTCACCAAGTCTGATGGCTCTTTTGTTCCCGAGTGCTACAATATGAGCAAGCAGATGGTCACTCTCGATAGCATCGAGAAGGGACAGAAGGCAATGCCTATCATTGACCTCAACCAGATCTGGTTCATTGACAACAAGTTTGGAGTCACGATCCGACTTCAACAGGTTCTCTTTGAGCAATCTGTCAAGCTACCTTCATTTGCCTTCCAGGGTCTAGACCTACCTGACGAGGTTGAGGATGAAGTTGAGGATGAGATTGAGGAAGTTGACGATCAGTAAAAATTATCAGTTCTAAAAAAATCAAAAATGTTTAAAAAAAGATTTTCTGAAAAAAAAAGTAAAATAAATTTGTCCTTCTTGGTAAGTTGAAAAATAACTTCTTACCAATAAGTAAGTATGTCTATTGAGAGTAATCTCAAGAAGTTACTCAAAGGTGAGAAGGCTTGTATCCCAGAACACTTCTTGAAGGTTCCCAGTTACAACTCACCTACCCTTCGTACTGGTAAGGGTAGACCTATAAGTGAAGGTGCATTTGGAAAGATGTACCGTGGAAGTATCAATGATAATGGAAGGCGGTATGTCGCCTACAAAGAGATAGATACATCGGAAAGTACCGATGGTGCATTTGAGTTTGAATTCAAGGTTGCCGAAAAATTGAAGGAGTTTGCGGTTCCTGAGATGTACCTCTTTAAGAAGTGCCCCATCCAAGATAAAGAACCCCAAATAATACGCAAAGGGGGGAAACCTGGTTCCAAAATGGGTCATTTTGTCCAGCCATCGCGACGTACCAAACCCAAGGATATTCTTTACATGGAACTTCTTGATGGTATGCCGTTTAATTCGTGGTGGCAAACCAAACCATCTCTTGATGCGATAAAGTCTGTAATTGTACAGGTTTTTGATAATCTCTACCGAATTAACCAAAAATTTCCAGACTTCCGTCACCGCGATTTACATGGAGGTAATGTGATGGTTTCACGGCGAGAGGGCGAGT
>Ga0222716_10001718_pt1 | contig 18116 bp, 13 predicted proteins | sample C33_13DmetaG_FD_165044 | JGI IMG/M metagenome (GOLD analysis project Ga0222716, IMG submission 165044) | Estuarine water microbial communities from San Francisco Bay, California, United States - C33_13D | ecosystem: Environmental > Aquatic > Marine > Unclassified | place: USA: California... | reverse complement strand
AATCCTGCTCGGTTTATTCCACTTCTTGAGCAACATGAGCTTCCAATCAACGAATCTCTCAGTAGGATTTTCCTTAGCAGGGGTTTTACACTTCACCAATTGGATAGCCAACTTGCCCGCCTGCCCTCTGAATTGGCCATCACCAAATCTCCAATGGTCGTCGTTGATGGATTGCTTACCATGCATGAGGACGATGCCATCGGTTCATTGGAGTCGCGTGTCTTGTTAAGACGGCACATACAGTTGCTCGAGAACATCGCTCATCAGCGGCAAGTCGCAGTGATTCTCATGACCGAACAAATCTCCTCAGAATCAAAGAGGAAGAAACGACGTCTTGAGTACATACGACGTCACGCGCACAATCACCTTCATGGGCGACTCGTCCGAAGAGGAAGAACATCAGAACTCCACCTCTACCACCCTCGTAGTGGTCAGTTCGGAACACTCACAGTACCAACCAAGAACGAGCAAACACGTTTCCGAATTCGAACACCAATGAGAACAAATGACGGGAAGATCAGATACCCGAGACTTGAGATTCCTATTGATGGAAATCAAGCAGACTCACTTGCTGACCAGACTGCTGAATCATGGATTCGGTCCACCCAAAAGGAGCCAGAACAGCCCAAATAGCACGCTCTGCCATTGAATGATAATGCGTCGTGCAGAGTTGGCACGATGCATCAGCATCGCTGATTTCCTCTACCAACCGAACTCGCTCTTGAAGAGAGGTTGCATCGTGATTCACTACCACATAGCGAACGGTTCCTCCTGGCGGTATCCGACATCCTCGCTGTTGTGCACGAAGAAGGGCTGCATAGGTGAGATTTTTGACGCGGTACCCTTCGAGTTCTTTGCTAACACGTCGCGCAGTGACGCCTTGATCCAATGGGATCCTTCTCTCATGAAGTTGAGCTAATTCACGGCGATACAACCGAAGGACGCGTTGCAGCGTTGGGCCATCGGGGCGGCCGTTGAAACGTGACCCGGTTGAAAGTAAATCCAAAGCCCGTTGTTGGAGTGAGCGTATCCAAGGCGGTGTTGAATGTTGACGCAATTCAATCCCTCGCACCTTGTATTCTGTGCCGTCAAAAGCCCAGTATTTGGTGAGTGAACCCGCACCGTGCATCCTACTTGGCAAAAATGCGATGAATTCGTAAAATTGCTCGTACTCCAGAGGAATCCCAATCTGATTCGTCACACGTTGAGCGAAATCCTTTGCTGCCTTGATCTGTTCTTCTTTTGAGCGTTCGGCCCGGTCACTTAACCAAACACAGTCGACAATGGCGTGAAGGACATCCCACCCATCCTCATGTGCCATCTCAATGGTCGTCAAGAGAATATCACGAGACCAAGCGCATATGGCTTCATGTGCCTCAATCCTACCGAAACGGGCGTTGCGGTAACCCGTATATCCAAAGCACGTCACAAGAAGCCATTTCAACGCATTTTGACGTAAATCAAAGGCATCACCCTTGATGATACGTTGCTCTTTCAATTGCCGCCTTCGTTCAATGATCGGTGCGACAACACGGCCAAGAAAGCCTCGATGGCGCCCACAGGTGTGGCTGTTAAGTCCAGGAACGCCCAGTGACTTATCGTTGGGAAGCGGGAACATTCCGTGACCGAATTCTGTCCGAAGGCGACGGTGAAGAAATTCTCTCTCCGCTTCATCTGGATGAAGTGGAACAAAGCCTGTTGCATTCGGTTGTTCTGGAGGTTGACAGCACGAACAATTGAGTGTCTCCGGTGAGATATTCCTCGTTGCGATGATGCTGGGAAAAAGACTTGCAAAATCAAGTTCAATGACGGCTGAATGGACACCAGCCTGGCTGTCAAGATAGAGGCCTCCACGGTCGGCCTGCAGTAATTCAAGGGCTGTCTTTGTATCTTCAGGACGGTTCTTCTTCCACGGGACCAGTACTCCATCATCCATTGCTACACGCATTTGTATGGCGCTGATGACTGAACCTGGAGAGAGTCTGGAGATGATTTGGGCAGATTGACATGAATGCTGAGCAAGTTCAAACAAACCAGCAAGTCCACCTTCACGAACAATGAAACTATTGGAGAAATCCAAGTGCAGTCGGCCTTTCGTAAAATAAGCCCCATACTTGTGCAATGTTTGCCCGTACGAGTGAACGGTTCGTTCGTCTGTTGAACGACAAAGTGCCTCATCACTTCGCCCCAAACGCAACTGTATTCCATGCAGAGATGCGTGGTGTTCAAGGCAGGGAAAGATTCGTTGATCGCCTCCTCGTGTGACAATAATATCGGGGTCAATGAGATCGATTTGCTCTTGAAACCCTGAAAGAAATTCGTGCATTGATGCAAACGATGAACGGTGAAGTTGAACCTGTTTTTGCACGCTGGTGGAAGGCGCAAAACCCTGTTCGTGCAATGAAGACAGTGAGAGGCTGTGAATGGGGTCCAATTCTGATACGAGCCCGCCTGTTGGTTCAAGTTGAAGGTCCAATTGAATGACTGAAAAACCAGGAAATTCTCCTGTTTCTGGCGTATCATCGACAGGTTGGAGATGTCCGTCTTGAAAATTCACAAGCTGAAACGGAACGCATCCATGCTCATTGAGAAAGCGTTGAGCATGATGGGCGTCTACTGAGTAAAGAGAATATGCGTGGAAATCTCCGCGAGATTCAATGTGTTGCGCAAGGCCACGTAGAAAGCGAGAGCACAAGACTTCCACCTCAAGGACATCGTGTACGTCGCTATGCCCAAGAGTCAGTTGAGCACGACGCAACCTGCTTTCACCGATGCTGAAACGCTGGACGATTTCGGGTTGCTCTAGCCAGTGTTCAAGGTGTTCAAGCGCAGAATTTGTTCCGTGAACGTGGAGTTTTGGAGCCCAATCAAGTTGGCATGCATGTGCATTGCCCTGTCGGTCAACCAACCAGGCTACCATGCCGGTTGCTGCATCATTCTCGTGCACATCGAGAAGCCAACCTTCAATCATTCTTCGCCATCTCTTCAAGTGCAGCAATGCGATTGGATAGGTCTTCAAGGCGTTTCATCAATCCAATGAGCATGCTGAGGACAATCGGCTGCCATGCATTGTGTGCGGGCAGCATCCCACCTGCAGATCTTCGCTGACGAACGTCATTGAACAACTGATCAAGCATAAGCCGTTCACTGGGTGAAAGAGCCCGATGAAAGGGCATCAATGCGTTCAATTCAGCGTCTGCTCTCGTTCGCCATGGCGGCACACTTCGACCCATACGCTACGTGTCCAACGGGGGCACGAGATGCTTTTTCATGACCCGTTTTATGAAACTGAAAGTATCACAAATACTGTTTGTTCACAATGAAATCACATGGTTCTTGATTCAATATAGCGTGAACATTTTTTGCGATATCGAGGCCGACTCGTGCTTGGGCTTCAACCGTCGATGCTCCGATGTGCGGAGTTCCATGGAAGTGTTCCATCTGAAGGAGTGGGTGGTCAGGGTCGACCGGTTCTACTTCAAACACATCAAGGGCGGCAGAGGTCAACGAGCCCGATTCGAGAGCATTGAGAACAGCTTCTTCATCGACGATACCTCCTCGTGCACAATTGATGATGTGGTTACCACAACGGGCGCCATCAAGACCAATTTGAGGCATGGACCGAATGCGTTCAGCATTCACGAGATGACGCGTTTCATCGGTCAGATTGCAATGGATGGAAATGTGGGTGCAATTGGAAAAGAGTGCATCAATTGATTTATGCAAACGTGTACCCTGAGATTTAGCAATTTTAGGAGGCAAGTATGGATCGTATGCATGTACTTCCATGCCGATTGTTTGAGCAATTCGACCCACTGATTGGGCTATTCTTCCAAAGCCGATGAGACCCAGAACCTTGCCTGCGAGTTCTGACCCCTTCATTTCCTTCTTCGCCCAGCGACCCTCTCGCAATGAACGATCGGCACGGGGTAGATGACGAATGGAAGCAAGGAGATGTCCAAGTGTTAATTCAACAACAGATTGGGTGCTCGCCCTTGGAGCATTGACCACAGCGATGCCTTTGGCTCCTGCGGCTTCCAAATCAATGTTGTCGACTCCCACACCAGCACGGCCTATGGCACGAAGATTCTCACCCGAAGCATCGATCACTTCACGCGTTAATTTCGTCGCACTGCGAATGATAATTGCGTCATAATCATGAAGTCCGTCGGCCAATAACTTCTCAGGAGAAATGGGTGAATTGACGACTACGTGACCCGCCTTTTCGAGCCAAAGTACGGCTTTTTTGTCCATGCCATCCGTGACTGCAATCTTCGCCATGTCTCCTTTGTATCAAGGAGGGTGTTAGAACATTCGCTTAGCGTGGAATTGAACCGTGCTTTTCAACAACCCCTACCGCTTGGGCGACATGGGGATGACCATGGCGACCGAGGCCCAAGAGTTGTTGTGGGGTGCGGGTATACTTGCACTTCCACTCATTTTGGCGCTTCCCATGCGACTGGCTTGGCAACTGTGGGTAGGTATCGGTCACGAGGTGTCAGAATACCGTACGATTGTGAGACAAATCGTGGATTCAGGTCATCAAGTATCTTCGTTTTCTCAAACTCTTGATGATATCGCACGAAATCTGCGGATACCTCCGGCAAAACAACGGTTGATCGAAGCCGAATTACTTCATCCGTTAACAATTTCACATTTCCTTTTGTTGCCTGCCTTGCTCATTCTTCCACTTTCTGCAATCATGGCATTGCCACTGATCCTCGTCGGCTTTCCATTCATGCTCTTTATGGAGTATGTTCTGATACGAAAAGGGCTCCTGATATGGATTTTACAGACCATCGAGCGACTGATGCATTGGCAGGTGATTCACATACCGAAACCTCACCGAGGAACACGTGAAAACAGGAAATCATTAACCGAGTTTTCCCAACACATTGAGCACTTTAACTATGTACCTCAAGCAGCATTCCTTGGCCTTTTTGCCTGGTTAATCGTCCATTGGTTGTTGAGTTTGGAATCATGGACCATTGAATTTATTGTTTCTGCAATCCTGTATATGGTCTTGCTGTCGATTCTATCTGTCCTCAACACAGCCTTTGAAGCGGACTTGGTCTTTGTTGACCCAGCCAAGGGTAGGCTGGTTCCAGTGAACCAATGGCTCGAGGGTGTACTCAATCCCATTGTCGGAATTGGTCTGTTGTTTCTTCTTGGACGAAATCTGCTTGAAGAATCTCGAGATGCAGGAGGTAATCCAGTTCTTTTCGCCACGGTCGTACTAACACTGCTCTATGGTGCAGCCATCGTTGGTATCTCCTACCGATGGGGCTACTCTTCGTGGCGTGGAGAACGTGTTCGTCAAGAGTTTGAAAAGCAAGTTGTTGGCTCAATGGGACCATTATCATATGACCTCACAAGAACCAAGGGACGCATTGACTTCAACGTTCGAATGGAGATGGAAGAGCGACTCACAACATTTGATTCGGTGAACCCGACTCAATTGTCGTTTGAGGATTTGCAGAATTTACCTTCCGTTCCAGTCGACACCGATGTGCCTAAAAATCCACTTCGGAATTAATCACTCAAGCCAAGGAATGACTTCTGGTATCTCAGCGAATATATTTGCAGGAACCGCAATTTTGATTTTTGAGACACCACCGAGTTTTTCTGCATTCGCTCGCTGCCAGGCATCAAATTCCTCGAAAGAGTTCATGGATAGGATTGGATTGTGTTGACGATTCCAATCAAGGCTTTTCATTTCAGTGCCCGGGGGATCGTGACCTGAGCAAACGATGGTTGAACCTTGAAATCTCTCAAGGACAGAAAGGGCATCCCAATGGATGTGAGTCCGCCCGCTCGGCAAATCGTCTCGCCCTACTCCACCTTCACCGTTGAAGAGGAAATCTCCGGTCATCATGAATCCGGGAACATGTACGATCATTGAATCATTGGTATGGCCGGGAGAGAAATGAAATTGAATCGGTATTGAACCGAGCATGATTTTTTCTTCATCGTCAACATATTGTGTGACCCCTAAACTCGCAGTTTCCGTTGACATCACGTATTTGCAATTCAACTGTTGTTGAAGCGAGAAGCACGCTGTGATGTGATCTGCGTGAGTGTGCGTTGCAATGGCGTAGCGGAGTGTCAACCCTTCTGAGTCAAGAAGGGAGGTATACCTGTCAAGATAGTCATAGACAGGGTCTACGAGTGCTGCCTCATTGGTTGCTTCATCAACAATGAGGTATGTCATGGCCCACACGCCCTCGTTTAACTGTTCAAATTGCATGGTTGATGCGACCCCATGCTATGATTTGAACTTTGAGACCTTCGCATTCATCAAATACTGTTGACACCAGACTCTAGGCATGGCGGGAATAGTTGAATACGGATTTTTGGTTATCGGCTGTCTTCTTGGAACTGCACTTGGATGGTTGTTGGCAAAGAACAAATTCAGCATGAATATGGCTATTGCAGAGGCAGATGCAACGGCGCGAGAACGTGTTTTTGAAGAAAAATCAAAACTCTTGGAGGCCCAAATGGAAAATGTTGCCAATCGAGTTTCTCAGCAAAACTCGGAAACGTTTCTCCAGCTAGCGGAAGAACGGCTTGGTCGTGTAACAACCTCTGCAGAGAAAGATCATGAAGCAAGAAAGAAGGAAATGGAGGAACTCATGAAACCAATGACAGACTCACTGTCAAACCTCGACCAAATGTCAAGAGATTTGGAAAAAGAGCGCTTGAATGCTTACCAAGGAATGAAGCGTCACATGGAGTTGCTCGAACAAAATACGCATCGCTTGGGAAAGGAAGCCAATGCACTCTCCACCGCACTCCGGAAGAGTTCGAGTGTTCGTGGCGATTGGGGTGAAGTTGCTTTGAAAAATTTGCTTGAAATGGCAGGCATGACAAAGAACACCGATTTCTTTGAACAGCAAGGTGATGAACGGGGGAACCGTCCGGATTTTGTCGTCAACTTGCCAGGTAACGGAGCCATACCAATTGACGCAAAGACCACTGCAAAACACTACCTTGAATCTCTTGATCAGGAAGACCCAGAGATCAGAGCCTCCAAACTCGCACTCCATGCCAAATCAATGCGTAGCCGTGTGACTGAACTCGCACGCAAAGACTACCTCTCAGGAGTGAGCGGCCGTGCTGAATTCGTGGTCATGTTTGTACCCTCAGAGGCCTTAATCTCCTCTGCTTTTGAGATGGACCCGTCCATGCATTCTGATGCAATGGACAGAGGCGTTATCATATCAGGACCTGCATCGATGATTGCCTTGCTCAAAACTGCCGCACTCTATTGGCAGCAAGTACGATTTGCAGAAGAAGCCGCACAGGTAGTAGGTGTTTCACAAGAATTCTACAAGCGAATGGCCACATGGAGTTCACACTTTGCAGAAGTCGGAAAGCGCTTGGACAAGGCTACTGAATACTACAATAAGGCCGTTGGTTCATGGGATCGAAATGTTCTGCCACAAGGTAAGAAATTAGAGGAACTCGGCATTCATGTCAATCAAACGAAATCGTTGGTTGAGCCTCAACGAATTGCCGAAGACCTTCGTCTTCCGTCCATTCTCGAAGGAGAAGAAGAGGAGAATGCACAAACGTACGAGCCTTCTTGACAGTTGAGGAAGTGGGCCAACCATGCATCCCAGTGAAGTCATTTATCTCGAACATGACGGGAAGGTCCTCCTGGTTGATGAAACAGGGAACGGGCCAATCATTCCTCAAAAGGGGCGTATGAGCCACGGAGAACTAATTCGCTTTCCAACGCATGATGAAATCGTGAGCATGGGTCTGTCCTACGAGCGAAAAGGATTGACAACCATACGCTTTGGTGAAAAGGAGGCAAGAGTCATCAAAGGATATCCCAAAGTTGCCTGGCCTGAACAATGGGCATGGAAGGATGACTGTATCTCAGACAACCATGTCCACCCGGTCACGAGAGAAGCGATTTATCGTTCCATCCACAGATTGGTATCCAAAGTCATGGTTCAAAACTCCAAGGGCGATGTCCTCATGGCACAAGTTGAACGTGGACATTTTCGTGGTTTTTGGACCCTACCGGGCGGCTACATGGACCACAACGAGCATCCAGCGATTGGTTGTGTTCGTGAAACTCTTGAGGAACTTGGACTCGAAATTATCCTTGATAACGAAGAACCCATCATCACTCAAAATATTTTCAACGATGAAGGAATTTCATTCGTTTCATTCACCTATCGTTCAACATGGAACGGCGCACTTGAGGATCTGACATTACAAACTGAGGAAATTGCGGCAGCAGCGTGGTTTTCGCCTCAAGACGCCCTCGCACAAGCAGTATCACATTTTGACAGAGAAGCATTACGTAGCCTCAACCGTGGATGATGGTCAAAGACCGAGATGGTCTTTGGCAGCCTGAAGGGCATCTCCAAGACCTTCTGGATGGGAACCTCCCCCTTGTGCGAGTGTCGGTCGTCCACCTCCTCCTCCTTTGATATGAGGTGAAATCAGGCGAAGCATGTCAACAGCGTTGTATCGTTCACTCGCAGCAGAACCATCGGTCACAGCCACCATCAATTTCCCACCACCGTCCTTTGAACCAAGGATTGCGAGAGTGGGGTTGTTGACATCAAGGGTCAGTTCTTTCAACATCTTCGTCATTGCGTTCAAGTCACCGTCAACCTCCATAATAACGATGCGAACACCATCGATATCAGAAGTATCATTGCCCCCTCTACTCGTTCGTAGCCGAATGATTTCCGCTTCAAGGTGCTCGATTTGTTTCCGTTGGTCTTTCCATTCAGAAAAGAAGCGTTCGGCTGTCTTTGGCAAGTCCGATGCATGAATTCCGAATACTTCACTGGTGGACCTTATCAACTCATCCTGAGAGCGAGCATAGGTCAAAGCTGCATCTCCTGCAACGATGTGCAAGCGTTCAACTCCGTCCTGTACTGCAGTAGAGCGAACCAAGCGTATCGAGCCAATTTGACCCGGCTCATCATGGTGGGTACCACCACATGCTTGCGTGTCATGGTCTGCAATCTTCAAAATACGAATGGAGTCGCCCTTCGGCGCACCGCCTTGATAGAGGTCAAATCCATGCTCAAGGTCAGCATCCTTTCGATTAAGTTCAGATTTTTCTGTTGTACGAACCTGGGCGAGAATTCTGTTCGACATGGTTTCGATGGCATCGAGGTCTTCACGTGACAAACGATGGTAGTGTGTAATGTCAAGCCTTCCACTATCAATGGAGAGATGGGACCCCGCTTGGAAAATGTGTGGGCCGAGCAGCCGTCGAGCGGCACCACCTACGATATGGACCGCAGTGTGGTGATCCATCAATTGTTTTCGACGGACCCAATCAACTTCTCCAGATACCGATTGTTCGGTGCTGAGCGCTCCGTCAATGTAATGCAGAATGACACCTTCTGAGGATTGAGTGTCAATCACGCTGACCCTTGCCTCTCCTTGTACGAGGACACCATGGTCACCTTCCTGTCCACCACCTTCGGGGTAGAAGTGAGATTTGTCGAGAACCACAACATATGTGGCACCTTCTGGTCCTTCGCCACCGTTGACGCTCCTGCAGTCAAGAACAGAGGCATTGAACTTCGTTTGATACACGTCATCGTAGTATGAGGTTTCGGTTGCAGGGTAGGCAGATACATCCAAGGATGTACTCGTTGATTCGGTAGTCTTAGCGGCATCCTTTGCTATCTTTGCATGCCGTTCGGCCATTTCCGCATTGAATCCAGTACGCAATACAACGCTCTTCCATCCCGCATCGCGAGCTAGATTTACGACAATGTCTGGTGCAAGGCCGTGGGAATCATTGAGGGTGAAGAGGATCTCATCGGGGATCTCGCTTGCATCCTTGCCAACACTTTTGAATTGCGTTACAATCACATTCTTTCCTTTTCTCAACATTTCAGCATAGCGTTCCTCTTCCAATTCTAAAATTGTCAGAAGCCCATCGCGATGTTGTTTATTGAGATGACCGTCCAAATTGACGTCCAAATGGTGTTCTGCGAGGTCTTGAAGGGTAACATCAAGATTGAGTTCATCCCGCATACGCAATACACGCCGTGCCAGCATTCGAGCGAGATAACCGGCTTTCGCATTGGAAGGGACAAGGCCATCTCCAAGCATGTTGCACAAGGCGTGAAGGTGGTCTGGAATGGCGTAGATGTTGGCAAGAGGGGTCGTGATTCCAGAGAATTGCTCTGCCGTAATGTCAATGCCTCGTTGTTTGAGTCGTGTGAGGAAGATGGAAACGAGTTCGTCACCGTCCACGCCTGCTTCGATGTTCATAATTCCGTTGAGACGACTCATTTCTCCAAGTAATTGTTCCAAATCGAGGGATGGCCATTGCTTTGAAACCGTCTCAATACCTGAGAGTTCCTTGAGCCAAGCAACTGTTTCTGGATAGATTGCTTCGTAGATGGTGGGTGTCCCAGCAGCAGCCCAGCAAAAACGTTCCAGGCCGTAGCCAGTATCGATAATTTGCAACGACATTTTTCGGTAGCGATCTCCTTTGAGTTCAACATCGCCTTCCGGATGTTCCTCCATGTCCATGAAGACAAGGGTGGCGAGTTCAAGTCCACCAACAATCACTTCCACGGCAGCCCCTGCATTTCCACCTCCGCACCATGGGTTTTCGACATAGGTGATTTCATTGGCGTCAATACCAAATGTCTTGGTAAGCATGGTATGGCAATGTTCAACACATTCTTCCATCCAATAGATCACTTCCCCATCCTCTGGCCTATTGAACACGTGGTGCGCCATCATTTCGAAGGTTGTGAGGTGTCGACCTGACCGACCCACTGCATCTACATCGGTAAGGCGTATGCACGGCTGGGAGATAGTAAGCGGATTGGCGGGTGGCTCAACCATCCCAGAAGTCACGTGAGGTTGAAAATCGGCGATGGAGGCAATCGTCAGATGTATGTCGTCACGCCAGCGTGCAAGCACTGGATAGGGTTCAACTCGGTGATGTCCGACATTCTCAAAGAATTGAAGAAAGGCTTCCCGCATAGCGTCTTTGAGCGCTTTACCTCGCTGCTCAAAGCCATCGATAAGCGGAGCCCCGATGAATGTGTATTCATCTTCAGCAGTATCCCCACAGGTCTCGCGAGATTCGTCACAAGTCCAGAACCAAAGAGCGGTGACCCTGCATTGTTTACGAACAAAGCCATTCGCATGGAACACCGCCAAATCAATGGGTGGTAATGCCATGAAACTTCATCCCTCCAGTGTGGATGCTTCGTCCACAACGAACCCCCCCTTCAAGCCTGTGTTGACTCTGGTCCACCTGAACCTCATTGTGAAAAGTCTCAAAGCCAGCCGTACGCAGGAAGTGTCATGCCTCCAACTTGGCGGGACCATCTCGTTGACGAAGGGGACGGCACGATGCGAATCAAAGCCCACGGGATGATGAAAGTCGATGCCCGCATGGTTACCGATGCTCAGCACATGCAGCAACATGCAGATGACCGTGGGCCTGAGCAACTGGTGAACACTGCTTCCCTCCCAGGTATTGTCGGGGAAGCTTGGGCGATGGCTGACTGGCATTATGGATACGGATTTCCAATAGGAGGTGTCGTCGCAACTGATGTTGATGCGGGTGAATTAGGTGGTGCAATATCGCCGGGTGGTGTTGGTTTTGACATCAACTGCGGGGTGCGATTTCTCGCCCTCGAAGCCACAAAAGACGATATTCCGAATCTTCGCAAATTAGCAGGGAGAATCGCAGGAAGAGTCCCTGCTGGGGGGTCGGGAAAAGGTGGAGTGGACATCACTTCCTCTGGTTTGCAAGAAATTCTGCATCATGGTGCTGAGGCTACCGTTGATCTTGGTTACGGCCTGCATGACGACCTCGAAACCATTGAATCAAGAGGACGACTTGAAACTGAAGAGGCGTCTGTATCAAAACGAGCCATGGAGCGAGGGATGAAATCGCTTGGAACATTGGGCAGTGGTAACCATTTCCTTGAGCTTCAAACCGTCAGTGATGTAGTGGACGAAGCCACCGCAAAGCAATGGGGTTTGTTTGAAGATCAAGTGGTTGCAATGATTCACTCGGGAAGCAGAGGATTGGGTCACCAAGTATGTACCGACCACGTACGCCAACTCGAAGCCTCCTATACCAACGAAGGAGGCCGTTGGGTGAATGAACAATGGGGCTATGAGTTGCCTGACCGACAACTCGCTTCGGCCCCGATACACTCACGAGAGGGCATGGCTTACCTCGATGCAATGAATGCAGCAGCAAACTTTGCATTCGCTAACAGAAGTGTTCTCGCTCACAGACTTCGTACCGTTCTCAAACTGGAAATGGGAGTCGATGGAGAAGCAACAACGCTCTACGACGTAGCACACAATATCGCCAAGATTGAAACCCACAACGTGCATGGACGACAGTGCAACTGTGTCGTCCATAGAAAAGGCGCAACGAGAGCATTTGACGCTGGACATCAAGAACTCGCTTCAAGATTTACCAGTACTGGACAACCTGTTATCGTCCCCGGTGATATGGGGAATGGCTCATGGATCATGGCAGGTCCTCGCTTGGGTCAAAACCAAGCCTTTGGTTCCTCATGCCACGGTGCTGGGCGTGCACTCTCAAGAGCCCAGGCAAAGAAAACAATTGATGGAAAGGCGCTCAAGCGAGAATTGGAGGCAAGCGGCATACGAGTACATGCCTCGACCCCCAATGTTCTTTCAGAGGAAGCCCCCAGTGCATACAAGGACGTTGACGATGTGATTCGCCTCACGGCCCAAGCCGGTCTTGCTCGACCGGTTGCTAAGATGAATCCCCTCGCAGTCATCAAAGGATGATTACATGCAGACTTGATTAAGTCCGTGTCCAGGAATCGTCGGTGCGGCACCCGAATGAACGCCGTCTGGTTCTTCAACAATCACACTCAACAAGGTGTTGACCAATTCTTTCAATTCGTCAACTTGATGTTGTAAATCCTTGACTCTCTTCTGCATTTCTCCTGTTTTTTCTTGCTCTCGCTGCATGTGCATCCCATCTGAGAAGTTGCCTTCTCATGGTGAAATTACCCAAATCACCTCTTATACATTGAGGTGTTTTTAGAGGCAGGAATGGTTTTTTCAAACCAATCAAAACATACGAAGAATGGAGCCACCGGCGAGATTTGAACTCGCGACCTCCTCATTACCAATGAGGTGCTATACCCCTAAGCCACGGTGGCAGTGAAACTAGCGACCAACCAAATGGATATAACCGCTTCGCGAGAGTTTTTCAGAAATTGATTCTAAAAATCGACCATGTTGAGTCCGTCAGGCTTTGAGTGAAGGTTGAGGGTGCATCACCCGAATCGACCAATGTTGAATTGGAAGGCGTGAAGGAGGTATCAGGTGCGACGAGAACATAGGAAATATCTCGTTGTTCATCCAACAATGATGCTGCATAACTTGGGTCGACCCAAATTGCAGAAATATTCTCTTCACCAGTAAGATCAACCTGTGTTTTCAAACTGTACATTAGATGCACCGCAAGAGAAGGTTCTGACACGATGAAGAATGTAGAATTCTCAGAAAGGTGTCCATCCATTGCAACTCCAGCTTCCTCAGTCCAGAGTTGTTGACCCACGAGGCTGGTGAAAAGCGTGAACGGAACAAGGAGAAGAAGCCCTACCACCAAGGCTCGTTTGTCCACAGAGGATTCGAAATCAATGGAAGGTTCAGCCTGTTGGTGGAGTAGATGAACCATGAGAATTAAAGGCAAAATAATCAACGTAAGGTACCGGCCATTATTGCCGAGCAAAAAAGCAGTTTCGAAAACTGAGGCATTCCACAACGTGGCTTCTAACACCCACAAAGATGCGATGTAAAAAAGCACACAAACCGTGAGAACGGACACGAAGGTTGCGACCATAGTGATACTATGACCGACTGCATGGCGTCCGGATTGGACCAGTGGTCTCAAGAATGGCCACAAGCAAAAACCTACGAGGATAAAGATGCCAACGCCGTCAATGATTGCCAATACGAAGGCCAAGAAAAAATGAACTGGGTATTCACCTAGAACGCCAAGAGTTCCCGTGAATTGTGTCAGACTCAAGAAAACCAAGAGCACCATGGTCACTGAAGAAGCCCAGAAGGCCATCTGCCAAGGGCGTTGTGTGACGGGCTGAGATTGCTGAAGACTCAACTTGGCATCAACGAACTCCCATAACCAACCGACGACCAGTGTACCGCAAAATGCAAGCAAACCTGCACCGATTCCGAAGCCTTTCCAAGCTAAAACCAACAAGACGGATGTAGCCATGAGCGTGTAGGTCAATCTTCTCGTGGAGGATTTAGATGCATCTGCCAACATCAAAGGCACCATACATAATCCCAAAAAAATAGCCAGAAATGCTTCATCATAACCTCGACCTGTTGCGAAAATCATAGGTGGGCTCCATGCGATCAATGCCCCCCACCTTGGGTCGTAATACCCGATATCTTCGTGCCTCCAACGAGGCAAAACCCCTGCGAGAGCCACCAATGTGAGGAGCCCTGCCAATGCACCGATTTTCACTGCCAATTCGCTCACAAACCACGGGCCAATGTATCCGTCATATTCACCTGCTGAAGTCAATGTGAGGGATTGGTCAGCATCGTGTCGCGTGGGACCCCACGGATAGTCATGGCCTGGGTCTCCCTCGTCCATGGCAACGTTGAGGCGGACATGTGCGTCAAGGCCAAGATCGCTTGTCATCACGGCAGTGACCTGCAACATGAGCCCGAGGGCGAGGAGCACGTACCACCAACGCCGCTGGTTGACCTGAGGGAAGTCCACATCTCAGCCACAGACCATTTGGATAACATCCTTTCCCACGAAACCAAGCCCAAACGGGCGAAGGGTGAGTAAATGGCGCCGAGAGAGAGATTTGAACTCCCGAGGGACAGGCCCACGCGATTTCCAGTCGCGCGCACTACCAGGCTATGCGATCTCGGCTCTTATCCGGCCGAGAGCCCTCCTTCGTTTAACCGTCACGCATGAATTTGAATCATTCCAAGGCTGACAAGCGGAAGGACTCAAAGGGGCAACACCTAGCGCCAACCATGGCCGAGGAGACGGTTGGAGGTGACCTTGACAGTCGCCAACATACCAACCTACCATTTCGCATGGCTGAGATGGAGTTAGCCTTCGTCCTCCCACAGCGATACCCACTTGCAAGAGAATTCAATACGATCCTTCGAGAATGGTATTTCCAATTCAGCTTATTGAGAAACGATTGGAAAAAGCAACATCTCTCGGCTGTTCTTTTTGGTATCCTTGCATTTTGTTTAGGTTCTGTTTCTCCCGAATTATGGGGTGGCGGAGATGCTAAGGTCTCCGGCATCGATGGAATTATAGCCATCAGTGGCTTCCAATTTTTCCAAATTCTTCTTTCTGTCCTCCTTTGGGCATGGTTCGTTTACCAAGCATGGACGCTCTTTCCAGTGATGCGGGTACACGCAATTTCCCTACTTGTAATGTGGAACGGATTGATGGTCTCTCAAATTTTCTTCCAACGCAACAATGCCAGCTTTCCATTCGGCCTCAGTTTATCAGAAATGATGGAAGGGACGCTTATCATCTTGGTCGTATTTTTCTTCTTGTTTTTCTTCTGGAAAGCGGTCATCGAAACTCGCGACCTCCACGTTGAAGTCAACCATTTGCATGAGGATGTGCGTGTCATGGAAGCCGAAATGGCAGAGCATTCCCTGAAAGGTTGGACCACAATTTTCGGCATATGGATCGCTCTCATCATGATGACCACATGGGCTGGAGTACGACATATCTCGGCCTATGGAGACGAAAATTACGGATACCTCGTCCTACACCTGCTCACGGGAGTAGCGTCAATACCACTGTTTTTCTTCATCCTGTGGTATCCCCAGCGCATGCTAGGGGAGCAGGCGAGAGTCCGAACTCGTGCTGCACTTGATGCTGCAATTGAAATGGAAGGCGAAGGCGGCGTTGTTGAAATTAAAGCCAAATGCCCTGAGTGTTCAGAACCATCACCCTTGGTGAGGGAAGCTTCAGGTTCGCTTGTTCATCCCTGCCAAAACACGGGATGTTCAACCATGGTTGGCATCGGAACTGCATGCATATCCTGCTCGACCAAGATGCCGAGTCGTCTGGAATGTACGTCATGTGGAGTCAATGCACCACCGCTTGACTATTTCCCCGATCAGGATGTGTGGTAATGAATTTCAAGGCAATGAGGGAAGATTTTCCAACGCTTCGCAACAGCGATGCTCCGGCCTATTTGGACAATGCATGTGTCACATTGAAGCCACAATCTGTCATTGATAGCATTCACCGATACTACAGTGAAACACCTGGTTGTGGAGGCCGTTCAGTTCACCGCTATGGGACGGCTGTTTCAAAGGGCGTAAGCGATGCGAGGAAGGGGCTTGCAGCATTCATTAACGCAGAATCAACAAAGGAAGTGGTTTTCACACGAAACGCCACCCATTCAATCAATCAAATCGCACATGGAATGAGTTGGGAGAAGGGTGATGTCGTCCTCACTACAGACAGAGAGCACAATTCCAATCTCGTCCCGTGGCTCCAACTTGAACAGGAACGTGGTATCGACCACAGGGTTGTCAAGAGTCATGATGACAATACCTTTGACCTTGAATCCTTCGAAGAATCCTGTAAGGATGCGGGCTCAAACTTGCGAATGGTGTCAATGAGTCACGTTGGAAACCTTGACGGGGTATCCGTTCCAATACGAGAAATTGCGAAAATCGCCCATGATTTTGATGCTCTTGTAGCGGTAGATGGAGCACAATCAACGCCACACATGAATGTCGACGTGCAAGAACTTGGCATTGATTTCCTTTCATTCTCGATTCACAAAATGTGTGGCCCATCTGGAATGGGTGGACTTTGGGGGCGTTATGATTTGCTGGAGGGGTTGAGAACCATTCAATCGGGTGGACAAACTGTGACTTCATCAACCTACACAGAAGCTCAATGGGCTCAACCTCCAGCCCGCTTTGAGGGAGGGCTCGGTAATTTCTCAGGCATGCTTGCGACTGGCGCCGCCATCGATTATCTCACCACGCTCGACATGGACGCCGTTCACCAACAAGAGATCATGCTCAACAAGATCATGACGAAGGGGGTCAAAGACCTCGCAGGATTGGAAATTATCGGACCGGAAGATGCATCACAACGCGGAGGAATTTGTTCAATCCTCATGGATGAACTCCCAACCCACGATGTCGCATTGCTTCTTGATGAAGCAGCCGGAGTGATGGTTCGAAGTGGACAACATTGTGTTCATTCTTGGTTTGCCGACAAGGGATTAACGCAAGGTTCACTCCGAGCATCGGCATATTTCTACAATACTGAAGAAGATGTCAAACGCTTTGTCGATACACTGACTGAAATTGTTCATACATTGGGTTGAGATGATGCCTCTAGATGAAATCGCCAACGTCGCCGTGGAAGTGGCTTCTGATGCAGCCATTATTGTTGCTGCAGATGTTATGACGTCGGGCACGGACATGCGAACGATACGTCGGATTGTCTCGTTTACCTTGGGCATAACGATGATTCTAGCTGCGGGATATCTCGTAGCAGTCGTCATGACGGATGGTGCAATCCTCTTGCGACCCAGCGAACTTGCACTTGAACGGCATTCGGATTACAACGATCTTGTAAGTGTCCCTTCAACCGGTTCTGCCGCCCCAGACATCACCGTTTGTATCGTAGATTCAGGCATTTCAATGGAACACAGTGACTTCAGTGATCTTCAGTTGGCCGGTTGGAAAGATTTTGTCAACAACCGGGCAGACCCCTACGATGACCACGGCCATGGCACATCAATGGCTGGTATTCTGGTTGCCAATGGATGGATGAAAGGTGTAGCCAAGGACGTAAATCTTCTCGTGGCCAAAGCGCTGGGAAGTGATGGAAGTGGAGATGACGGAATGGTCGCAGAGGCCATCGACTGGTGTGTGAGCAACGGTGCCCACATCATCTCTCTCTCCCTGGGCGGTGCACCCGATGTATTGCCGTTCAATCTAGGTTCAGGACGGGATTCAGGCGATGCCTCAAATGATGCAATCGATGCGGGCATTGTTGTCGTAGCAGCCGCAGGAAATGATGGGGGGCCCGATGACGACGGGGATGTCGCACACCC
>Ga0222716_10001711_pt1 | contig 18191 bp, 21 predicted proteins | sample C33_13DmetaG_FD_165044 | JGI IMG/M metagenome (GOLD analysis project Ga0222716, IMG submission 165044) | Estuarine water microbial communities from San Francisco Bay, California, United States - C33_13D | ecosystem: Environmental > Aquatic > Marine > Unclassified | place: USA: California... | reverse complement strand
CTAGCATTAGTTCACTCATGTTTTATAATATGACGAGATAAATTTTTTATACCAGTATACTATAAGAAACCATGGACCCAAAAGTTATACTTACAGCACTTGTGATCGTCATCATAGTGGGTACACTTTTATACCTTTTCGTATTTAAGAAATCCGACGAACCCGAACCCGAAATTGTTATCGAAGAAGAACTCGAAGAAGTCGAAGGACCATCTCCTGATACTATCGATGATGTCATGACCGGTGGTGATGATGAACCAATACCAGACGAAGATGAAACTTCACTCGAAACTGCACCAGCCGACGGTGAAGTCGGAGACGAAACTACGGGTGAAGTTTCACCTTACATGATAAAAAAATAATTGTGTACTATAAAAGATATGTCAAATAAAAATCAACAAATGAAAATTGCGGTTGTCGCAGTTCTCGTTATTCTATTGATTTCATCTATAATAGCTGCAGTAAGATCGAGCACGTCTTCGGAACCAACTATTAAAACAGACGATACACCCACCGCGTCCCAGGATGTGGCCGCTAAAAAAGAATTAGATGAAGATATGTCCGTCACACCCCAGGATGTGGCCGCCAAAAAAGAATTAGTCAAGGCGGTCGAAGATCTTGAAACAATTAAAGACCGAATCAAAAACGTTGAAGAATATGGTCACCGCGAAAACTATAGATCCGAAACGAATAATGGTCTTACGGTTGTTGGTACGTTAATGGAACAAATGATTGACGTTATGGTCGCGGTTTTGAAACAACCACTCGTTGCTGAAGCGGTATCTAAACGTATCGTTAATAAACAGGACGCAGACGAAATTGCGGAATATATTGAAATGTTAGGACAGGAAGTTGTTAAAGAAGTTGAACAAACACAACTTTTAAAGTGTAGGAAAGCGAGAACGTTGAAATGTACTGAAGGGGAAGGAATGAAAGGATTATGTACTTGGATAGAAGCCGAAGGTGATGTTCCAACTTCGAATTGTGACGCATACGAAGTGAACCATATGAAAATACGAGAGGGTAGCAGACGTGCAGTGGCAAACTTATATAATAAAGTTCTTTCGGTTGTTGAAAAGGCTGAAGAAAGGGATAAAATGTATAGAATATTGAAGAATGTTTCTATTGATAACATGACGCAATATGGTATATCTAGAGGTATGTCTGATGAAGATATTAAATCCCGAGCAGATAATTTCCCTGAACAGGATAAACTCGAAACTACTGCATTGGCGCACTATAAGTATTTAGGTTACGATTTGAAAAAGGAATTAGGTGATTCTATTAATATATCAGAATTGACGGGTGAAGAGGAGGATAAGGTTAAATATTTAATAAATCGTAATAAAGACAGAGTATCTAAAAGACTTGTAAAGGTTGCATTTGATATTTATGAGGAACCAGATTATAAAGGGAATAATCAACAATTTGAAGCGAAGCTACCAGAAGATGAGGTTATAAAAATTGGAAATTCAAAGAGTAACCCGGTTAAATCACTAAAACTCGGTGAAAATGTAATATTCGAAGCTCGACGTGTCGATAATGATGAGAGAATGGAACTCATGGGTGAGATGGAAGATAACAATACAGGAAGTGGATATTATGATGTTTCAATAATGGTCGCCCGCAAATCTGGACAAGTCAGTGAAGGAATTGAAAGTGTTGAAGGATATAGAATTTAATAATACAAACAATGATTAAAAATTTGTATTATAATTAATGCTAAGTACGTGTTAATTATATTATAACCCAATTTGTTCGTTTTTACCGAACTTGTTCCCGTAGGTTGTTGTATTTACGGGTCTATCAATTGGGACAGCGAGTGTATCTATATCGTGGACGTATCCCATGTATTGAGAAACACCCGTTTGGATTTGACTCGAGGCTGTTTTAATCACGATACCGTTCATGTATTTGACCTGTTCCTGAACGTTCGCGTTTGGGTCACCGGAGTTGTTAATAAAAACAACGCGCATGATACTGTATAAATCACTTGGGTTTTGGTAATCGATGGAAACACCAGTCTGGTCTCTAAAACTTTGACGGATACCACGCTGGAGTAAATTCATATTAAACTCCGAAAAGAACAAAGTGTTCAGGGGAGTTGGACACTGTTTGAGCGTATTGAGGTGAAGAGCGTCACACATTTAATATAGGCCTGGAAAAAAAGTATTGGTAAATATAAATGTTAATCCTCGCCGATTTCGATAAAGCATATTCTACCAAACCATGTAATTATGAGAAACCAATCTGCAAAGCACCAGACTGTTTCGTTGCCTCATACCCACCAGTCGCCAAAGTTGGTGACGCGAATGGTAAATTTTTCGTTAATTCGTCCCTTCTCCAGCCCAATCGTTTAGCCGAGACTCTCGGTCCAGTGACGGTTAGAAGTGCTGATTTTAGACACTCGTGCTCCAAGTAAGTTAAAAAATAGATTCGTACCTATTATATAATGAGAGTCACCAAACGATCCGGTCGTGTTGAAGACGTTAAATTTGATAACGTCACCAACAGGATATCAAAACTCACAGAAGGTCTCTCTGAAACCGTCGATGTTACCAAAATTGCACAACAAGTCTTTTCTTCTATTTACGATGGTATCAAAACACCGGAAATTGATACACTTTCGGCTGAAATCTGTATCGGTATGATCACGTCTGACCCCGATTATGAAATCTTAGCAACTCGAATCACGGCAAGTAATATTCAAAAACGGGCCGCAAACAATTTCCATATTGCCATGCGTAAGCTTCATAAAGCGGGTATCGTAACTCATGAAGTTCTCGAGGTTTCGTCTAAAGTGAAAGATGACATTAAACCCGAACGCGATTTTGAGTTTGGGTATTTTGGTCTGAAAACGCTCGAGAAGGGGTATCTCCAAAAAATTGATGGTGAAATTATCGAAACACCTCAATACATGTATATGCGTGTCGCTATTGGTATTCATGGACACGATATTGATCACGTCCTGGAAACATATGAAGCGTTATCGAAAGGTTTGTTCATTCATGCAACACCAACTCTGTTCAATGCTGGTACACCCAGACCACAAATGAGTTCGTGCTTTTTGATCGCAAATAAAGAAGACAGTATTGACGGGATTTATGATACTGTAAAAGAGTGTGCACGTATCAGTAAGTGGGCTGGGGGTATTGGTTTACACGTTCACGATGTTCGTGCAAACAAATCTCATATTCGAGGTACGAACGGTACGTCTGATGGAATTATTCCAATGTTACGTGTGTATAATTCAACTGCAAGGTATGTAAATCAGGCAGGACGTCGTAAAGGGTCTATTGCCGTCTATTTGGAACCGTGGCACGCCGATATTCTCGATTTTCTCGAAATTCGTTTGAATCAAGGTGACGAAGAGGCGAGATGTCGTGACCTCTTTTCAGCCATGTGGATTCCGGATTTGTTCATGAAACGTGTTGAATCCGATGGTAATTGGTCATTGTTTTGTCCAGACACCGCACGTGGATTATCGGATGTTTATGGTAAAGAGTTTGAAGAACTTTACGAGAAATACGAATCTGAAGGTATCGCAACTAAAGTTGTACCCGCATCCGAGATTTGGAAAGCGATTATTAAATCACAAAGTGAAACGGGAACGCCGTACATGCTCTATAAGGACGCGTGTAATGAAAAGTCGAATCATAAACACGTTGGTACGATTAAATCGTCTAATTTGTGTGTTGCTCCAGAAACAAAAATTCTAACGAGTAAAGGACAACAAATTATTTCGGAACTCGTGGACCAGGACGTTGAAGTTTGGAATGGTGACGAATTTTCAAACGTAACCATTCGACAAACTGGTAAAAACCAAAAATTACTTACGGTTAAAACGAGTAAAGGTTTGGAATTAAGGTGTACACCATATCATAAGTTTTGGATCGTCGGACACAATGAACCTATTGAAGCTCAAAATTTAGAAAAGGGTATGAAAATTATTAAACATTCTTTACCGGTTATCAATCATAATACCGAAAATATGAAATATGCTTATACACATGGATTATTTTGTGCGGATGGAACAACTTCTTCACATGGAAATCCAAAAAGGTGTTTATTCAAAGCAAAAAATAATGGATTTTGTATGCGACACCAGAAAAATTTAAAAGATTATGAAGAAGATGATGATGGTACATGCCAGGCTAATTCTTATTCGGAACAAAAGTTTTTAGATCTCTATCACGTAAAGAAAAAACTTATGAAATTTATTGATTATGATTATGCATCTAACAATGATGCATGTAATAAAATACGTCTTCGACTTCCAAAAGATATTGATGAAAAATATACAGTGCCAACAGAATGTTCACTCGAGTCAAAACTTGAATGGTTTGCTGGTTTGATAGATGGTGATGGATGCGTTACAAAGCACCAAGGGGGACGTGGTATTTCTATTCAAATCGGCTCAATTCATTATAATTTTTTAAATGATGTATTACTCATGCTTCAAACAATTGGTGTAAATTCACGCATCAATTTATCAAGAAATGAAAGTATAAAAGAATTACCAGGTGGTTCATATACATGTAAAAAATTATGGCGTCTATTAATTCCAAGTGGTGGTGTAGAACTTCTTAAAATGTTAGGTTTGAACACGAGACGCGTAAATATTAATACAGAAAATTTACCAAATAGGCAAGCACTCCATTTCGATAAAATTGTCTCCGTGGAAGATTTAGGTGAAACCTCGGATACATTTTGTTTTAATGAACCTCTTAAACATCGTGGAATATTTAACGGTATTTTAACTGGTAACTGTACCGAAATTTTAGAGTATACTGACAAAGACGAGACGGCCGTGTGTAATCTCGCATCAATCGCGTTACCAAAATACGTTGATGTCGAGAAGAAAGAGTTTAACCACGAAGAGTTACACCGTGTTACGAAAATGGTTACACGTAACTTAAACAAGGTTATCGATAAAAACTTCTACCCGACCGAAAACGGGAAACGTTCAAATATGCGTCACAGACCCATCGGTATTGGTGTTCAAGGTCTCGCCGACGTGTTTATCATGTTAAGAATGACATTCGGCTCAGAAGAATCGAGAAAACTTAACATTGATATATTTGAAACTATCTACCATGCATCACTTGAATCGTCGTGCGAACTTGCGGAAATGTATGGTCCTTATGAATCGTTTAAGGGGTCACCGTTCAGTAAAGGAATTCTTCAATTCGATATGTGGGATCGAGACCCAAAGTTTAGTGGTCGATACGATTGGAATGCCATGCGTAAACTCGTTAAGAAAGGAACTATGAATAGTCTTCTTCTTGCACCCATGCCTACCGCATCCACATCTCAGATTTTAGGGAACAACGAGTGTTTCGAACCTTACACGACCAATATATATTTGAGACGAACACTTGCGGGTGAATTTGTCGTCGTAAACAAACATTTGGTGAACGATCTGAAAGAACGTGGACTCTGGTCGAAGGAAATGAAAGATCTTATGGTGAAGGCGAATGGGTCTGTCCAAAACATTATTGATATTCCCGATGATCTTAAGGAATTGTATAAAACGGTGTGGGAAATGAGTCAGAAAACAATCATCGATATGGCGGTGGATAGAGCGGTATATATAGACCAAAGTCAAAGTATGAACTTGTTCGTCGAGAGTCCAACAATTTCAAAACTTTCGTCTATGCACATGTACGCGTGGAAAACCGGTTTGAAAACGGGTATGTATTACCTTCGAAGTAAAGCGAAATCACGACCGATTCAGTTTAGTTTAGAGGCTGAATGCTCTATGTGTTCTGCCTAAACAATTTATATTTCGTTAACATGTACCAAACATGTAACCGTATAAAAAACAAATTCATAACTTAAAGTTTCTAATATATATACATTTATAAATATAATGGCACTTAAATTTACAAATGTTATCGAATCACTTAAAATTGCCAGCTACGATGGTCGTAAGATCTCGTTATGTACGACCGAGGATGGACTCATGAAATTTCAAATACCACGCATGTACATGCCTTTTGGAATTTCAGGGTTTACACCCGAAGTAGGTGCGACTAAATATAATATCGATTTTGCGATGAAAGGGTGGGATGAAGAGGGGAATTACGTAAAAAAGTTTTACGAAACTTTACGTGAAATCGAAAATAAAGTTATTGAATCTGTTTCCGAACAAAGTGAACAAATTTTCGGTAAGAAAATGGGTGTTGGTGAACTCAAACCAATGTTTAACTCGAATATCAAGGAATCTCCTGATCGCGAACCAAAATTTCGCGTTAAGGTCGATACAACTATGGATGGTAAAGTTAAATCACACGTCTATGACGAGAACAAAACGGCGTTATACGATGATGTTGGAAATGGGTTATACGCGCGTCAATCGGGAACGGCGGTTGTTGAGATGAATAGTGTTTATTTTTTGAATAGAAAATTTGGTATGACCTGGAAACTTAACTCGCTCGTGGTTTATGAGCCACAGAGACTTAAGGGGTTCCAGTTTATCGGCGTTTAGAGTCGTTTAATAAAAGCATTTGGTAAATAGCCTGAGCTTCTTTTAATATTTTACCTTTGAGCTCCATATACGAAGATGGATTTAATCCATGTTTAATCTTGGCTAATCGAACGGATTCGTTCCATTTAGACAACGTCATTATTTACTATAGTATTACAACATTTTCTTTACTAATGTTTTGTATTTTTTCGTACCTTCTTTTGGTTGAAGTCCAAACCCTGATTTCTTTGGTTTGAACACCTTAACCAAGTGTTGTTTCCCTTCCGATTTCATCCTGGCCAACGCGGCTTTACGCGCGGCTTTAGAGACGATTCGACCATATTTATCCTGGACGAGATCAGATTTTGTGAGACCACCCGTTGTTTTCATAGCTGTTCCGTGGAATACTTGTGCACGTGTTCCGAATGTTTCCATAATGTATATTTATATTAAGCGCGGAAAATATTTCGAATTGCTGAAATTGATATCGTATCACTGGTTTTGTTTCCAGTTGGTATTTGATTTTTTAATCGATCGTCGCGTAAAACTTCGGCTGATAAAATTGATTTATGTCCTTGTAGAGCAATCATGGCCTGTTCCACTGAAGGGTATCCAGGTGTATCCCCATAAACCAGTTTCTTTACGTGTACCGTTCGTTTTTGTCCTGATCTATGTGCACGCCCAATCGCCTGTAACTCGGTCGCCGGGTTCCAACACGGTGAAGTAAAATATATACGTGACGCACACTGAATATTCAAACCTTGACCACCAGCTTTCACTTGTATAAGAAATACACTATTCTGGGGTGCTTCATTAAACAGTTTCAGTTGCTTTTCTCTATCCTCTTTAGAAACAGACCCATCGATACGAAATACGGGACACGTCAGGTTTTCACGTATATAATCCATTTCCTGTTTGAATTGACAAAACACGAGTGTTTTTTCATCCGGGTGTTCTGAAATCAGTTTAAACAACGTTTCCATTTTCTTAGAACGACCTTCCCAAAACTCGGGTATTTCATCGCGTTTCTTTGCAATACCATTAATATACATTTGTGGGTAAATCATACTTTGGCGCGCACGTAACAAACACTCGAAAATTTCCATGTTATGCATATTCACATTTACGGCAGTTCTGAAAATGTCTTTGATCATCTCTTGTGATTCAATAAACGCACATTTGTATAATTCACGTTCTTCTGGGTACATTTCAAGTTCAACGTTTTCGAATTTACACTCGGGTATTTCGAGCATGGGATTATCTTCCTTGGTTCGACGTAATAAATAGAGGTTTTTCACTTTGGTCGTCATACCTTGTACGAGCTTTCGATCAACACCAATGAATGTACACAAAGTCACAAAATCTTTCATTGAATTGAACACGGGTGTTCCCGATAAAATCCATCTAAGATCGGCGTGGAGTTTACACGCGGCTTTAAACTTAGACGAACTCGGGTTACGAATTTCGTGACCTTCATCTAAAACTATTCGCCCCCATCTTATTCTATGTAACATCATGGCCTTTTCCGTAAGGAGTGAATATGGGGCTACAACAACATCAGATTTGAGTAGGTCATCTGGGTCTTGTGTTCTATCATGACCATCATATATAAACACGTTTAGGGAAGGTGCAAATTTCGTAATTTCCTTCTCCCATTGTGTGACTATAGATTTTGGTACGACGATGAGTGTATTCTTTTTTACGTTTCCGAGTATTGTTGAAATGATCTGTATTGATTTTCCCAAACCCATTTCGTCGCAAAGGAATCCACCTTTTGGTCCTCGGTCTAGATTTTCCATGGAAAGTAACCACGAAACACCTTTTTTTTGGTGTTGGTATAGTTGACCATTGAGTAAGGACACAGCGCGTGTATATTGTTCTTCCATTTTATAGTCTATTTTTGTGTTTGATTTGTGTTAACTTAGGTTATATTTAATAAGTGTTGATTGTTTGGGGGTACACCCTTTATTCATTCTATATATTACACGTTTTCGAGATTGTTCGAATAAAAATTTGGGGTTTTGTTTATTTTTTATATAACGTTCATGACGTGTACGAGAGTTAACATTTAGACACGTTGTTAATTTGGAATTACTTTGACTCCCCCAATTTTTTTTAAGGCTTTCGTATATTCCGGGTGTATCGTCTTCGGGTATATTTAAAACATATATACTCGAATATCCTAATGTATCATTTACACTCCACCCAGCAGTTAAAAGTTTTTTAATTTCGTTGTATTTTTCCGGGTCGCATTTGATTTTGTAATCTAATAGAGTCAACCATCTTTCTATACCATGACATACGTGATGCGTTTCGTTTAAAAAAATAAGATTTATATACGGGTTTTCATATTGAATATATTTTTTGTATAATTTATCATTTAGTTGGTCTTGTGTAACTGTTCTGTGTATAGGAAATCCGTCCTTACCTATTTTTAAAGTACTTTTACCTACATACCAAGTCCCTAAATTTTCATTTTCTAAAATAAAGATGGTATTCATATATTATAATAAGAAAAAGTTTGTCACTTTTTGCGATTACCCAAAAAAACTTTTTTTATTTTATACAAAGTATCTCCTTGAGAAGGATGTTCGATTTCAAATATAATTTTTCTTTTTAGTAATCAATAAAAGTGACAAACTTTTTGAATATTAATATTAATATATTTTACTTATTTTTTTATACACAGAATATACAGTAAAAAATAAAAAGTTTGTCACTTTTTGCGATTACCCAAAAAAACTTTTTTTTATTTTATACAAAGTATCTCCTTGAGAAGGATGTTCGATTTCAAATATAATTTTTCTTTTTAGTAATCAGTAAAAGTGACAAACTTTTTATATATCATTTTAAAGAGTATAATATTAAATATTCTTGAGAATGTATTGGGACTTTTATTAAATTTTTTTACCTTTAGTGTTATATACAATAGTGGCAATTTGTACTGCAAGTGTTATAGCTTCAGCTTTTGCTATAGTGTCTAAATAATATTCAATGTGTTGTACACTAAAATCGTGTGAGTTTACAAGATCAACACAGTATGGTATAAACCTCGTTGATGCCGTTCGAAATTTATTTGTTCTTAGTTTTATAGTTCGTTTTCCTATTATATATGATACACGTGTAACGCGATTCAGTTTCATTCAACTTATATAATATACACCAGAAATCTTTATCCCTCATCAATATAATCGTCATCTGTGTCTGTAGATATTGGACAATCTGGTCTGATAAGTTCTTTTTTCTTACGTGACTTTTTTGGTGGTGGATCATCTATACCATATTCACGGTGGTATAGTACTTTTTGCCAAAAATCCTCCATAACGGGTAAATATTTAGCGAACCAATCACGATCACGTTTCACGTTTGTAACTATAAATTCTTCTGGTTTAGGCCAATTTGTTTCAGCTGGTTTATATTGTATGAAATCTGCTTCTTCCAAATCTAAAATGTCCATACACAATTGTAACTGTGGCATATAGTGTTCGGGAACACTATCATCTATGGCACGCATCATGGGACACTTAATTTCTACAAGTTTACCTGATTCAGAAACACCATCGGGTGATCCACCCAAAAATGGGTATTTTGGGTGTGGACACAAGCCTAATTCGTGTACAACTTCCCCGTGTCTCTGTTCGTACAAAATGCGTGCCTCATCTTCATACTTTTCCCCGTGTCGAGTTGCTTCGTTACCAAAAAATGGTTCACCTTTGCCACACTTTTTTAAAAGAAGTTGGTGTGGTGTTTCATATTTATTTACCCCTATAGCCGAAGCAGCATCCGAAGCCGTAAGCATACCCATTCTAAGATCCAACCATTCCTGTGATTTTTGTGGTGCATATTCAAAATCTAACCACTTTTGTACATTTGGGTGCATATTAACTAAATATTGTATATCACTTTTAAGCCTGTTTTTCCTCTTCGCGCGCGAGACGTAAACGTTCACGTAAAACACGTACAGTTCCTAAAACCGCAATATTTCGTCGTATACATTCTTCAATAAGTTCATCTTTTAACATATGTGATAACTTAGGTCGTTTAACAATCTCGTCTTTTTGGTATGTGTTAGCACGTGAAGTTAAGGTTCTCTTAACCGTAACGTTCTCTTCGGATGAAGACTCGTCTGGATCTTCAAGTGGGGGTAAATCGGAATAATCTGGCGACGGTGGTGGTTTTCTGAACAGTAATTTCAATACTAATATCGTACTTATAAAACCACTCGCAATGTATAAATATTTTCTCATAATTATAGATTTTAAAAGGGTCTACTGTTTAAGTATGGTTTCATCGGAGGAGGACCTGGTGGTGGTGGCGGTGGATAAAAGAATCGTTTTGCAGCGTGTTGTTCCGCTTGTTTTTTGTTCTTAGCGTGTCCACGACCCAGAAATACGTTATCGACATAAACGTCGATATAAAAAATACCGTTTTCGTGATTTAATACACGGTATTCGGGTAATGAAAGGTTATTTGTTTGACAATGTCGCATGAGATGATCCTTGAAATTGTCGTCTACCATAATCGAATTCATATTAACATATTCAGGGTTTGTGTATACATTTAATATAAACTGTTTTGCATGTAACAAACCGAGATCCATGTATATGGCACCCACGAGTGCCTCGAAAACATCTTCAAGAATTTTAGGGTTCTTGAACCATTCGTTACGCATACCCTTTTCGTCCATCTGAACCCAATTATATAAACCGAGTTTAGTGGCTATATCGGCTAATGTTTCACCTCGTACGAGTTTTGTACGCGCTTTAGTAAGGAAACCCTCTTGTCTATTTTCATATCGATCGAATAAAAATTTTGTAATGACAAAACCTAACACGGAATCCCCAATAAATTCGAGTGTTTCAAATGATCCGTCTAAAGATTCATCTTCTTTGAGTATGGATTTATGTCTAAAAGCTTTTTGGTACAAATCTAATTTAGTTATTTTTGTACCAACAAGTAATTCTACAGATTGCCTGTCAATTAACATGGTTTATTTATAATAAGTATGTATTTTTTTAAGCCGTTTCTTCTGGCTTACTGTAATGTGGACTCAAGTACTTTTGCAAGTTCAAAAACGTGACTTGGGTGTCAGCTGGTGGTTCGAGCAAATCACGCAACTTATCGTCCAGTACCAAAACGCGACCGTTATCCGGGTGCTTCAACCCCTTGTCGTTGACGTACTTGTTAATGGCGCGCGTGACGGTACTTCTAGAGACCAATTCACCTTCTGGCAATTCCAAAAACACACGAAGCTTTTCGGAAATAACTTGCTTGCGGTTAAACCCGTTGTTTTCGGCACGCTTAGCTGCCTTTTCACCGTTTGGGTCGTCTTGTTTCGCCTTAACCTTTCTGACGATTTTAGAGAGCGTTTTGATATCGTTTCTGAGAGCAGTGATTTCTTCGAGTACGGATTCAATAGACATTTTATATATTACTTATGCCATCAATCTTTAAGTCTATTTTTTGAACGATAGATATGTACTGAGAACAAGTAGAATAATTACTAGTAATGATGAAAATTTAAAGACGTTATCTAGACGTATAGGGTACAGGTATCCAAACCCATATGGTTGTCTGGGGTATAAATCATTATCTGGGGATGGGCATCCACCAGCACAACATTTTGTTTTACATGGAATTATGTACCCCTTTTTACGAGTACCACACGTTTGCTCATTATGTGGGTATGGTGTATCGTAATCAGCATAACATCGACATGTATCTTCACACTCCATATTTATTATATAGGTAATATAATAATGGACGAGAATATTTACTCGGAAACTGCGGTTTCGAAATTCATGAATAAAAATTTATTTTTTGGAGACCCAGTTTTAAAGAAATATTACGAACAGGATGAACTAAAAAAATTTAGAAATCGTGTAAACCGTATGTATTCAAAAGAGTCATTTGAAAAAATGGCCTACATTGTCGTTACCGATTCCATACGCGATATTATATATGAAGTCATAAGTGAACTTACGGTTTTTTTAAAACCAATGGGTGATATTATCGTTAGTGGTGGTGAAGCGTTCAATGTATATATGGACCGTAACGATAAGGTCGTTACAAGTGATATAGATACCAAATTTGCACCCCGTATGAAACCAGATGAAAAGTATTTCGGTAAATTACAAGCTGTTAAACTTCTTTTATGGAATAGACTCGGTGAAATATCAAAGAAGATCAATATTCGCGTTCGTGATCGCATTTTGTCAAAAAAGAGTAAAATTGGTAAATTTATAGGGTTACGGTTTAGTGAGTCCGGTCCTTATGTGACGCGTCGATACAGTTTAATCAAAAAGCGTAAACATGGTATCAATAATAAACCATCAAAACGTAACGTGTTTATCGATGTTGAATTATTCACACTCGATTTAAAAGTAAGATGGTATTCACCCGAGAAAAACCGCATTATACCAGTGAATCTTGGTGGTATTTTGGATATTGCATTTATGCGTCCAAATGAATTCGGGTACGAAGTTATTCAAACACGTAAAAAGGGTGTTACTTACCGTAATCAAACTACAAACAAAACGGTTATTAATACTAAGATATACGTTGCGGGTAAGACATTTTTAATTGATGATATATACCTCATGCAAAAACTTGGGTTACGCCCAGAGAAGAAAGAAAAGGATCGCCAACGTATGGTAAAATTAGCCCGTATTATAACTAAAAAACAAATCAAAGCATCGGAACCCATGGAAGATATATTAAAGTTAGTACACAAGACAGCTAAAACACCAGTAAAGAAAGTTACATACGTTAAAAGTGTAAATATACAAAAGGCGAAACGTGTTGATCCTTCAAAATACGTTAGGTATACAACTAAACCATCCAGGGATAAATTAACGAAACAGATTGTTTATGGTTTAGATTCATCCGTAAACACACTTAATATACCAGGGTTCAAACATTCGAGTGGTACAAGTCGTTTTAACACAAACTCACTCACATGGAGACCTAATACAACTCATTCGTATATTAAAAATGAATATAACTTCAGGCCAAATAGTACATCGAGTCTCGATTTACCAAAAAATATAAAAATGGAAGAAACACTTTATGGATTTAAACCAAATAGAGATAAATGGGTACCAAAACCAATTCTTGAAAAATCAGCAATGATACCATTTATTGGGTTAAAGAATTGAGACCAATACAATATACAAAATGATTTACGATACTCTCTCAAAAGGCGAAGATGGATTATACCACTCTCGAGCATTAAACGACGAAAAAAAGCGATACTTTGTTCAATTGGACGGTGTCACTGTATCTGATGTCGATCAAGAAACAGGCGAAGTATCATTCGAAGTTACAGGTGAAGACAACCAGGCGAAGGTCGAATCTGTTCACGTTATCAATCTTCAATCTGCATTGGAAAATAGTAAGACGTGGTTCGGTAAAGAACTTCCAGAGAAGACGATTTCGGGTGCATATACCAGAAGTGAAAATCTTGAAACTGATCGTATTTCCGCAACACGTGTTTTCGATCACACTAAAGAAAGTGTTGAATTTAGTTCAATCACAGTTGGTATGTCATGTACAGCACTCGTGGAATTTTCTGGACTTTGGTTCGCGAAGAAAGCGTTTGGCCCATCTTGGAATATTGTTCAATTAAAAATTCACCAAGAAAAAATCCCAGAAGCAGAGGTTGAGGCTGAAGAAGAAACATATCCAGACCAATACATGATCCAGGATTCAGAATAAAAAAAATTGTTGATAGTATATAAAGATGAAGATGAAGATGAACAAGGTCTCTCCAAGACAGGTCTTGATTGCCCTCGCCATTGCGACCGTAATCTACCTCATGTTCGCGAACAACAAAAAATCCATGTATTCTGTTGAAGAACGTATGTATGCGCCATCCGGGTATGGTGCCGATGTCGGTCCATCCGAACCAGGGACAGCGTGTGAAATGAAGGCTGGTACCGGTCTCGCGTCGTCCCTCCTCCCACGCGAAGTTGCTTCCCGAGAAGACTTCGGTGAATTTGCCCCAGAAGACATTCTCGCCGGCCAAAACTTTCTCGAACCAAGATCCCAAATCGGTTTCCCAGAAACCGTCAGTGGCGCCCTCAGAAACGCGAACCAACAAATCCGCGCCGACCCACCAAATACCAAGGAACCATTCGTATGGAACAACTCCACCATTGCTTCCGATACCATGCGTAGACCATTGTGTTAATTAATTTAAAGAATATGGGTATAGTTTATATATAAAAATGTCTCAGGTTACACCTACAGACGAACTCTCGAACAGCGTCTCTAAGTTGGTTGAATTAAACAAGCAAATTACAGAAGCCCGCGAAGATATTAAGGTCTTAACACAGGCCGAAAAATCTCTCAAGTTACAAGTTAAAAAACTCATGACCGATAATGGTCTCGATGTAATTAACCTTAAAAAAGGTAAAATTTCGGTTCGTAAAAGTTCCAGAAAAACGGGGTTAAATAAGACCTCAGTCAAGGAAGGACTTATCTCTTTTTACGAAGGAAACGAACAACAGGCCGAATTGGTATTAAAGGTTATACTCGATAACTTACCAGTAAAAGAATCCACTTCACTCGCTCTCACGGGAATCAAAGATAAAAAACAAGAATAATGGTTTGGAGTCAATACGTCTACGAAGCCATGCACGGCAATGAAGCCTATAATAGCGATAATGAACAGGAAGTCCATATCGATGAACCTCTACATATAAACGATTGGGAAGAAGTACACCATGAACATCTTCGTTATATGTGGGGGATACTACAACAGTATCTATATGATGCATGTATGTCGCATCTCATTTTAAAATTTGCAAACTATGACGAATTTGTCGAATTTTGCTTTTATAATTCCGAATATGGATCTTAGATAAATATGTAATGAATATATATACAAACATGCTCCCAGATATCACGTCCCAAAAAGTCGCCATCCCAGCTTCACTTTTTTTAGCACTCAGCCCAGGTATTCTTCTCAGAACAGACGGTTCCAAAGTCGCGTTCAGAGACGGTCTTACAGGCAGAACGGCTGTCATGTTCCACGCTCTCGTGTTCTTCCTCACATTCTCACTCGTTGCGAAAGCGATGGGTCTTGTTCTTACCAAGACGGATCTTCTCGTGACCACGTCTCTCTTTCTCGCACTCAGCCCAGGTATGCTCCTGACCCTCCCACCAGGCTCCAAAGGTGTCTTTATGTCAGGACAAACTGGTGTTCCAGCAGCCTTGGTCCACGCTTTGGTATTCGCGGTTGTCTTCGCTCTTTTGCGAAAGCAATTTCCTCAGTTCTATTAAGTGACATGTCCTATGAGTATCTTATTATAGGGCCAGGTGCCATGGGTATATTTTCCATGTTAGGGTACCTTAAAAGTGTTGAAAACACGATTAAAAATGTCAAAGAGTACTCAGGTGCTTCAGCTGGTGCTATTATATGTACTTTCTTAGCACTTGGGTATTCGGTAGAAGAAACGTTATATAAATTACTCGAACTTGATCCAAGTAAACTCGTTAAACTTAATTTAAAATGTTTTATAAACTCGTATGGATTAGTTGATTTAAAACCTGTACGTCAGCAGTTAGTTAATTTATTAGGATCCGATCCAACGTTTTCGGAAATAGATAAAACGTTATATATATCAGCTTTTTGTGTTAATACATCGAAGACGGAATATTTTTCAAAGCATACACATCCCGATATGAAAGTCATAGATGCCATATGTATGAGTATTGCCGTTCCATTCATATTTTCGTCGTATAGGTATGATAATATGGTATATGTAGATGGTGGTACATTGGAAACGTTACCGACGGCACCATTTCTTGGTAAGAAACCGCATAATATTTTGTGTATACGAATGAAAATGGAAACACAATTTATAGAAGAAATAAAGAATCCTAAACAGTTTGCTGAAGCACTTGTTTCGTCAACTTTAAATAATAGAAAAAATAATGTTATAGAAAAAAGTACGATTATCGATATAGATATAGGTCAGGTCGACGTATTTAATTTTAACATGTCGTATGAAGATAAATTTCAAATGTATACAAAAAGCATATCGCTATAACTTTTTTGTTGAGTTATATCAATATGGATGCGTGTGACCCAGGATTAGATATTAGTAATCTTAAAACACTTATTAAACAAAATGCGGGTATAGACCTAAAATTGTCAAAAAATCAAATATGTGACGTGTACTCATTAGTCCAGGGTGGAAAACTTCCATTACCACCACTAATTTTGAGTAAAGATGGGTCATATTTAGTTGATGCGAAATCACCATTAACACGTAAAGATTTTGATACATTGTTTAGTTCTACGTCTAGAGTTAGTGAAATACGAAGAATTGCAAAGAAAGTGGGTGTTGTGCGTTACGCCGATAAGAAACTTACGAAGCAACAACTCACTGATATAATTGGTAGACGTTTACACTCTATGAACGTACACGAACCAGTTAAATTAAGGTCTGTTCAGAAGAAACAAATTGAGAAAAACGCGTTTAATAATAATGTAAACTTGGTGAATAACCTGAACGTAAACCGAGTGACCAACAATGTGAACAATGTGAACAACGGGACCCGACTCAACAACAATTTGAATAACGGGAACAATTTGAACAAGGGGAACAACGGGACCCGACTCAACAACAATTTGAACAACGGGACCCGACTCAACAACAATTTGAACAACGGGACCCGACTCAACAACAATTTGAACAACGGCACCCGACTCAATAACAATTTGAATAAGGGTAATAACTTGAGTTCTAAAATAAAAAAGAACGAAAAACCACGTTTTTTAAACAAACAAAATAACAGAACGCTCACAAACACTAAACCATTAATACCTATAAGAGAGTTCACACCACCTAAACAAAAAAAACCCGCGTTTCTCAATAAAAGTTTTATAAAAACGAATAAAATCAAACCAATGCCCGGTTACGTTTTTAAAAGAAATAACAAAGGAATGGGTATGTATAGGAATAACAAAGGACCCGTTCAAGGACCCGTTCAAGGACCCGTTCAAGGACCTATCGAAGGTCCAAAAGTTCTTGAAAATCGTAATAGAGAAATAAAAGAGAACGAAATTCTTTTACGCTCGTACCTTAACCGAGAAAATGTAAGTAAGTATATAAACAACTCGGAAAAAACGAACGCGTTTAATAGAGTAAAACGTGGTACAAAATTCAATAACGTAAAAACGTATATTAACGGTATAGTGTCCACAAAAATAACAAATGAACAACGTATTCAAAATCAAAAAATAAAATTGGAACAAAACCGTAACGAGTTACAAAAAATTTTGAGTGAACTTACAAACTTAACAAATACGAACAAAAACGAAATTTTAGGTAAATTTAACTCGAATGGAAAATTGAATAATGCTAAAACATTAGCTATCCAAAAAGATAGAGATATTAAGAAATCTAAACTCGAAAACCTTAAATCTAATCTTACAACGTTTTTGGAAAATAAAAACGTAAACGATAAGGGTACGTATATAAATAGACTTAATGCAGGTGAAGATATATCTAATTTAAAGAGAGAAATACTCGGTGTGATTAACAAGAAAAATGCCGAACGCAAAAATTATGATTTGAAACTCAGAGAATTGAGTGTTTTACTAAACAGTTCTAAAAACCTAAACAATTCCATGAAAGCTAAATTTTTACGAAACTTTGAAAAGACACGTAATTTCAATAAAGTGAGAAAGAACGTTGAAGACGAATTCAAA
>Ga0222716_10001708_pt1 | contig 18211 bp, 24 predicted proteins | sample C33_13DmetaG_FD_165044 | JGI IMG/M metagenome (GOLD analysis project Ga0222716, IMG submission 165044) | Estuarine water microbial communities from San Francisco Bay, California, United States - C33_13D | ecosystem: Environmental > Aquatic > Marine > Unclassified | place: USA: California... | reverse complement strand
GTATGGAAGAAGTAAATCTTGATTCTAAATTAAAAATAGAACTGTCTGAGTTAGCTGAAAAGAATACAACTTCTAGAGCTAACATGACTGCTGAACAGCAAACAAGATTAGCTAACTTAAATGTCTTAGTAGACTTTAAAAAGACTAATGCTGCTATGGCGCAACAGATGGATATGGCTAATTTAGGTAACGAGCAACAGATGGAGCTTGCTAACCTAGCTGAAAGAGCTGCTACAGATTCAGCTAATATGACTGAAGAAAATAGGTTCAGGTTCCAAGAGCTTAATAATGCTACAAGAGTTTTATCTGAAAATGCACAGCTACTTCAGCAAGCAGATCTTGCTAAACTTTCTATGGAAGAAAAAATCTCATTAGCTAATCTTAGTGAGCAGAATAAAGCTGCTTCAGAAAGCATGTCTGCTAAGAATATTGCAGAGCTTCAGGTTTATGAAAAGAAGATGGGAGCGGCTACAGTTAATGCTCAGTTAGCCCAACAAATGGGATTAGCTAATCTTTCTAACAAGCAAGACGCTGCCATGTTTAATGCTCAGATCGATGCTAACTTAGATATGAAACAGTTTGACGCTAATCAACAAACAGCAATAGCTAATAGCCAGTTTATGCAAACAATGACTGTTAAAGATTTGGACAACAGGCAGCAAGCCATGATGCAGAATGCTACGGCTAACGCTACTATGGATTTAGCTAATGCTGATGCAGTAACTAAGGTAAACATTGAAAACTCTAAAAGCTTTTTAGCAATGGATATGGCTAACCTAAGTAACGAGCAGCAAGCTAATATGATGAATGCTCAGATGGATCAACAGACTTTGTTATCTAATCAATCTGCTGTTAACGCCGCTAAACAGTTTAATGCTACATCTGAAAATCAAACAAACCAGTTTATGGCTACACTAGGTCAGAATGCAAACCAGTTTAATACTGCACAACAAAATGCTATGACTCAGTTTAATGCAGCAGAAAAGAACAGAATGGCTGCAATGGACGCTGGTAACGCTTTAGAGGCTGAAAAGTTTAATACTCAGATTGCAACGCAGGTTAAGCAGTTTAACTCTGAGCAAGATTTTAAAGCTGAGCAGTGGAATGCAGCTAATGCACAAGCAATAGAGCAGTCTAACGTAGCATGGAGGCGTTCTGCTAATACTGCTGAAACAGCCGCTCAGAATGCAGCTAACCAGCAGTCAGCTTCTTTTGAATTTCAAATGGATGTTACAGAGCAAGCTCAGATGTGGCAAGAGCTTAGAGATGAGTCGCAAAGATTGGCTAACAAAGAAATGGCGCAAGATGATAGAATTGTAACTGTTATCCAGTCAGCACTTTCTAACGAAGCTTTTATGACTGATAAAAATATGGCTGGTAAAAGAGAAGAAATTTTTAAACTATTAAAGCAAGTTACTGGTACTTAATTAAAGGAGAAGTATAGATGGGATTTTTAAGCAAGCTTTGGAAAGGTGTTAAAAAAACTGTTAAAAAGATTTTTAAACCAATTAAAAAGGTGTTTAAAAAAGTTGGAAAGTTCATGAATAAGATCGGCATTGTCGGTCAGCTTGCTATGTCTTTTATTCTTCCGGGGATAGGTAATGCTTTAATGGCAGGATTCGGAACTGCTACTTCTGCCTTAGCAGGAGGAGCATTAGGATCTATAGGTAAGGCTGCTGGCTGGGTACTAGGTAAAGCTGGTACATTTGCTAAGACTCTTTCAACAGGTTTTAAAACTGTTACAGGAGCTGTTACTGACTTTATCGGGACTACTGCTAAGTATGTTGGTGGTAAATTAGGAATAGGAACGTTACCTAATCAAACTCTTGGTCAAGCTTTTGGAAAAGAAGGCTTTGGCGGTAGGCTTACTGACAGCTTTACAAAGCTTGGAGATCAAGCAAGCAACTTTTGGAACTCTACTACAGCAGACTTTGCTGATAGAGGCATAATGACTGCCGGTGAAAAAGCAGCAGCAAATCTTGGAACTTTTAATACACCAGAAGTAGATGTAAATAAGGTAAGTGATATTTCAGATTCAATGGCTAATGCTGTTGAAAAAGCTCCTAAAAATCCTAATCTTTTTGAGTTTGATCCAACACAAGCAGGGAAACCCCTTGTTAAAGGGATTAATGTTCCTGAGTTAGGAAATTTAACTCAATCTACTTCAAGTACAGGACTAAATATAAACTTAGATAATGTATCTGAGCTAGGAAGTTCTGCAATAGAGTCTGCATCTGAAGATCAAAGTTGGTTTTCTAAAGGTCTTGAAAAAATAACAGGCGAGCAAACTATAGGTGCTGCTTTAAAATCTGCTCCGGTTAACGCTGGGAAATACGCTTATAAAAGTTTGTTAGAAGCTCCCGGCAGAATGGTAAGTGGTGAGGCTCAAAAAGGTCTAGCTAAAGCTATTGGATTAGGCCCTGAAGAATATGAGCAAGGCCCGTCTTGGAGAGCAAACAACCCCTATGCTTATCAGTCTGGTTACGCTCGGAGCCAACAAGAAAGTGCTGCTCCTATGAGCTTTGAATCTTTTGCACAGCAGAATATGGCGGTCTACAATACTGATCCGAGAGGCGCATACGGAGGCTCAGAAAACTATGGAGCTTACATGCAACGATTTGGAACAGGAGGCTAGGTAATGGCTAATCAAGCAATAGACGATGCTTTCTTTAAAGCTGGTACATCTTTTGAAAGACGTATACCCGGACAGTCTTTAACAAATGATCCAGAGAACCCAAAAGCTTTTGAAAAGCCTCCTCAGTATACCGACAGAACAGAAGTTCTAGAGAATTACTTTGAGATGCTTACAGAAGAAGAAACCTATTTAAGCATTATGGATTCGCTTGAAGAAGGCGTTACCGTAATGGAGATTGTACAGGTACTAATCTTTCAAGGGTTTCAGGACGGACTGTTTAACCCTGATATGATGCTAATGGTTGCTGAACCTCTTGCTTATATGATAGCTGCACTAGCAGAAAGAGCTGATGTAGATTTTGTTATTATGGATGATGATGAGGATGATGATGAGGAGGATGAAGATCTTCCTATTATGAACCAAAAACTAAAAACTATTGAAAAGCCTCAGATGGACGATGACTTTCCTGTTGAGCTTTCAAACAAGTTAGATAAAGTAGAACCGCCTAAGCAGCGTTCTTTGTTAGGAGAAAAATAAATGGCTGAGAACAATGACCTGTATAAAGCTTATTCTATTTTAGGTTCAGCTACTACTGCTGAGTATAACCGTAGGCGTAAAGAAGAAGAGAAAGCGCGTAAAAGAGCACGGAAAGATAAATATATTAGTTACTTAGCAGCTCCTCTTCTTAAAGGCGCGGGAGAAGCTCTTGCAGGTGGTATTGGTAGTGTAGTAAGTGATGTAGTATTAGGCGACAACGCTAAAAATTATTTTAATACTGAGCAAGGTATCATTGCTACTCGTAATTCTAAGTATATAGATAAGCAAGAAAAAAAATTAATACAACAAAGAGAACAGTTGACTACTGGAGGAAAAAGCGAACTAGAGGGTCAAACAGATTTTATAACCGGCAGGGTTCGGGCAGAGCTAGAAGCTAAGTTTGGGAGTGATAATAAAGTTATTGTAGACCAGATGCTTAGAGAAAGCTCTGAAGCTATTAATTTAGAAGCTGTTAACCTAGTAGAAAAAAGAAATAAGTTAATTACTGAAACTTCTTTGCAGCCTGATGTTTCTGATTATAAGACAAGATTAAAAGAAGACGACTCTTTCTACGGTCAGAATACTGGTACAAAAATTGCTAGAGGTATTGTGGGCAGGTTTACAGGTAGAAGCCCAGCAGAGTCAGGAGCACTATACATGCTTACAGGATCAACAGATCCTACAGAACTTCAGCGAGAAAGAGCTGGTAATATTATGAGTCCTGAATATATAGCAGGTCTTTCAAAAGAACTTGAAAAGTTAAGTTCAGCTAGTTCTGGAGTAGCAGAAAATGCAATGTCTATTTGGGCTTCAAAAAATCCAGAGGCTTGGAACTCTATTACAGAAAGTCAGCAGCAAGCAGTAATACAAAGAGTAGAAAATGTAGACTACAGTGCAAATGTTAGCACAGAGTTAAAAAGTCAAAGAGCGCAAGACGATCCTGCTTATTCTGAATTTGTTGCTTCAAATAATAACAAGTATTCTAATATAAATACTTTAAGAGAGGCGTATGCTCGGAAGGTAGGTGGCGTTACAAGTGAGCAAAGTAAAGACTTTACTGCTATGGTTCTGGCTAATGAAAGTTTTCAACCTTCAGCCGTTAGGCTTGAACAAGCAATAGCAAGGCATGTGTTTGGAGTAGCAAGTAATGTGGTTTCTGATTCTGAAAAACTACAGAAAGAAGATAACTATGACAAAATTCAAAAAGCAACAAAAAACTTTATTGGAGATGTTCTTATGCCTTCTTTTAATAGAGATTTAGGTATTGCAATAGGTCAGATGTCTCCAGACCAACAAGCTTTAATAGGACAGCCGGGAGTAAAGTTCCAGATGGCACAAGAATATGCTGCTTTTCAGATTAATAATAATTTAAAAACTGGTAATTTTAAAATACAGAAAGAATTTATGGCTCCTAGTACATGGACTGGAGCGACGATAGAGCAAGAAATGAGTGTCCTTAGAAATCCTAAAGCTGGTATTTCTTTTCTTTTAAACGCTTCAAACACCGAAGAAAAAACAGACAGGCTAAGGAATGCTGCAATAGATTCTGGCTCTGCTAGTATGCAGGATCAAGCATCAAGACAGTTAGTACAACCTTTTTATAAAGCTGTAGACACTTCTGAAACAAGAGAGATGTTTTCTTTTGTTTCTAACCCTGCTGTCCCAAGATCTCAAAGGGAAGAAAGGTTAAATGCAGGTATGGCAATACTCGCTGAACAGATAAAAGCAAGGGCTATTAGCCAAGGTTATAAGACTGTAGACGGGTCTGCAAATATAAATCCTTCTTTATTAGAAGAGATGGAAAAACTGCAAGAAGTTTATATGAACAAATATACCCCTCAACTACTACTGGAACAGGTTTGTAATTATGGCTGAAGCTACTTATACTTTTGACTTTTCCTCTATTTTAGATGATCAAGAAGAAGAGGAGAAAGAGATAGATGTAACTGTTCCTCCTGTTGAAGAAACAAAAAGAGAGGAATATTCTTTTGATTTTTCTTCAATTTTAGATGCTGAAGAAGAAGTAGATTATTCTGAAACTTCTGTAGCTAGGCAGCTTGGTTATGGGGCTGCTCAAGAACCAATGATACTTGGTACTGTTGGAAGAGGAATTTATGCTGGAGCTGAAAGTTTATTTACAGATAAAACTTTTGATGAGTCTTTCAGAGATTTAGAAAAAGAAAGACAAGAAGAAATTTACGAAGATTTCCCAGAGTTTAAAGGCTTAAAAGAAGAAGAAGAAACAGGTTATATGACTACAGGAAGGGTGGGTACTGCTCTTGTAGACCCTGTTACATGGTTTATACCTTGGGCTAAATTTGGAAAGGTAGGAACAGTTGTTGCAGGGGCTGCGGTTGGTGGCTCAGAAACCGCATTAAGAGAGTATGCGTTGTACGGAGACGTAGAAGGAACTAACGTAGGTCTTAGTGCAGGTATAGGTGCAGTAACTGCTGGCGCAGGTGATGCTGTAGTAAGACTGATAGCTTCCAGAAAAGCTAAGGGGTTACAAACAAAAGCAATGGCTGATCTAGCTGCTGAGTTAGATAAACCAGAAAAAATCTTACCTACTCCTATGATTACTTCTGCTACACAAGAAGCAGAACCTGCATTGGCTCCTATGAATGAAGTCATAAAAGCTTGGAGACAAGGCTTAGATGATACCGCACGAAGAAATTCGGGGGAAATTATTCTAACTGATAAAAGCCCTCAGATAGATTACGTTAAAGCACACCAGCGTCAGATGCTAGGTAAGCCACAATCAATGACTGTTCGTTTAACTCCAGAAGAAACAGAAGCTGTAGAAGCGGCAGTGTCTAAATTTGCTGCTAACGTCCCTGAAGAAACTGTAGCTAATACAACTTTTATTGCTCAAGTTTCTAAGCAGATGGACAGCGACAGAGCTGTGATAGTAGCTTTACAAAAGGCTAGGAAAAAAGCTTCTGATGACACAATGAAAGCAGATATAGATAAACAAATAGCTGTTATAAGCTCAAGACTTAAAGAGTCTGAAGGTAAACTTTCTGAGCACACTGTTAAATACAGTCAACAAAGAGCAGATACTCAGATAGACATGTTAGAAGATATGTCTCAAGAAGGCTCTTTAACTTCTTCAATAATGCAGAAAGTATTATATGAAACGGCTCGTCCTATTGGATTTGGACTGGGTGGTACTGCTATAGGTTTAACGACTATGGAAGAAGATGACGGATGGGGTCACGTTTTTACTTATGCTGGTATGGGAGCAAGTATAGGTGTTCTTCAAAAGCGTATTCAAAACTCTAAAACTTTTACTGATATAGAAAAAACTACCGGAGAGATTGCTATAAAAGACGCATCTGCTGGGTGGATGGCAAACGCTACTAGCCATTTAAAATACATAACTGGCGGCTCTACAGCTACCCGTATGGATGCTATGGGAGGCTGGACTAAAGTGTTAGGCAACAGGCTTTTCAGTAAGCTGGGATCTAATGTAGAGTCTGTAGAAGGTAAAACTCAACGTCTTCAGTCAGAGTATCTTGAAAAACTATTTGCAATAACAGGAGCGCCCGGAGAAAGGTCTTGGATCACACGGGGAAGGAGACTTGTTGATATTGACTACGATGTGATTGACGCTAAAAGCAAAGCTATTAACACTGTAGCAGGTGAGATTATGCGTGGGTACAGTAAAATAGATAGTCTTGCTGTTGGTTATAGAGGTTTAAAGAATGATCAGGCTGCTTTAGATGCGGCAGATATTGCTGAGATACAAAAGATGGTTCCACAGTTAGAAGCTCTTAGAGACGGTATGGCTGATAGAATGGCAGAAGTAGGTATAAAGTTTAAAAGAATAGATAACTACGGATTACATCAGGTGTGGGATACGGATGGCATTGACGTTGATTACGCAAAGTTTTCAAAAGATTTAGAAGAAGCTTTAAGGATTCAAAGAATAAATACAAAAGCTAGTAAAGAAAAAATGGACTCAATTGAAGCTGATGCTGAAGAAATGGCACAAAAAATAACTGGTCGTTATGTAGATCCTGATGACGTTAGAAATGCTGGCTCTACAAATGCTCCTATTTTTAAAGCTGTAAACGTCACTGTGAACGGTAAGAAGCAAACACAATTTCAGTTTAGATCGACGGCAGAAGCTTTTGAAACAGAACGTCTGTTAAGTGACGTAGAGGCTACTAAATTCATGTACGAAAAAGGTTATTTAAATTTACATGCAGGAGATTCAATGTCTGCTTATGGAACAAAAGCTATAAAAGTTGCTGAGTTTTCTGAAGCTTTTGGAGCGAAAGGAGAAATAATTAATTTAGCTTTGCAGCGGGTTAGGCAAAGTTTTGCAGATGCTATGAAAGATAATCCTAATAATGCAGATTTTTTAAGAAAACGTATGGAGGCTCAAGAAGAGCAGATTATAGGTTCAATGGAGGCGTACTGGGGAAGGTATGGAAAAACAACAGGGTACGTTCAGAACACAGATCTTCCTATAAAAATTTTTACAACTTTAGCAAATGCTACTTATTTGACAACAGTGTCTATTGCTAACCTTGGTGACTTGGTACAACCATTCACTAATAGTTCTTATGGGGCCGCTGCTAAAACTTTATTACAGCGTGTTGGGAAAGACAAGCCATCGTTTTCTCAAATAGGAAGCTTTAAGTATGATAAAGCATACGAAAGAGATTTATCTTCTTTTATGAGAAAAGGTTCTGGTGGTTCTTCAAATAATAAAATTACAAGAACGAATAAACGGCTCGACAACATAAATGATTTTTATTTTTTTACTGTTGGTTTGAGTAAGGTAACTCAGGTATCTCGTAACTTTGCTTATGATGTAGGCGTTAATAGAGCTTTTGAGTTGGCAAAAAAAGGAAAACTAAAGAAAAAAGAATTAGATGAGCTGTCTGAATTAAAACTAACTCAAGAAGACTTAAAGCGCATTGGCAGCTTTGGTACAGCAGAAGAAGCTTTTAAAAAAGATAACGCTTATGGCTTGTTAGATCGTGCAGGAAGAAGCTCTTCAGATAGAGATGCAATTATACCTTCTGTAGGGAATCGCCTGTTATTTACTCAAACAAATAATAGTGCTATGCGTTCTATAGGACAGTTCATGTCTTGGGCGCAAGCAAAAACAAGTCAAACTAATCGTCTTTTAGAAAGAGTTGAGAATGGTGACGCTCAACTAGCAATGAAGATGTTAGCTGCTACTCCTGTATACGCTGGATTTTTAAGCTTAAAAAATATGGCTAACCCTTATTATGTTGGAGAGGAAAAAGATCCTGAAACAACAACAGAATATTTAAACGCTGTTGGAAAGGCAATGAAGTTAAGTGGTACTTTTAATAATGCTATATTAGATAAGGCTCTTAATACTTTAACTTCTGCCTCTTATAGAGAGGGCATTGCTGAGTCTTTAGCGCCTTCTTTGGGTTTGCTACGGGATGTTGGGGAAGGGCTTTCAAAATCTTCTGAAGATATTGCAGAAGGAAATGTTTTAAAAGCTTTAAGAAGGACGTTGGTAGCTTTACCCGTAGCTTCTCAGATCTCTGGTTATACTGAAAAAATAACTGGAGAACCTTTAATTGAAGTGGATGAGCCAAAAAGAAAACCAAGGCTTTACAACAAAGGCGGTGAGGTATTAGACGTTCCTAACGCCCCCTCTGAGCCTGATCAACGCATCGATAAGGTAACAGGTATGCCTTACGATCAACAGGCTGGTACAGCTTTTACAGATCAGGAGGATAGGCAAGATCCGTTACAACGTATGGGATTTGGTAAAGGTGGTGCTATAATGAACGACCCTTTACAGCGATTAGGATTTGGACAATGAATGTGGCAGACTTTTTTAACTGGTGTGTATGGCTGTTAGAAGTAATAGGTGATGTGACAGGCGTAGGATATGCGTGGGCTAACATTATTATTTTTGTTATCCTGCAACCAGCTTTAATACTTTTGTTTTTTACTCTTTGGCTTTTAGAAAGGAAAATATAAATGGATCTTAAATATACAATACAACAAGGCGATACCCTGTCTGAGATAGCCGATAACCTTGGTTTAGATATGGCTGAGTTAGCGGAGGCTAATGGTATTGAAGACGCCAATAAGATATACGCTGGTAAAAAACTTACAGTACCTTTTAGACAAAAACAGGAAGAAGAAAAAGTTCAAGCGGTAGAGCGTTCTATTCAGCTTCAAGAAGAGCCAGCTTCTCCGCAACGTAAAGAGCCGCTACAGGGGCCAAAACAGCCTGAAGCTATAGAAAAAGGATTGGTAGATAGAGCTTTAGATTTTTTTATGCCCGAAGATAAAGTAGATAAAAAACCTAGTCTTCTTTCAGAGCCTAAGCCTAAAGCCGATAAAAAAGAAAAAAGACAAGTAGTAGAAGATACTTCTGAACCCTTTTTACCTTCTAATGTAAGACAGTTTTTATATGATCTTAGTGGAGGAACTGATTCTTTCACTGAAAAAAATTTAAAGTCTAACGAAAGAGCGGCCCTTATAAATGTTGTTAGAACAGCACAAAAAAGAAATTCTGCTATTATTGAATATGAAGATTACGAAACAACTGATAGAGGTAATCAGTATGCAGATGTAGGAGGAGGTGGATCTTCTATACTCTCTAAGGTTAGTGACCCTGCATACTCGTTAAAAACTTTAATAGGGCAAGCACAAATAACAAAGGATGAGCAAGGTAATACTTTAATTGTTGATCAATATAACTTTAATAATGCTGCTAAAGAATTTGACTTATTTGACTTTTCTAAAGGGGTAGCAAAGTCTGGTTTTTCTTTATATAAACAAGCAAGAAATATTGGAACATATTTTGGAAGCGGTGAGGGTGAGGGAAGCCCTGTAGTAATTAACTTAGGGAAAATAAATGTATAAATATTTTAGCATGGATGAACTTAAATGTCAACACTGTGGAAAGCAGGGAATGGACGAAGAGTTTATGGTTAAGGTAGAAGCCTTACGCCATGAGCTAGGGTTTCCTTTTACTGTTACATCTGCTTACCGCTGTAAAGACCACGTAATAGAGCGAAAGAAGAAGACACCCGGAGCGCATGAATCTGGACACGCCATAGATATTGCTGTTGGTGGTAATCAGGCTCACAGGCTTTTAGAAGCTGCACTAAGCATGGGCATGACAGGTATAGGTGTTAATCAGAAAGGCCCTAACAGGTTCATCCATCTTGATGACCTTGAGTGGGCTGAGAACCGCCCTAGACCTTGGGTATGGAGTTACTAGATGGCTATCTTGAACGCTCTCATAGGGCCTGTGACGGGCCTGTTAGACAAGTTCATAGAGGACAAGGATCAGAAGGCTGCGTTGGCGCATGAAGTCGCTACAATGGCTGAGAACCACGCCTTAGAAATTGCTAAAGGACAGATGGCTATCAATGAGGTCGAAGCGGCCAACTCTAACCTGATGGTAAGTGGTTGGAGACCGTTCATCGGTTGGACATGTGGCTTAGGTATGTTTGGTAACTTTATTACCATCCCGTTTAGTAACTTTGTTTTGGCTCTACTTGAGTTAGACATAGTTATACCTCTAGTTCCTTTAGAGACCATGATGCCTGTGTTAATGGGTATGCTTGGTCTAGGTGCAATGAGAACTTACGAGAAGAAATCAGGGGTGTCTAAGTAATGACAACTATGGAGTTTTTAAATTCTACTTGGCCCATGTTTATGGGCTTCATTACCCTTGTTATTGTATTGGCTAAAATGCACGGAGACATTGAGACTATAAAAGAAAAGATAAAAGTTTTATTTGAATTATGGAATAAAAAGGACGGCTAATGGCAAAGAAGAAATCTACAGTTAATAAGGCAGGTAACTATACCAAGCCTACCATGCGTAAGAATCTTTTTAACAAGATTAAAGCTGGGAGTAAAGGTGGCAGCGCTGGTCAGTGGTCAGCACGTAAGGCTCAAATGTTAGCTAGACAATATAAAGCTAAAGGTGGAGGGTACAAGTAATGCTAGTTGAAATTGCAGCAGCGAATGCAGCATTTCAAGTCATCAAAGGAGCATTAGAAAACGGTAAAGAGCTTTACGATGTAGCAGAACAGGCTACAAAGTATTTTGATAGCAAGTCTACAATAGCTAAAAAGGCTGATCGCTCTGGAGGCTCTGATGAGCTTCAGTGCTTTATGGAGCTAGAAAAAATTAAAGAGCAAGAAGCATGGCTAAAAGACCACATGGTTTATGCTGGCCGTCCAGATATGTATGATGACTGGTTAAAGTTTCAGTCTGAATGTAAAAAAAAAAGAGAACGAGAAGAGCGTTTGCGTAAGCAAAAGAGAGCGGCTGATTTAGCGTTACTTGGGTCAGTATTGTTGTGGGGAACGGGCGCTTTAGTAGTTCTTCCTTTTGTGCTCTACATGGCATTTAAAGTATTTAAAATTATATAAAGGAGATTGTAAGCAATGGCTATTAGGAAACCACAGAAGTCTTTAAAAGCTTGGACAGCTCAGGACTGGGGTACTAAGTCTGGTGAGAAGTCTAGTAAAACAGGAGAGCGGTATCTACCTAAGAAAGCTAGAGAGTCTTTAAGTTCTGCTGAGTACGCTCAGACAAGCGCAAAGAAGCGTAGGGATACTAAGGCTGGTAAGCAGCACAGTCCACAGCCTAAAAAGATTGCAAAGAAAACTAAAAAGCATAGAAGGGTATGATGCGCTTTATTGCAGTATTAATGTTATTGTTTATTTTATCTTGGATGACTAAAAAGGAAGAGGAGATTCTAAATGGCTACACCTAGAAAAGGCAAGGCAAAAGTAAAAGTAACTGCTAGTGGTAAGAAGGTTAGTTACGGACAGGCTGGTAAAGCTAAAGGTGGTGGAGCTAGGGTTAAGCCGGGAACTTCTAAAGGAGATAGCTACTGTGCGAGGAGCTTAGGAATTAAGAAAGGTTTATCTAAAGCAAAGCAAAACGATCCTAATACTCCCAACAACTTGTCACGTAAGCGTTGGAAGTGTTCGGGGGCTAAGTCTAGGAAGTAAAGTCACTTAACCGCCTTTACATCTAGACGTTCTGCTTGTACTGCTTTCTGAGATACTGCTAATACAAAAGATGAGTGCTGATGTAGAAGGGTTGTAATAATTTCAATGTTTTCTTCCATCAGCTCAACGCTGGCTAAGGCTGCGACAATCTCTGAATTGATACGCAGCGTCATGGCTAATCTTGTTTCCGGTGTAAAAAATAATTCTTCCATAATTATAACGCCTGTAGTTGTTTTTCTAAATAAGCATGTAAAGGATCTAGCTTTAGATGCCCCTCTCTTAATATATTTCTAATATAATTCTGAGTGTACACATCTGTAAAAACATTTGTAATTTCTGAGTCAGGGAAGAAACTAAGTTCTGTACTTAGCCTTCCCCGATTATCAATCAAAACTTTAAAAGAAATTAGATTCCCTTCTTTCATATCTCACACACTCCCGCAACACATGCAAGTGTTTGAGCACCTTCAGTGTTATCATCTAGCTCTTCAATATCCCACTCCATATCTTTAGGCATTTCTTTTAAAAGCTTTTGATATGTTTCCTTATCTATCTTCTGGTAAGGGGCTTGCTTATATACGTGCTCTGCTTCAGGAAGAAAGCTAATGCCGCTGACGCTATCAAAGTTTTCCCAGATCCACTGACACACAGCATAGAAGTTGTTGTCGTTATAGTAGCAAGTCATAGAAGGCTTATGCTCGCACCAGTTATCTTGATAGATCTTCCAAAGCTTTAACTGCTCCATAGCGCCCATGCTTTCTACTGTTATCGCTTTGTTAGGAGCCTTCTGAGGAAAGCTGAATACCCAGTTAGAGTTATTCATTACGTCTTCTTCGTGAGGAAATCCTTTATCAATCATTGCTGTAGCAAGTGGATCTTTCTTATCAGCTCGTACAGTCCTAATATAATACTCACTAAAGCGTGGATGAATACCACTGGCGCTGTCCGTTAACTGTGAGACAGTTCCTGAAGGCTTAACACAAGTGATAGCAACCGACGGATTAACTCCTAGCTTCTTTGCCCACTCCCCGTTAACAAACACAGCAACGTCTCTAAGCCTTCGTAGGAGCTTGCCTAAAGCCTCTTCACCTGTTGACCCATTAGTTAGCTTGCAGTCCATGATGCCTGTCATAGATACCCCTAGAAGAGCTTCTTCCTCTGTGTTCTTCTTCCAAATGTTACGTAGGTAACGGAAGTCAGTCATGGTGGATTGAAGCGTTCCTAAGATCGTAGCGACACGTACCTTTTCTACAAGGGTATCCTCTGTATCGTCTGGTCTAACGATAACCTCTGATAGATTGCAGAACTGGTAGGGGCGTAGGATGATCTCGCTGCAAGGGTTAGTACCAAACTTGTATGTAGCGTCTCTTCGTTCGTTACGTGCTGCTACTTTCTGAGCTGCAATACGGCTGAAGATACCACGTTCACCAGACTTAGAATCATACAGACGCTTCATCTCAGAGGAGTAAGTATCAAAGTCAGGCTTTTCAGAGTACACAGCACTGTTGTTAGCCAATGCACGTTGACCGTTACCTAGATACCACTCACCGTTCTTAGCGTTAGCCATGCGGTTATCAGTCACATTGCTTAATGAGATCAGTGCAGAGCGTCTTACACCGCCTACAACAACGATGTCAGCAATCTTACACACTAAGTCATGACACTCTAGTGATGTTAGCTTGCGGCCTGTAGCAGCTTTAAACAGATCAACAGTAAAATTAAACAAGTCTGCTAAAGGCTGTGGGCCGCTGGCTCTGCCGCCAAAGGTCTTCAGTCTAGCTCCAGCAGGACGTACCCTAGTCAAGTCACACTTAGGAATCTTACCAGCGTACAGGAGGCTGATAAGCTCTCTAAAGGCACTTGCCCAGCCTACCTTACTGTCAGACACAACAACCGTAGACTCAGTTTCGTGGAAGCTGTCTGCTACCTCTGGTAACTTGCTTACATAGTCCCGCTCTACGCTGAACCCTACGCCTGTACCACATAACAAAATGTACATAAGCTCGTCAAAAGAGCGAGGGCTGTCGATAGGAAGGTAAGAGCAGTTAAACCCTGCAACATTGTCACGATGTAACGCTGGCCCTGCTGTCATAAGACAACGCATAGAGGGCATTACTTCTTGAGCTTCAATAGAATTAAAAAGATCTTCAGCTTCAGAAGCTCCTAGCTGGTTACGCTCTACAAAGAAAGCAAGGTAACGGTTGATTGTTTCTCCCCACTCTTCTCGACGCTGCTCTTCATCTAGGTAACGTGCGTATCTACTCTTGTGTATGTATTGTTGATATTGATCCATCTTTTTTTTCAAACTCCTCTTTTAAAAACGTGTGGTTTAACTTTGTGTATTCTATAAATGTCATTTGGTTGTTGTTTGTTTTGTAGTCATCGCAGTATTCAGCGTACATCATACCACAAAAAACTTCAAACTTTTTTTCTTTGTTCTGCATCTTTTATGTCCTCTTTAGCTTCTTGATGGTTAAGCTCATTAGTTCTTAAACTTTTAAAGTTTTTCTGAGACTTTGTTGCTTTGCCCTTGTACTTTTTATTGTACTTATCGCGGCGCTCAGTTTTCCTATCCAGATAATTTTTATCTATCATTATCTTCTAAAACCTCTAACAATTTATTTTCGTACCAAGCTGCTTTTTTTAAATCTTCTATTCCGTTTTTGTAGGGAAAGCGCCAGCGGTACTTCAGGCTGTTCCCTCGTAAGTAACCTATAAACTCTTCGTCTGTTAACATGGCTTGTATTCCGGTTATACATTCTATACCGCCTTTATTATAATGTACAGGGCTGTTGACTAAATCTTCTTTGGAATCATCTTTTTGTAGCCACCTAACAGCGTCCCAATCTTTAGGGGTAGCGTTGTTAAGCTTATCTTTAGTATGTTGTTTCACTTCAGTCTTCTCCGTAATTTGTATAAGGTTCACTGTATTCACCTATCTTATCGTTTCTTCTTGCAAATGCCTCAGTCTCTCTAGCTTTAACATCTATCCAAGAATCTGGTAGAGTGTCTTCACTAAACCACCTGAACCCGTTGGCTTCTGCCCACTCTGCATGAGATCTTTTAGTACCGTCTTTACGTCTCTTAGCGCCCGGCATAGGCGATGAAGGTTTTGCAAACAAGAATACCAGTTCAATATTATCAGGTAAAGTTTTTTTTATCCAGATATATTTACTGTACTCTGCAAAATCCCAGAACCTTCCTTTAGATTCTAATAGGATTTTCTTAGATCCTATCTTTTTAACAAAGTCAGGTTCATAAGTATGCTCTATAATATAGTGTATCTTATCGTCATGATGTACCCAATGTTTTAATATTGATTCATGTAAGACAGCTTCCCATATAGAATCATAACCTTTATGTTTTAAATTAGGACGCTTGACTCTGGGTTTTCTATAGCCTGTCAAGCACTGTCTCCTTAGTCATGTCCGAAAGAACAGCCCCTCTTTTTATTTCCTTTTTAATTTTTTTACGGATACCTCTAGGAGAAGCTGCGGATAACCTGTAGCCTTTATTGTAGTGGTACTGCTGCTTGGGTATGAAGTCTTTTACGTTACTGTGGTTAATCTTAGCCCCTTCTTTCTCTGAGATTTGATCACGTAGCCACTCAATAAATATTTCAATTGCTCTATGGTTAATTTTTTTAATAAGTTTAGCGTTCATACTTCTTCCACCTTTGGTAACATTTTAACTTCTGTTAAGTATTTAAAGCCGTTGGCATACTTAAAAGTTCGTAAGCCTTTGCCATCGTTAGCGTCTGCATAGCATTCAAACTTATAATTACAATACGAACAGGGTTTAGAAAGACCTATGTTTCCTTTGGCTCCTTCAGGAACAGTATTGTAGCATCGCTTGGGTGGGACGGCCTGATCTAAGTCCTTCTTTAAGTTACCTATTGTAACTAAGATGTTAGGCTTTTCCAGCTCTTCTGGTTGGTATAAGCACAGCTCCCCCGACTCTTTAGACATAACTAAGAAGCCCCCGTTCTCAGTGCCTTCAGCCTCTTCATAGGAAGCTAACTGAGCTAGGTATCCAAAAGGATCGTCATTGGCTACAGCCCCTGACTGAAACTTCATGAAGCCCATTCGTGCTGCTGTTTTAATATCAACAACTTCTCCATTAATTTTACAGTCAATGTGTCCCTTGATGCCATCAACAACAACTTCTTTTTGCTCATCAGTTACCTTGTGTCCGGCCATCCTCACCAGCATCAATACAACCGCTTCTAGCATGTGACCATATAAAAACCTAATATGATTTGAAGGTTGGAAGGAAGGTGCCTGTGCAGTTTTCTTTTCATACCACAACTGCCTAGCAGGTTTGCCGATGTTAGACATCCTAATGCTAAACTCTTTGTTATGGCCCGAAGGTCTTGCCCAATGTATCAGAGCTTCTTTAAAATCTGCAACAGTCCTGTCAATGTTTTCATCTGATAGTTCTATAGATTCCCTATTGTTTAAAGGCTCTAAACTTTTGTATATATCTTCTACTAGGGTATCTAGTTTCTTAGAAGTCGAAGGCTTGTTGGACACAGTTACTCTCCTCTTGTTTTTTCTCAATGGAATCTAATGAGTTTAATATATTTTTAAGATCTTTTAAAGAGATCAAGAACCATTCGCTTGAATAATTCTTAGATTTTTTTATAGCTAAAGTATGTGCAAGCTTCTCAGCCTTGTCTCTATTCTTTACATACACTTTATGCTCAACAATATAATCCCTGAGAGGGCTGCTAGTATTGTAAGACTTACAACGATCATCCGCATCAACAGCCTTACCAACTTTATACCAACCCTCCCAAGCTGGGTTACTTATAATATATACATGGCCTTCCTTACGGGTAGCGTATGTACCAAGACTTGAGAACGCTGCATCTTCAAAAGAATTATACTTTCCGGGTTTATGTAGCGCATGTTTTTTAGAGACTTCCTTACCGTCTAAGTACATACGTCGCTCATCTCTTTTCTTAACAGCCTCTGGATTATCCTTGTAATAAAAAGGTCTACCTGTCTGAGGGTTAATGTGTTTCATACCAGTTATCTCCTATATTATATTCACCGTCCAGAGGACAGTCCATATTAAAGTGAAGCCCTGCTTCTACAATAGCCTCCACACCTAGTTTACCAACTGTCTCAGCTTGATCTGCTCTAACTTCTATCTGCCACTCATCGTGTACATTAGCAACGAATGTAGCATCCAAGTCTTTTATCTTATCTGCTAGGATAACTTGAGCTTGTTTCATTACAATAGCACCGGCACTCTGTAGTTTTGTATTTAGTGCAGCGTGTTCACTCCTAACAAATACTTTACGACCATCTAATCCTTTGACATATCCTTTTGCTGCTTCTCTTTTAACGCTATCTCTAAGATGTTTAAGTGGTGGGAGATTATTGAGGAATGATTTCTTAAGTCTTGATCCATCTTTTTTAGTTCCTTTAGCCACTTGTCCAATTTTAGCATCTCCTGCTCCGTACAGGAAGGCATAGATGAAAGTTTTAGCCTGAGATCTTGATTCAAGTCCAGCAAGTTTTTGATTAGTGGTGTGTATATCTCCGTTAATGACTTCATTAGTATAGTCCTTATCATTCATATAGTGTGCAAGCATCCGTAACTCCAAGCCAGAAGCATCAATACCCACCAGCTTATAGCCTTCAGGTACAGTCCAGCAAGCCCTGCACTCTGCGCCATACTCTGAAGAAGAGCTAGGTATCTGAGCCATGTTAGGGCTACGGTGAGTCATGCGCCCTGTTATAGTACCGTTGTGATTTACAAAGCCATGTACCCTGCCTGTGTCCTCGTTAAGTTCTTTGAACCATGAGAGCAGTTGAGCAATTCTTTTCTGCAACATAAAGTAATTTGCAATCAGTAATGCTTCGGGTATGTCTTTTATTTTTTTGAGAGTCCCTTCATCTATTATAGGTTGCCCTGTAGGTGTGAAGTTTTCTGGAACCCAGCCTAGTTTAATTAAGCGTTCGCCTATCTGCTTACGAGAGTTAAGATTAAAATCATCTTCTGTCTTTATAATTAGATAAGAGTCTTTGTTAGCTTTGAAATAAT
>Ga0222716_10001703_pt1 | contig 18238 bp, 16 predicted proteins | sample C33_13DmetaG_FD_165044 | JGI IMG/M metagenome (GOLD analysis project Ga0222716, IMG submission 165044) | Estuarine water microbial communities from San Francisco Bay, California, United States - C33_13D | ecosystem: Environmental > Aquatic > Marine > Unclassified | place: USA: California... | reverse complement strand
TATTCTCTAAATCTGTGAGTCATTATTGCATTTCCTGAAGTTGCTGTTAAAATATTGTTTCTTAGACCTATTAAACCTCTAGAAGGGATATCAAATTCTAAATGTAATAAATCTCCTTTAGGCTCCATTACTAACATATCCCCTTTTCTTTGACTCACTAATTCAATAACTTTTCCAGAAAACTCTTCAGGAACATCAATTACAAGCACTTCCATTGGCTCACATTTTACGCCATTAATCTCTTTATTTATTACCTGAGGTTTTCCTACCTGAAGTTCAAAACCTTCTCTTCTCATTGTTTCAATTAGTACTGATAAATGAAGTATACCTCTACCAAAGACATTAAATTTATCTTCACTCTCTCCATCTTCAATTCTCATTGCTAAATTTTTCTCAAGCTCTGCATATAATCTATCTCTAATATGTCTTGATGTACAATATTTACCTTCTTTACCAAAAAAAGGAGAGTTGTTAATTGTAAATAACATGCTCATAGTTGGTTCATCAATTGCTATTCTGGGTAATTCTTCCGGATTATGAAGATCTGAAATTGTATCACCAATTTCAAAATCATCAATTCCAACAATTGAACAAATATCTCCACACTTAGCCTTTTTTACCTGCACCTTACCCATTCCTTCAAAAACATGTAATTCTTTAATCCTTACTTTTTTTCTTACTCCATTAGATTTGCAAATCATATAGTCTTTTCCTTCTTCTAAATCTCCTCTAAAAATTCTTCCAATTGCTATTCTCCCAACAAATTTGGAATAATCCAAAGAAGTAATCTGCATTTGAGGTGTTCCTTCATTATAAGGCGCTTCAGGTATTTCATTTATAACAGCATCTAAAAGAGGAAAAATATCTTTGGTCTTTTCTTTCCAATCTAAGCTCATCCATCCTTCTTTTGAAGATCCAAATATGGTTACAAAATCTAACTGATCTTCAGTTGCATCTAAATTAAACATTAAATCAAAAATTGCTTCCTGAACAATATCAGGTGTGCAATTTTCTTTATCAACTTTGTTTACAACTACAATTGGCTTTAATCCTAATTCTATTGCCTTACTTAATACAAATCTTGTCTGAGGCATTGCTCCTTCAAATGCATCAACTAAAAGAAGTACTCCATCAGCCATTTTCAATACTCTTTCAACCTCTCCACCAAAATCTGCGTGACCAGGAGTATCAATGACATTAATTTTAATGTCTTTATAATTTACAGATACATTTTTTGAAAGTATAGTAATCCCTCTTTCTCTCTCAAGATCATTATTGTCAAGTAATAATTCTGTTCTTTCCTTTCTATCGTCAAGGACTTTACACTGGTCTATAATTTTATCTACAAGGGTTGTTTTCCCATGATCTACATGAGCAATAATAGCAATGTTTCTGATTGAATTCATAAGTAATTTTAAGGCTGGCAAATGTACTCTAAATTATCAACACACAAACAATAATATTATTGTTGTTAAAATATCTATAAAAAAAGCCTTTGTAAAACATACAAAGGCTTTAATAAAATAAATAGCTTATACTATTCTTCTTCTTTTTGAGCAGAAACAGCTAAAACCATTCCTGTTGCATCAAAATAATCTCCAGATGCAATTATCTGTCCATCTTGAATATCAAAATAGTGGTATGAATCAACGGAAAAAGAATTTCCTGTTTCATTACTCTCGCCTGTCCATGTTCCATAAACTCTAACACTACCATCATTTGTATATGATGTTGTGTCAACTCCAGGTAACCATACAGCATTTTCAAAAGTAACATTAGAAAAACCTTCCATATAATACTTAGCCTGTCCTAAAACTCCTTCATAACCAACTAATCCTTGTCCATAGACAGGAGATTGATGTTTAACATCTGTATGAACTAATGATGCATAAGTTTCATAATCTTGAGGAGTCTCGTAGCAAGCAATTGCTTTTTGTACAATCTCTAAGTTTGTTTTGTATAAAGCTAAATCATCTGTTTGAGTGCATGCAGATAAAATAACCATTAGTGATAAAATAATATATCTCATTGTTTTTTATTTATAAATTGTTAGACGCTAATCTATGATTATTTAATTTAAAATATTGAAAATTAAAGCTAAAAGATAATTACTTACAATCAACACTAATAGTTGCAACTCCTGGAGTAGTTTCTGATGGTTGTGATTCAAGTTGATCTAGTGCCTCACCACAATATTCTGCGGGAGCTGGAGTTTCAAGTTGTGAGTTGTACCAATCCTCAGCATCCATTCCATACAATAACTGAAAAGAAGCATCCATTGCATCCAATTCTGCTTGACTCATTCCCTCATCCCATATCCAATCTACATTATACTCACATGTTTTACAATCCTCACAAGACGAAAACACGATACAAATAAATAAAGCTAAAAATATATATTTTATAAAATTCATTTTTTTCTTTAAAGTTAATATTTTTAAAATAATACTAGTCTATAACAATTCTTTTATCTACTGAACCATCATCGTAAATCAAAAGTTTAGGTTGATTGAAAGATCCTTTTATTTTTTGACCTAATAAATTAGTTTCATAAATTAATTTTCTGTTTGAGCCTATTGTATTGTCAAATATAGAGGTTGATAAAGATGTGTTATCTAGCGAAATATTTTCATCACCAATCTGATAATCTAAAAACTGAAAAATAAAAACAAACATCTCATCATCAGTGTTAAGACCAGATTGAACAAGTACAGGATTTGGATTTGTTATTGAAGCAGTATTATCATAGCTTCCAAAAGCATAAATTATACTACCAGCTGGAATTTTAATAAACTTTTTATATAAATATGCTCCTTGCCATTCAAAATCCCACTTATTTATTCTAATCAAATTAATAGTATCATTTGTAGGAGTTACTGCAAAACACTCCATTTCCTTGCCTAGTAGATGCATGTGTGGGAAAATGGACATTAGAGACATATCATTAATAATCGGCCCATATGATGATGACATTTGAGTAATTTGATTTGGAGGTATGTTAAAAGGAGGGCCAGGAGGCAAACCTTCAGTAATTAAATACTCAGTATATATTTCTCTTATTGTTGTATTTTGAGGATAAAAATAGAATTTAACTTTTGTGCTATCCAATTGACCAAAAGTTCCTTCAGGATAGTGCATCCCTAGTTCTATGCTGCTATTTGCTGGAATTTCTATACCAAATTTGTTTAATGAATCAATAGGGAATTCAATTGGTAGTGAACCAGGAGCATAAGTATAAACCTGATCTCCACCTATTGGAGCCATACAATTTGGTGTAATAGTTGTTGAAGGACTACCAAACTCGTTAATTGCAACAAGAACATGATGAACTATTTCAATATTACCAGGAATAACTTCAATAGCTCTAACTTGTCTGTCTTGAAGTAACCCAGAAGGTATAGAGATACAAACATAATCATCAGTACTTGAAGTTGCAGTGCTTGAATAAGTTGGAATTTGAATTTCTAAATCTGCTGGTCCAAAAGTTGAATTATTAGAAAATGTAGGCAGCTGTGGTAATAAATTAGTGTCACCAAGAGGAACACCTGCGGTAATCCAATCTGTAATTTTTGCAATTTCATCAATAGATAAGATATTTTCATATGCAAAACGCTGATATGTAGTGTCTGGAGGCCATGGAGGCATCTCCCCTGTTGAAACAACATGTTGAATTAAACCAGCATTTGAAACAGCATTTGGATAGGTTTCTAATGACAATGGACCAATTCCTCCTGTATGGTGACATTGCAAACATTTATTATAGATAATTGGAGCAATATCTTCAGAATAATTTGGACTTTGACCAAAAACATAAGAAGAAGTAAAAATTAAAAAAAATAAAATTCTATTCATTTAACAAAATTAAGTAAAACAACTATTCTATTGAAATACTTTCGATAATAAAACTTATATGTCTTTACAGCTAACGCAGGTCCCTTCCATTATAATTTTTAACTCATTTATTAAAAATCCATTGTGACTTTTAGCAGTCGGAAATTTAAAGTCATCTAAACAAAAAGTTTCTTCACAAACCGAACATAAAAAATGAGCATGATCATGTGCGTGATGATTTGGCTTACATTCGCTTTTACAAAGAGAATATCTCAATAAGTTATTTTTATCAGGAACCTGATGAATTAGACCGCTTTTTTCAAATGAGTCTAAAGCTCTATAAATTGAAGCTTTATCAGTTGACGAAGAAAATTGTTTGGATATTTCTTTTGCTGATAATGAATTTAAAGAATTGTAAAAAAGTTTAAATAATTCTTTTCTAAAGATTGTTTTCTTTAATCCGTACTTTTTAAAAGTGTTATCTATTAGGTTTTGAATATCCATAATCTTTAGCAAATTAAAAAAAACATATTTTAAACTTAATAGTATTTAATAATTATTTTGTTTAGTAACGCAAATGGGTAGCACTTATATATTTATCTTTGCAATTCTTAAATCAAAAAAGATATCACTAAATCTATTTTAGATTATATGAAGAAAACTTACATAATTTTAATATTATTTCCTTTTTTAACATTTTCTCAATCTTGGACAAATGTTTCAAATTTTATTGGAGACGGTAGACATCATCCAATTACTTTTTCTAATGACAATTATGGCTTTGTAGTTTCTGGAAGTTATTTAAATGATGTTTTTAAATATGATAAATCTTCCAACTCATGGTCTCAATTACAAGATTTTCCTGGTGCAGGAAGAGGATATTCATATGGCGTATCAATTGGTAATAAAGCATATTTAGGTTTTGGCTCTACCGATAACGGCACATTTCCAACAGATTGGTGGGAATATGATATGAATAATGACTCTTGGCTACAACTTTCAAGTTTTATTGGAAGTGGTAGAAATCATCCAGCAATGATAGTAGTCAATAATAAAATATATGTCGGTTGTGGAAGTAATGATAATGGTAATTTAGGAGATTGGTGGGAATATGATGTAAACTTAGATAGTTGGAGTCAAAAAAGTGATATTATTGGTAACAATAGACATCATCCGTTCTACTTTGGAGTAGGAAATTATGCATATGTAGGCTTTGGACATGGCAGTGTTACAGGTCCAGGAAGTAACCAATCTGCAAATTCCTATATTTATAATGATTTTTACAGATATGACCCCTCAAATGATAGTTGGTTACAGCTATCAAATTTTCCATCTGAAGCAAGAGTAGCAGGCACACAATTCACTTATAATGATAAGGGATATATACTAAGTGGAGATGGTGATGACCATAATCCATTAAATAGTGGTGAGTTTTGGGAGTACGATCCAATAAATGATGTTTGGAACCAATTAGCATCTCACCCAGGTGATGCAATTTGGGCTCCTGGAAATTTTGTTATTGGCTGTGATGTATATTTTCTGTTAGGTCGAAACAATAATTACAACACCCCCTCACTTCCTGTTTCGGTAGTTAAATATAAATTAGATCAACAATGTGGTTGTACTGATTCATTAGCATTTAATTTTTCTAGTCAAGCATTAACAGATGATGGAAGTTGTTGCTATATCTCTGGATGCACAGATCCTAATGCTATTAATTATAATGTAAATGCATGCTATGATGATGGAAGCTGCACTCAAGCAGTACTAGGCTGTATGAATCCGACTGCATCAAATTATAATTCAAATGCAAATGTGAATACCTTTTTTGGTGGAGCAATGGATAATAATATTGGAAGCGGCTCATATTTCTTTAACAACCAACACCTTATTTTTGATAGTTATGACAATTGTTTGATTAAATCATGTGATGTTTATGCTGAAGATTTTAAAAATATAACTTTTGAATTAAGAAATAACAATGGAAATGTAATAGACGACACAACTCTATCTATATCTCCAGGCAAGCAGAATATAATTTTAAATTTTGATGTCCCAATTGCATCAAATTTACAACTAGGAATAGCTAATAATAATTCTGGGCTATTTAGAAACAATACCGGATCAAATTACCCATACAATATTGCGGATATGGTTAACATAAAAGGCTCAAGTGCTTCTCAACCGGGCTATTACTACTTTTTTTATAATATTGAAGTTAATTCTAAATGCCTAAACACTACTGGAATTCAAAGCACATCAAAATCTGATTTGAAACTAGAAAAAGTCTTTAATATTTTAGGATCTGAAAGTTTTAAAGAAAAAAATAAATTACTTTTTTATTTGTATGAAGATGGAACGGTAAAAAAGAAAATAATTTTTTAAAAAAACAAAATATTATATAAAGTATTTTTAAATAAGAAACCCTTTTAATTAACTAGAGCACAAGTTTTTAAAAAATTACTGAAGAATTATTTTCTTATTCACAATTCCATTATTAGTTTCTATCTCTAAAAAATATATTCCTTTACCATAATTATCCAAATTAATTCTCTTTGTATATTCACCAATAAATTCTTCTCTTTCCTCTAAATATATTTCAGCTCCAACTAAATTTATTATTCTCAAACTAAAATCTTGTATTATTTCTGAACTAAAAGAAACATTAAAAATATTTTTAGATGGGTTAGGATAAACATCTAAATTATTTATTGCTTCACCTCCATTTACCCTAATTGTTCCAGGTTGTGTCCAAAATATTGGAGCAGTCCAAGATGATCTGAAAGATGTGATATTCGAATCACAAAAAGTTCTACCCTGTGCTCTGTACGATTCTCCTGATTGTAAACCAAATTTATTTACCGAAACTGTTGGGTAATAAACTCCAAAACCTCCTGCTGTTTGCCAATTAGATCCAGGAACATCAACTCTTAGTGCAATTCTAGCAAAAACATATGGTTCATATGTATTCCAATTAAATCTTGCTTTATTGTGATTAGAATTAAAAGTAGTAGCATTTAAATATGCCATGGAAGGACATTCACTCTTAGTAGTAAATTGTTGAGCGATGGAATATGAAGATGATGAACCATTACAGTAAAATGCTTTCATCTTATATTCATAAGTAATTCCAGGAATCAAATTTTGTATAGTTTTAACTGTCGTAGAAAGACCAGAATTACACAAACCATTTCCAACACCAGCAGACTTTGTAATCCAGCCAGAAGATCCAATTTCACGATATCTAATATAATATTTCCACACCATATTACACTCATCATTCATGTTGGCCCAACTTATTTCAGCTTTTGTATCTGTAGTCCAATTAGTAGATAGTTGATAAGGTGCTGTATTGGGTGGATTACAATAATAGCAAGAACCATCATCAATAGAAGCAAGAGAAAAATAATTATCAGCAGTAGAGTCAGTACATCCAACATAAACACATGATCCATCATCATTAATTGCATTTAAATCAAAATTAAAAGCTAACGGATCCATACAACCATTAGAACTTGAATCTATTCCAACAGTAATACTAACAAAAATGTAGCAATTATTTTCATCTAAAATATATGATGTATATGATCCTGCAGGAATATTAATATAATTTGGAGTAGTGTCATTACCAAATGATGATAACCAATAATAATCATAAGGAAGTGTTCCTCCAGAAACAAAAGAGTAAATTGCCCCATCATTAACTCCTACACCTGAAGCATCAATGATTATATAATCAGATAAAAGAGAATCTGGTTCGTTAATAAAGAAAGAGGCACTATCAAGCTGACCAAGATTGTCAGTTACTAAAACTGAGTAGTTTCCAGCTGATAAATTATATAAGTCTTCAGTTGTAGATCCATTACTCCATTGAAATGTTAATGGTAATACACCTCCACTGACTGTTAGATTAATAGAGCCATCATTTTGACAGTTACAACTAATATCTGAAACAGATGCATTTATTGTTGGAAGTGGATATACACAAGAATTATCATCAACAGTTGCATTTGGATCAAAATTCGATGCAAGTGGATCAGTACATCCGTAAGGTATTGGAGTACATAAGGATCCGTTATGTGGTGCACCACCATAGCGAAGAACTATTCCATTTGTATCTGAAAGCTCCCAATATACTTCATTTTGCCACAAACCACCACCACAATAAATCGCATAACAATCGTTAGGAACACAAACAGTTGCTGTTCCTATTGATCCATTTGGAAACTGTGGTAATGTGGTAACCCAAAAAATTGTTCCATCAGATGCCGTTAATCTAAAAACATTTCCATTCCATCCATCTCCATAATTATCCCACATTGTTAATGTCAAAAAAGTACAGTTAGAATAATCACAAGAACCATCATCAACTAAAGCTGTAGGATCATAATTTGCTGCATAAGGATCTGTACATCCAGTAATTGGATCTTGAAATCTAATAAAATCAATACCTATATCACCTTCATTGCCAATACCTACAACACCAATAAATCTAACCATTATATAAGATGAATAATGACTTAAATCAACATTCCCCTCTTGCCATGCAGGACCATAGTTTCAACTTCTTGACCATTCATTTAACCAAGTAGTCCCACCATCAGTAGAAACTTCTATTTCTAATGAACCTATACCATAACCATTCATATTATATGCAAAAGAAAGATGCATATTATTAAAAATTGAAACATCGACACATTCACTAGTTAAGACAGCGTTTGACCCAGTTGGAAAAGCTGCACACTCTAAATACATATACCAACTACCATCAAATGCACTTCCAGGTCCTGTTTGTGGAGTTGGCGTTCCTCCTTGATTTCTTACCCAGGGCAAATTGTTAGTTTGTCCAAAACCATTATATATACCATTTGTCCAAGAAATTGGTAAAGTCTCAAAACTTTCTAAGGAAGGAGTACAGTCATACGGAAAACATATTGTATCAAAAAAAGGAGCACCTCCAGAAAATAATTCCACTCCATTATCTGATAAAAAACTCCAATTAACTTCATTTTGGCTTAAACCACTGTCACAAGAAATAGTATAACAATCATCGATTAAACATACAGAATCTATCATTGTAAGACCAGAATCCAAAGTAGTGGAGAAAACAATATTTCCAGAAGAATCGATTATTGATATATAATTACCATTCCAACCATCACCTAAACTATCATTAAGTTGAAGATAATAAATATTACAGTTTTGGCTTATACTTACAAAAGGAATAAAAAATAAATAAAGTAGTATTTTTTTCATAATATATTTGGTTTGTGTTTATGTGTACAATCCAAACCTAAGTAATTTATTGATTTCAAAGTATACGTATAATTACTTAAATCAATTATTTTGTTTTAAAATTTTCAAATAATAATTATAACTGTTCTGTAATTTAATCATGATCAAAAATATAAATGACACAAAACGCAACTCGTTCGCGTTAATTGTTTAACTTTGCAAAGTTTAAATTGATAATGATACATAAATTAACATACAAAGAAGATTTAATAGGTGCATCAGCAAGCCTTCTTTGCTTAATTCACTGCTTAGCAACACCCTTTGTTTTTTTAGTTAAGTCTTCTGCTGCTGTTTGTTGTAGTGAAACACCAACATGGTGGCAATCAATAGATTATATATTTTTAGTTGTTGCTTTTTTTGCAGTTGTTCATGTAACCAATAACCATAGAAGTAAAGATTGGATGAAATTCTCCTTAGTTATAAGTTGGCTTGGCCTATTACTTGTTACTTTAAATTCCACATATTTTTTATTTCATATTACTATTGAAATGGCATATATTCCTGCAATATCTCTTGTCTGTCTTCATTTATATAATTCTAATATATTTTCATTCTTAAGACAATCTAAATAGTTTTACACTAATTCTACCAAAAGAATTAAAAATATCCAAAAAATAAAAAAATAACTTTATTTTTATTTTAATGTTAGATAAAGTAAAAATCATAGAATGCCCAAGAGATGCTATGCAAGGCATAAAGACTTTTATTCCCACAAAAATAAAGTTGAACTATCTACAAAGTTTAGTTAATGTTGGCTTTGATATTATAGATATTGGAAGTTTTGTTTCATCAAAAGCAATTCCTCAACTTAGTGACACATCAAAAATTATTGACTCAATTGATTTATCGAATTCAGACTCTAAACTTCTTGTTATAGTTGCAAATAAAAAAGGAGCACTAAATGCTTCGAAATATAAAAAAATAAGCTACTTAGGATATCCTTTTTCAATCTCAGAAACCTTTCAACTTAGAAATACAAATAAAAATATAAATGACTCATTTAATGAACTAGCTGATATTATATCTGTTGCAAAAGAAGTAAATAAAGAAGTTGTTGTATACTTATCAATGTGTTTTGGTAATCCCTACGGTGATAAATGGAGTATAGATATAATTAATTATTGGGTGAATAAGATAAGTAAAATGGGAATTAAAACTATTTCTCTAAGTGATACTATAGGTTCATCCACACCAGAATCTATTAAAAACATTTTTAGTTCTTTATTAGAAAATCATAAAAATATTGAATTTGGAGCACACCTTCATTCAGATCCAAGAACATGGCATGATAAATTAGATAGTGCTTTTAAAGCTGGATGCAGAAGATTTGATGGTGCTATAAAAGGCTTTGGAGGATGTCCTTTGGCAAGTGATCAAACAGTTGGCAATCTTCCTACAGAAAAAATAATATCTTACTTAAATTCTCAGAAATCATCAAATAACATTGATTTGTCACGCTTTGAGATTTGCCTAGATAAATCACAAGCAATATTTAATGAATTTAATTAGACAAAAAGGAATTAAGCATTTCTACTAAATTTTGTTTTATCTTTTTAATTATTTTTTTCTATTATGAATTTTGCAATATTTTCATGTAGATCTGTCTTGTTATTTGAAATTTTAATCATCTTTGATTTCTGATACACTTTTTCAAGTGGATGATCTTGTAAAGAATCATAAGCACCAAAAATTTCAAAACATTCAGAAACTACTTTCTCCATTAACTGAATAGAAATTAACTTTGACATTAAAATTTCTTTCTCTAGATTATTTGTCAATTCTAATCCATTACATACTGAACATATAAACTGCTTATAACATTCAATCTTAGAAGACATTTGAGCAATTTTATGTCTTATAACTTGGGAACTATTTTTTTTGGAATCTACATTATCATTGATGTGCGAGATAGTAGTATTAATTGTATTCTCTGCAATAACAAAGGTTTGTATTGCAAAAAACATATCATTATTATCAAATTTCTCTTTTAAAGAAATTTCATCCATACTTATGTAATTAGTATTAGTATTTACCAAATTCTGTTTGTTACTAATATTTGATTTAGCTTTTTTATATTTTACATCATCAATAATAACTTTAGCAATAATTTCTCTCATAATTTCTGATGTACCACCACCAATAGTACCAATCCTTGAATCTCTGAACATTCTAGCCATTGGATAATCTTCTGTGTACCCATTTCCACCAAAAAATTGTAGACATTGGGTAGAAATCTTTTCATGCAACTCTGTAACAAGTAATTTACCCATAGAACATAACTTAACGTCATAAATTCCTTTATCAAATAAATCACAACAGTAATAACTAAAAGCTTTTAATGCTTCCAACTCAGCAGACAATTGAGATACACGATGTCGTATAACTTCAAACTTATCTATTGTTCTTCCAAAGGCTATTCTTTGTGACATATAATCTAAAGAAACAGACAAAGCATACTCCATTGTTGCAACATTGCTTGGTAAAAAACAAAGTCTTTCAAGTTGTAAACCGTTCATTAAATAATAAAAACCCTCTCCTTCCTCACCAATTAAGTTTTCTTTGGGAACTTTTACATTGTCAAAACCAAGTTCTGCAGTATCAGAAGAGTGCCAACCAAGTTTATTGATTTTATTTTTAGTAATGCCTTTTAAATCAAGATCTACGCAAATTAAACTAACTCCTTTTGAACCAGCATTTGTATCTGTTTTTACAACAAGAACAACAAAATCACCATACAATCCATTTGTAATAAATGTTTTAGATCCATTTATTAAATAATGATCATCAACAAGTTCTGCTCTGGTTTGTATATTTTTTGTGTCTGATCCTGCATCAGGCTCTGTTATTCCAATACAACCTATTAGATCTCCAGAAATTATTCCAGGAAGGTATTTTTCCTTTAATTTATCACTTCCATATTTATGTATATATGGGGCTGACATATATTGAACAACTTGTTGAGTGATTACGAAACCACCACTATTTAATCTTCCTAATTCTTCATTAAGTATTACTTCAAAAAAAAAGTCTAAATCTCCTCCCCCATATTTTTCGGGAAAGGTCAAACCTAAAAAACCCATCTTACCCATTTTTTGCCAAATAGATTTTGGAATTTTTCCAGCTTTTTCCCAATCTTCAATATTTGGTCTTACCTCTCTGTGCAGAAATTCTCTTAAACTTTCCCTAAATAAATTATGCTCTTCATTAAAATATCTCATCCTTTTTTTTTTAAAATAGGTTTAAAACTAAACTTGTAAAACCCCCATATTAAATTGTTTATTTATGGGAGCATGATTTGCAGCTTCAATACCAATAGAAATCCAAGTTCTAGTTTCTAATGGATTGATAACTGCATCTGTCCATAATCGAGCTGCAGAATAATAAGGGGATATCTGTTCATCGTAGCGTGATTTTATTTGATCAAATAATTCAGCCTCCTTTTCTGAAGTAATCTTTTCTCCTCGCTTTTTTAATGATGCAGTTTCTATTTGTAGTAAAACTTTAGCAGCTGAGCTACCACTCATAACAGCTAATTCGGCACTTGGCCAAGAAACAATTAATCTTGGATCATATGCTTTTCCACACATAGCATAATTTCCTGCGCCATATGAATTACCAATGATAATTGTAAATTTTGGAACAACAGAATTACTTACAGCATTTACCATTTTAGCTCCATCTTTGATAATTCCAGAATGTTCAGATTTACTACCAACCATAAAACCAGTTACATCTTGTAAGAAAACCAGCGGTATTTTTTTCTGATTACAATTAGCAATAAATCGAGTTGCTTTATCAGCAGAGTCATTATAAATCACTCCACCAAATTGCATTTCTCCTTTTTTTGTTTTAACTAGTTTTCGTTGATTGGCAACAATACCAACAGCCCAACCATCTATTCTTGCATAACCTGCTATAACAGTTTGCCCATAACCTTCTTTATATTGATCAAATTCTGATTTGTCTACTAAGCGCTTAATAATTTCTAGCATATCATAAGGAGTGTTTCTTTCTTTTGGTAAAATCCCAAAAATCTCCTCTTCATTTTCTATTGGAGCTTCACTTTTAACTTTATTAAAACCAGCCTTTTCAAAATCACCTATTTTATCTACTATACGTTTTATTTTATCCAAAGCATCTTTATCATTTTTAGCTTTATGATCTGTTACACCTGAAATTTCACAATGGGTCGTTGCTCCTCCCAATGTTTCGTTGTCAATGCTTTCTCCAATTGCAGCTTTTACCAAATAACTTCCTGCTAAGAAAATACTAGCAGTTTTGTCTACAATAATAGATTCATCACTCATTATCGGTAAGTATGCGCCACCAGCAACGCAACTTCCCATTACAGCAGATATTTGAGAAATTCCCAAGCTACTCATTATAGCATTGTTTCTAAATATTCGGCCAAAATGCTCTTTATCAGCAAAAATTTCATCTTGCATTGGTAAATACACTCCAGCGGAGTCCACTAAATAAATTATTGGAATTTTATTTTCAATTGATATTTCTTGAGCTCTTAAATTCTTCTTTCCAGTAATAGGAAACCAAGCTCCAGCCTTAACTGTAGCGTCATTTGCAACAACAATACATTGTTTTCCTTTTATGTAGCCAATCTTAACGACAACACCTCCTGAAGGACAACCACCATGCTCTTTATACATATCGTCTCCAGCAAAAGCACCAATTTCTATTGATTTGGCTTTATTATCAAATAGATAATCAACTCTTTCTCGAGCTGTCATTTTACCATTTGCAATATGCTTTTTAATACGTTCCTTTCCCCCACCTAATTTTACTTTTGCAAAACGTTTATGAAGATCTGAAATTAAAAGTTTGTTGAAGTCTTCGTTTTTATTGAATTTAATATTCATATAACAAAATTAAACATTTATGTATAAATTTAACTAAGGGTTTTTACGTTAAAATCTTTTAAAAAATAACACTATTGTAGAGAAACCTATGCTTGACATTTGTTACAAAATGAATCAGATGGTTTTTAACTTTTATAAATTATATTCCAAGCACTAATTCCATTTCTTTTATAAATCAAAAAAAAGAAAACCAAAAATTGGAATTCAACACCAAATAAACTTTGAAAAAAACTAATTTCATCAAAAGAAATATTGACAAAGATTATAATTAAAACTCCAGTTAATGATAACCAAAAGCCAGACTTACTTAATATAAAGATCAAAAAGTTACCTGCAAGGACGAACAATGTTCCAATTAAAAGTAAAATTGATTCAAAAGGATAAAGACTATAAAAATCATGTTTTGTTAGAATTATATTTAGATAAGAAAAAAAAGAAATAAAAGAATAAATAATTGAGAGAGTTAAAATTATTTTTAACAAGATATTTGAGTTACGATTAAGTTTTGATAGAGTGAAAATCAAGATCGTTTTTTTGCAAATTTACAACTAATAAAAAAACATTCTAATACAGTTATTAGTAGAAAGAATTATAAAAAATAAACAGATTAAGCAAAGCATAAAAAGCTGCAGGAATCATTTCAATAAAGTTATCTTTTACTTTTATCCTTACATAAATTGCAATTACCATCATAACAAATAGTAAGAATGATACTATGCTAATCAGAAAATAAAAATATGTACCAATAATAAAACCAATACCGGCAAGGAGCTGAAAAGATGCAATTAAAAATCTGTATTTACTATACCCCCATCTATCAAATTCTGATATTAATCTTTTAGAATAAAGAGAATTGATCGAATAGAAAATAAATGAAATAGCTGAGAAATAAATAAGTATATTTTCTAAAAGCATCTTTTATATTTATAAATTCTTTAAATCTTAAAGAAAGTAAAGTTCATTCTGTAAATATGCGATTAACAAAGATAATGTAAGTAATAATAAAGAAGGTATATACTTATGAAATGGATTTTTAACTCTAAAATGAAAATATTGAGCACAAAGCATCAAAAAGGCCATAGATAATGATGAAATTAATAAAAGCTCAGTATACCAAATACCCAAAATTAGCATAGTTGCTAATGAAATTTTTAATGCTCCAATAATGTTTTTAGTTAGATTAGATAATTCATACAATTGAAATTCTAAGTCTATATTATCTCTTCGGAAAACCCATACAACTATGACAGATATTGAAACTGTTAATTGAGCCAATATTATTATTTGTTCCATATTATATTAATTAATTTTTTAAAGTAAAAAAGTATTAATTCAAATCTATGAAAACTTTATTGCACGAATAAAATAACTAGTAATGATTTTGCTAATTTTTATTTATTCTAAATATAAATTGCTAATAATCATGCAATTACGCTTTTTTAAGATTATAATATTATTTAAATTTACAGAACAATTACTACTAATTTAAAAAATAACCAATGAATATAAATATGAAAAACACAATTAAAAACTATACAATGAACAACAAAAATAAATGTGTATGTGGTAATACTAAAGACTCAAATGGTAATTGTGACGGCTCACATGCCAAAAAATAATAAACTGTATTTTAGTTAAGAAATTATAATTCTTAATATTAACAATGCCTCCTGAATATTCATAGAACATTCAGGAGGCATTAATTTTTTAAAAAACAATATAATTTATAATCTCAGCTTAATCAAGTAAAGAACTGTAAAACACCTAATCTATAATAACCTGTTTTTCAATTGTTCCATCATCATTTACTCTTATATGTAAATGATTTTTCTTTGGATGTGTGAATTGCCCAAAAACATTAAAAAATTTATTCTTTATTTTTTTATTAATGTCATGCTCATTAATTAAGGTTAGATTTGAAAAAAGATTAATTCCAACCGGTAAGTGATCAGAAATAATATTATCATAAATTTGAAAACTGCCAAGGTAATTATCAACTCTAATAGTTTTAACGTCTTGATAAATATTAATTAAATTGTCATAAAGATTTTGATTTATAATTATATGATCTAAGTGAGATGGCCAAGATGGATAAGACCAATTAGCAGTGTTTTGATATGGTATGTATTTATCTGCGATCAAGTAATTAACACTGTCGTTGATTATTGGCATAAAAACGTTATTGTTAAAACTTTCTTCTACTAAATCATTTAAATCTCCCAGTATTAGTACATTTTTATTTGAATAATTAGAATCAACATAGGTTTTAAGTAAATTTATTGCGCTAAAGCGCCTAAACTCTTCATCATTGTTATTACTTAAATCTAATATTCCATCTCCACAACACTTAAAGTGGTTATTTATTATTACGTAATCTTCACCTTGATAACTCATTTCTAAAACAAGAGGGAATCTGCCAGCAAAAAAATAATTCTCTGAATTTAGAATTGTATAAAGTGAATCAACATTTAATGTGTTTTTATAAATAAATCCTAAATTAAGATTTGATGTGTTAGTAGAATATCCATTATAGGAATCTAAATTATTTACAAGTTGATTAAAATCAGAAACATTATTTATTTCTTGAACAGCTATCATTTCTGCATTAATAACCTCAATTATTTCTTTAACAGAATCAACAGTTACACTCCCTTGCTTTGGAAACCATTCTAAATTCCATGTAATAATATCAAATGAATTTTGATTTGAAAAATCAATCTGTGAATATACTATGCATGGAAAGCATAAGAATATAATTAGTGCTTTTTTCATAATTAATTTCATCATGCAAACTTATAAAGTTATTTGTAAAAAAAGAAAGCTATGCATATCCTAATAAGCAAAGACATCTCACTTATTTTTAAAGTGTGAAATTAATAATTCTATTTATCAAAAAAATTAAAAGAGATTAAATTTAACTATTCTGCGAAGTAAAAAATTTGGCTATATAACTACCCACCCATTCCTGATCCCATTCCAGAAAATCCTATAAGCAAGGTTAAAAAAACAGAAATAAGTAAGATCCAAAAAACTAACTTTTTTGATAGTTTATCTGAATTTGTCACACTATTACCAAAGATTTTTTTTCCAAAAAAAACAGCAGCATATACAAATACAGAAGCAAGTAATAAAGGAAGAAGTAATAAAATTTTAGATCCTTCGTAATCATTTACAACAAATCCTTCATCTATAAAAACCGAGAAAAGGCCTAGCCCAAAAATGGAAAAAGCAAGAAAAAGAATGGAGTTTTTAACTGAAATATACCACGGGTTCTGAAAAGTTAAATTAGCAATAGAAATATCTTCTAATTCAGGTGATAAGATTGGAAAGGAAGCAAAACTTTCTATTGTTATTACTGCAAGAAAAATAAATAGTAATGTTTTATTCATTCTTTATAATTAATAAATATTTATAAAATTACAAATCTAAACAAGCAAACCTATGCTTAGCATAGCAATCTAAAATATCTCACTTATTTTTACATAATGAGATTAATAATTCTTATAATATTTTTTTTAATTCCGTTAATTGGACATACTGCTTTTCCTGTCAATAGAGGAGAATTAATAAATATTGAAAAAAATTATTTAGTTAGTAGTGATGTTAATACTCTTTATAAGGTTGACTCTTCACAAAAATTTATCGATTGGTCTGAAATTCCTAAGTTTCTGTTTTTACCTATTCCTCCAATGCCGTTAATTCTAATTGTATTTATGATTATTCATGGAAATTCATCTGCACGTGCAGTAATCATTACATTATTAATTCTTTCTCTATTATTTGGATTGTTGTTGATGAATTGGGTTGATGATTTTAATAATTCTCCAGGTATTGGATAAATTATTTTATTTCTTTCATTCTCAATAACTCTTCAGTAGAAAGTATGTCTTGGGATATATTCTCTACAGTAAGTAAATGATAGTTTATCTTGTTTCCATCAATTGCTTGGCTTATATGCTCTATTATGAGCTTAATAGTAGTACTTACTAAACCAACAGGTCCTGCTATAGCTTTGGTTTAATGAAGTTTAGGTGTTTTTTGCAAACGTATTGTTTATTATTTCAAGTGCTTCCATAATGTCAGCACTTGTTTCGATTTTTATGCCATTACCACCAGCTTGTAAAACAGGGTTGATGTCTTTATCCATTCTATCCCCAACAATCAATACGTTTTCCATTTTAATACTAAGGCTTGAACAGAGTTTGGGATAAATGCTAAACTGAGAAGATACTATTCTA
>Ga0222716_10001700_pt1 | contig 18250 bp, 8 predicted proteins | sample C33_13DmetaG_FD_165044 | JGI IMG/M metagenome (GOLD analysis project Ga0222716, IMG submission 165044) | Estuarine water microbial communities from San Francisco Bay, California, United States - C33_13D | ecosystem: Environmental > Aquatic > Marine > Unclassified | place: USA: California... | reverse complement strand
GGTGTTGGAATATCATACCAGTTTTCGAGGTGTTCGTAATTCGTAAATTCCTTATCGAAATATTTACAACTTACAATGGTTTGATCAAGATTTTTAAATTCACGCGACTCGTACGTATAAAAGTTCGATTCATAGAGTCCTGTTTGCGCAGACCACTCTTTACCTATAAAAATACCGTTTTTAAACGACCAGACGTGTCTATTTTTAATAATCTCTGGAAATTGCATATCTTTACAATGTGTTAAATGTCGAATAACGTCGTTATATGCTGATCCACGACTCGATAAATTTTTCCAAAGTTCGTATCGTGTTTCTTTCTGTGCAACCCCATAAACATAATCCTGTATTGTTTCGACCTGTTTCCATGCACGTGTATCTTTACCATCTTCGGTCTTGATTTGTGTACAACAGTACCCCTTGTATCTTTTAACATTCGTTTCATAAAGGTTTTGCAAACACGCGAGAATTGCCTGTTGGTATGGTGCCAGTTCTTCCACCTTTTCCATGGTCGAACACCTAAAAATAGATGGATCTGATTCTGGGTTTATAGGAACATACGTCGGATTATTGATACGTTCGTGTATACGCGCCGCTCTAAAAATAATTTGCCATGCATCGTCGACTTGATCAATAAGACGATTTATACGCATGGATATTTTCATATCTTCATCGTCTTCGGTATCTAAAAGTTTTAAAACTTCAGCCCGATGATACATTTGTCCCAACTGCATTTTTAGGCGTTTATGGTTTCCAGAAACAAGTTCAACGTCAAACCGAACGGGTAATCCCGTTTCAGGGTCGAGGTCCTGAGGATTTATAAAGTTTTTATATCCAAGTTGGAACGATATCATACTATTATCCGTAGCATTGATGTCCCACATATCTTCTAATTGTGATAGAAGGTGCATAAACTCTTCAGGGTTGAGTGATTGAATCTGGTTAGACCACATAATAGCATTGGATTCACGTTGATTTGATTCCGAACTAATAAAATGTGTTTCCTCCATTTTCTTTTATTACATATGGATTATTTTTCTAAGTTAATTTTTTGCATCTGAGATAACATTTTTATAAGAATTTTGTTTTGAACTTCCATCTGTCTGGAAATATTTACCAGTGCGGAACATACGGTATCACCATCTTCGGTCGCGAGGACCGAACTTAAGAGTCCACCCATATCCATCATATATTCTTCATCATCATCATCATCTGGCATTTCAAGGTCAAGATCAAGATCATCGACTATAGATTCTTCATCTTCAATTTCTTCGATTTCTTCGATTGGTTCAAGAAGGGGTTCTTCTTGATCGGTCATTTCTATATACCAGGAAAAATAGGGTCGGGTTTTTTCGCGGGTCTCACCCGAAAAAAAAATCTCTGCCTATAGTACAAAAACAAACAATATGGCCGGTGGTCTCATGCAACTCGTCGCCTACGGCGCCCAAGATGTCTACTTGACTGGTAACCCAAAAGTCACTTTCTTCCAGGCGGTTTACAAACGCCACACTAACTTCGCGATGGAAAACATCGAACAAACTGTCAACGGTACGGCCGGGAACTCCGGTCGCGTCTCCGTCACGATCGCCAGAAATGGTGATTTGATCGCGGACATGTACGTTGAATTGAAAACTTCCTCTGCGGCGGGTATCTCCACGGATGCCTGGGTTGCGGAACGTGCGATCAAGGATGTTGAATTGTCCATCGGTGGTCAAAGAATCGACAAGCACTACCAAAAGTGGTGGAGATTGTACTCTGAATTGTACTTGGATGAATCCAAGAAGGCGAACTACGGTAAGATGACTTCTGGTGTCGTTTCCGCGAAGGCCATCTTTTTGCCATTGATCTTCTTCTTTAACAGAAACCCAGGATTGGCCTTGCCATTGATTGCTTTGCAATACCACGAAGTCCGATTGGACTTTGACTTATCGGGGGAATTCACTAAATACACGGATGGTTCTACCTTCAAGGTGTGGGGTAACTACATCTACCTTGACACTGAAGAACGCAGACGATTCGCGCAAAAGGGTCACGAATACTTGATCGAACAAGTCCAACACACTGGTACGGATTCGGTCACTGTCGGCTCCGAAAACCAAAAGAGATTGTCCTACAACCACCCAGTCAAGGAATTGATCTGGTGTTTGGATGAAGGGGGGACTGATTACGCCAACACGTGGAACTTTACGACCACTGACATCACGGTCACTTCGAACATCTCCCAAGCCGTCTTCGACTCCAACTGTTTCGTCGCCCCATCCACTGCGGGTGCGCCAATGTTGTTGCAAGAAGGTACCCAATTTGATGAAGAAACTGTTGGTGCTCTCGATACCTTCAAGTTGGTCCTCAACGGTCAAGACAGATTCAAGGAACAAGGTGGTAAGTACTTTAACCAAGTGCAACCATTCAACCACCACTCCGGCTCCCCAATGCCAGGTATCTACTCGTACTCTTTTGCCCTCAAGCCAGAAGAACACCAACCAACGGGTACTTGCAACTTCTCCAGAATCGACAACGCCCAAGTTTCGATCAAGCCAAAGTCTGGCGCCAGAAACGACACTCTCCACATGTTCGCGACGAACTACAACGTCCTCAGAATCCAATCGGGTATGGGTGGCCTCGCGTTCTCCAACTAAGCGTCTATTAAGCGTTTAAAAATTTAAAAAATAAATAAAATTTACAATTTAAAAATTAAAATTTAGACCAAATTTTAAAGTTTAACCTTAAAATAGTTTTGTATTTTTTCAAGTATGTAACAGTTTGCTTCTATTTTCCCCATTTCAATTTTGTTTATGGTATCTAAAGTTTCTCGAATTCTATGTGCAAGTTCAACTTGTGTGTGACTTCTTTCTATACGTATACGTTGAATTTTTTTACCTAGTGTATCGTCCATATTGATAGTGATTAGAGTTTAACCCCCAAAACTCGACGCAGTTTTTGCATGACGTTAGGATCCGGAATTGATTTACCTAATTCGTATGAAGAGATGATATCTGTTGATACGTGTATAAGACCCGCGAGATCCTTTTGCGTATACTGTTTTGCAACACGTGCCCGTTGGATCGTTAATCCTGTTTCTTTACTGACTTTCTTGTGTGTACCGGCTAATTCTGCTTCTTCGAGCTTTTGTTCCGGTGATTTTCCCGAATATTGACCCCGTTTCGGTAACCTAATTTCCTGACCCATGAACTTGACGTATTTTTCTTTTTCTCGTGTTTTATCAATTTTGCCACGAATAACGACTGGATCCCAATCTTGGTAATGGTTCATTTTGTTTCAAAGAGACTTAAAATTTTAAGTAGTGATACTGATATAATGAATTTTATAATTGGAATATCAGTAACTTTTACCGTACTTGGTGTTATGATATTATCACTTTTCTACCCAAAATCGTGTTGCGATGGTGATACTGAAACATAAAGAATTACGCGTGTAATACGTTAATGGAACCTATATATACATTCTTAATAATTTTTGGAACTGTATGTGGTTCGTGTATGTTGTTTAATCCCGTGATTAAATGTTACTATTACTGTTTCCCGTATAAAAAGGAACACGTTGTTGAAATATAAAGATTTTATCATATATACTAGTAAGTATGATAGAAGTCTACACAGACGGAAGTTGTTTAGGAAACCCCGGTCCCGGTGGTTGGGCATATATTATAGACGACTTTATAGGTCGAGGTGGTGATAAAGTAACCACAAACAATGTAATGGAAATGACCGCGGTCGTAAAAGCACTCGAGAAGTGTATAGAATTAGGACACGATACCGTAACTGTATATACCGATAGTAACTACGTAAAAATGGGGTTACTCGAGTGGTCGAAGAATTGGGAACGTAACGGTTGGAAAACGAGTAAAGGTGAACCCGTAAAGAATAAGGATTTATGGATACACATGTTATACCTATTGCGTAAAATTGAGTTTGTTGATATAAAGTGGGTCAAGGCACACAATGGAAACAAAAAGAACGAGATTGTAGATACACAGGCTCGCGAATATGCTTATTTATTTTCTAAGAAAGAGTAATGGGAGACGATACTTCAGAACAACATCATTGGTGTCCAAAACAAGAACAACTCCTAATCCGATGGGCCGAAAAGGCTGCCGGGTACCGATGGTTACACAATCACGCGCGTATGTTTTATAAAAAACAAAACGATTGGTTATCGTACCCGTGTATAGTTATATCGAGTATTACGGGTGTTGGTGGGTTTGCGGTTTTAAGTCCTAATGATCAAAACATGTCGACCGAACAAAAACAAAAAATTGTTATTTTTCAATACTTTTTCGCGTTTATGAATGTTATTGCGGGTATACTTACATCGATATCAAAGTTTAACAATTCTTCACGTATGATGGAAGCACACTCGGTCATGTCCGTACAATACTCAAAATTCTATAGGAACATTGATATGGAATTATCATTAGAAACCAAATATCGCGAAGACGTTTTAGATTTTGTGAATAAAGTGCGTTTAGAATACGATAGATTACTTGATGAAGCACCCGATATACCCGGGCACACGATAGAGGCGTTTAACGAAACGTTTCCCGATAAAGAAAACAAACCTGACGTGTGTAATGGTTTAAGTATAATTTCAAATAGTGAACTAGTTAAACAAGACGATTCGCGTGTATCAAAAGCTATAAAAAAATGGATGACGCGTCCAAAAACACCAGATAACAAATTACCAACACCGAGACACTCACTAGATTTAGAGTCTTACCCTTCGTGTGGGGTATAAAGATTATGGTTTATATATGAATATGATCCTATAGCTCAGTTGGTTTAGAGCGCGGTGCTTATACACTACTAGGTATACCTAAGTGACTTTATCGTCACAAACGCAACGCCGAGGTCGCGGGTTCGACCCCCGCTGGGATCACGCCTACTTTTTAACGTGTTAAAGATATACCACGTTAAAAAGTAAATGATTAGAGTTTCTTCAATTCCCCCAAGCCCGGAAAACAAACGTAACCAAATACGTAAGAACATTCTCGAAGGTACGTATTCTAAAAAAATAAATATTGCGTTTCAAACGTTCGAGAACCCACGCCTTCAGTTTAGGTTCGCGGAAGCACTCGACGAGGCCGATGAAAAGTGTTACGTTTCGGGAACATCAGAAGAGTGTTTTGCGGCATGGCAAGAAGTTGATGAATTGGAAGATTCAATGATGCGTCTCGGCGTAGAAGTATTTCAAAACTATAGTATGCGATACGGGTCATTACTCAGACGTACGTTCAAACTTAGATGGAATGTTCGTAACGTCGAGGACCATCACGTCATACCAAAAGAGTTCAAGAGTCACCCAATTATTGAAAAAATAAACTACGATATCCACGCGAGTGAGAATATAATCATGATGCCGCGTGAAATTGGTAATTTGCGTGAGAATAGACTTACACATAGAGGTAATCATAAAAAGTATAACGAATATGTCGGTAACGTTCTTAATTCGATGGAAAATACCGATATAACTGAACCAGAATTTAAACAGTTTGTTGACTTTTTAAAAATTGGGTGTCGGTTTCGTCCACAAGATATACCGTGGAATTAGCGTGTTTACCACCCGTACTCGAGTTCGTCGGTGGTTGCGGTAGGGTACCGTTTCGAAAAGAATTTACGTTTTCCCCAATTACTGTGTCCGATGGTACTGTTATGACTACGGTCAATGTGTAAACAGTGTCGAAGATCTTTATAGTATACACGCGCACCACGCGCAATGATATCTTCGTGTTTCATGTCGACGTGATTATCGATAGGAAAAAAGTGTTTGTAGTACTTTTTCATATTATCGACGTGTATGAGGTAACACTTGGTACTCGAAATCCACTTAACGCGTTCGAGTCCGCTCTTTTCAGCACTTTCCTTATCCGGGTATCGTGATAAACAGTGGAAGAAACACATTTCAAAATCGTCACCCTTTTTGTTTATAACATCCTGAATTTCCCGGTAAACGCGTGTATCTTTTATAATGACATTATCTTCAAAAATAACGGCATATTTGAGGTTTTGTTCGAAACACTTTCGGTAAAAGTCCATGTGTCCCATATAACACCCAATAGCACCTAAATTGAAATAGGTAATATCCGGTCGCGTTTTGTTCGCGTTATAGTGAAGTTTTAAAGCCTCGCGGTAATAGTTCGGTTCGATGATTTTCTGGTACTTTTTAGCATTTTCGAGTTTCCTGGTATCTGTTCCATATATGATTTCTAGAGGTACGGATTCGTCGTAGTGATCGAGAAACTTTTCGCGTCGGTCGGCTGATGTTTCCAGGGTGAGAAGAAAACACTTATATTCTGGGTTTCGACGGGAACGACGTAACAAAAGTGTAACGAGTACCAGTAGAAGAATCGATATTAAAATCGGAATGAACATTCTTACTTAAAGAGTACAGACATTATAATTTTGTGATGCCGTGGCCGAGTGGTCTAAGGCGCCAGATTAAGGCTCTGGTTCGAAAGGGCGCAGGTTCAAATCCTGCCGGCATCACCGTGCGATAGCTCAGTTGGTAGAGCATTGGATTGTAATTGTAATGAATTATTATAACTATTCGTTTAGTTGCTAAACTCCAATTGTCCCGAGTTCGATCCTTGGTTGCGCGACCCCATACCCGTTTCTCTCGTAACTCAATCGGTAGAGTGTAGGACTGTTAATCCTGAAGTAGGGGGATCGAAACCCTCCGAGAGAGTTTTTACAAATTTAGCAAACGATCGCAGGTTCGAACCCTGTCGCGAGCATATTTCTCTAACGAGCTCGTGTGGCCAAGTGGTAAGGCATTTGCTTTGTATTTTAACAGCTTTTTAAAAAGTGTGTCCCACATTTTAAAAAGTTTTGTCGTGTAACAGTAATAGAGCAGGCCGAGCATGTTTTTATCAAATTGGCTCGTCTTTAAAATAGTCTTAGCAGCCGTGACGGGTCTCGTGGACTACCCACTCGCGGCGGACGTTTTATTGGTGTACGATAATGCGAATAAACTATATTTAAGTGGTGGGTCTTTGGAGTACGTGTCGAACGTCGTTTTGTATAAAGGCGAGACGGGTTATGAAATATCAGAAAGTTTAAATGTAGATGCGAGTAATGAACAGATTTTGTTAGTGGATGATCGCGATACAAATACTCAGCTTGGTTATGATTGTGCTATAGATGGTGATTATATAATAGGGGGTGCCCCTCAAGACGACGAAGCTGATTCTCAAGCGGGTGCGGCATACATATTTAAGAGAACAAATGGAATGTGGAAACAAACAGCTAAACTTATAGTGAGTGATGCCGCCGCGAATGATCAAGCCGCAGAATTTGTTAATATTTTCGGTGACTATGCGATTATTGGAGTTTATACTAAAAGTTCTAATGCGGGTGCGGCGTATATATTTAAACGCGATACGGGTGCCGAGACATGGAATCAACAAGCTAAATTGACCGCGAGTGACGCGGCAGCTAGTGATAAGTTCGGAAATGGTGTAAGTATAAACAGTGATTATGCTATCGTTGGTTCGCCTTATAACGATGACACTGCGACCAATTCAGGGTCTGCGTATATATTTATACGATCGGGGTCGTCATGGACTCAACAAGCTAAACTTACGGCGAGTGATGCAGCCTCGAATGATGAGTTCGGTCTTTCTGTAGATATAAGCGGTGATTACGTAATCAGTGGGGCGAATAGTGGAGATCAACGCCCAGGGTCCGCGTATATATTTAAGCGAAGTGGAACGAGTTGGTCCCAACAAGCTAAGATTCAAGCGAGTGACGGTGCAACTAGTGATAGATTCGGCAAGGCTGTCGCACTTTCTGGGGATTATGCGGTTATCGGAGCGTATACCGACGATTCTCCAACTGATTCAGGGTCCGCGTATATATTTAAAAAGGATACGGGTGCCGAGACGTGGACGCAAAAACAGAAACTTACCGCGAGTGATGCGGCTACAAGTGATAATTTTGGTTGGAAAGTTGATATTTCTGGTGACATTGCTATAATTGGGGCGTATTATGCTGATATAGGTGGTGTATCTAATGCGGGTGCGGCGTATATATTTAAACGCGATACGGGTACCGAGACGTGGACCGAGGTTAAGAAACTTACTGCTAGTACTCACGTAACCACCGACGGCCGATTTAGTGACGGTGTAGGAGTGAGTGGTAGTACTATAGTTGTGGGTGCTGCATACAACGATGTAAGTGGTGTAACTCATGCGGGTGCGTTGTATGTATATAATCCTCAACAAGTCACGAACTACTACATAACCCAACCCGGAACCTACCGCGCCGATTTACAAATTTGCGGCATCGACTATAAGACGAACGAGGTCGAGGTAACGACTTTGAACCCTGGTAATGCTGTTTATACGAACGATCTTAAGGAAACGTCAGAAATTGACCACGGAACCAGTACAAGTACACTTAAAGCGTGTTCCGTGTCACTCGACGGGACACGGATTGCATTAGGTGCTGATAATGGGAGAGTGAAGCTGTATCACAGAGAAAGTGGTACATGGACCCTAAAAAAAGAGTATACAAAAAGCGGTTCCTTTGGTACACAAGTTTGTTTGAACGATGCGGGAACACGTCTCTTCGTATCGGATCCATCTGATAACTCGAATACGGGTAAAGTTTACGTATACGATTATTCCGGAAGTGCGTGGGGGAGTTCGGAAACGCACTCATGGGTATCACCAAACGGATCCACGAGTGATAAATTCGGTGGTACCGCTGGTAAAGGTATTTCGTGTAATTCCGCGGGTACGCGTTTATTGGTAGTGAATGGGTATACAGGTAGTAAAAAAGGGTATATATTTGATTATACTGGTTCGAGTTGGAATACGGCACCAACAAAATCGTGGTCGAGTGGGAGTTTGTGGTGGGGATCGACGTGTGCATTGAACGATACAGGTGACCGCGCTTTCATAGGTTATCAGAACGGTGTCGATATATTCCACTACGACGGGTCGAATTGGCCTACATCTGCAACTAAGAATTATACTGGGTCGGATAAATTCGGTACGAGTTTAACTATAAACGGGGCGGGAACTCGTTTACTTGTTGGTTCGTACGAATATAGTTCGAGTGCTGGTCAAACAACACTTTACGATTACGTCGGGAGTTCATGGAATACGGCTGCGACCCAAACTATAAGTGGTCCGTATGGAGGTAATTCGTATTATGGACACGGTGTTAACATGTCACGCGACGGTAAACGGTACCTCGTAGCTCCACATAATGCTAGTACGTATTTTAGTGCTGGTGGTCTTGTTGATATGATGGAAGATACGAGTGGTACGGGTACATTTAGCCTGAAACAGACTTTTGAACCCGATGCTGCGAGTGAATATATGGGTTCGTACCAGTTTCATGAAGGTTTATGTCTCGATCAAAAAGGGTATACCGCGGTTATACTTTCTACTGGAACGGATGTATCTCGTATTTATTCGTCAAATCCTATACCTACACTCGATTTCGACAACTATAACAAATTGTCACTGACGAACACACCTACAAATACGTCCTCCAAACTCTTTTTAGGGTCGAACGTGTACGATATAGGCACACTCACGAGCGATTTAACTATCGAAAACCCGGGTGAATACACGAGTTTAACGTTCGATACGTCGTCGAACGTGGCGTACTTTTCGAACGCGACGGTGGGGGCGATTGCGAGTACGACGGCGAGTTATGGAAAACAGGACCAGGTTTTAACTGCTGATCAAGATGCTGGGTATAGTAACGGGGATGCTTCTCAAGGTGGTTATGGTAATTCCATAGATATGAGCGCAGACGGTACGCGTATGGTTGTTGGTAACGCACACTATACCGATACAAACGGTCGAGTTTGGTTATACCACTTGGAAAACGGTTTGTGGGTACTAAAACAAACGTGGGATGGTGGAACTCGTTTGGGTTCACAAGTTGCCATGAACGAAGCCGGTACGCGCGCATTTGCACTCTATATTGGAGGAGGTGTTAAAATATGGGACTATTCGTCCGGGGCATGGGATACGTCGGCTAGTGGTACTTATGCTATTGCTCCCGGATCTATAAATGGGGAAGCACCCGCCGTAGACTGTAATAAAACGGGTGACGTTGTTATTATCGGGGCTGGTAACAGTGATAATACGTGGATATATAGACTTTCGGGTGGTTCATGGAGTTCCGAAAAAAATTTTCCTAGGAAAGGATCTGGTGTATCCATGAACGGTGCCGGTACGCGGTGTTTTATGGGTGATCGAAGCTCTCACAAAGTTTGGGAATCGAATTATTCCAGTGGAAGTTGGGGAACCGAAACTGAAATTATAGAGGATACAAGTGTGAGTAGTAGTTACTGGCCCTTAGCTTTGAGTACCGATTCGGCGGGTGAAACGTTGTGTATTTTGAACAGTACGTCTGGAGAAGGTGCAATTTACGAAAGAGCGGGTAATGGTTCATGGTCCGCTTCGGTAAGTGGTATACTGTCAAAATCAGAAGTTTATGGTCCAGATAAAGCTGGAATATCGTACGATGGGACAATGGCACTTTTTGGTCACCATTCGAACTCTGGAGCATTATCCACGGGTGGACACGCGCTACTTTATACTAAATCGGAGTCAACTTGGACACTTACACAAACTCTACTTAATCCGAGTTCTTCACAAGACTCAAACGATTTTTTTGGAGGTGGTACTGGTTTAGCTAAAACGGTAAAGGATAGGTTTGTTGTAGCGGCGATGGGTGACGATAACGCCGGTACGAACTATGGTGCGATTTATACGTATACGAACGCGATCCCCGATTTCATAGATTTTGACGGGTACAACAAACTGAGTCTTTCGGGTATAACGAACCCAACGTCCAAACTCCACGCGTTACCTACGGGTGCCGAATCGACGACGACGTACGATATAGGAACGGCAACGAACATATACATAGACAGTGCGGGGACGTATACGGCGGAAATGAAAGGGTCGACAAAATTCGCGTTAGATAGTAATGTTGCGACGATACAAGCACTGCCGACTCGATTACAAGGTAGTGATATTTCTGCAATGGGTACTACAAATTATACCAGATACGGTGTACCTAGTAGTCAAAGTATAGATGTGGAAGATTTCTTGTTTAATTCAACATCAAACATAAACCCGTGTATTGATTTTATACACTTAACTAACAGTCAAGACACGTTTGTGTTTGATTTAGAATCCGTTAACACTATAATTAAAATTAGAATATACGCGGGAAATACAACACCAAATTGGGCAAGTAGAAATACGGGTTCTGTTGTTAAATTGTATAATGGGAGTACACTTGTATACACATCACCTTCACTTACATTTTCTAGGTCTTCTCCGGAATATTATTATGGACCTTACGAGGAAGGTAAAGATTATAATACTTTACTTTTTACAACTGGATATACGGATATAGATAAAATAACGGTAGAAACACCCTCTACTGACGCGGCTTTAGGAAGAGTAGAAGTAAATGATTTTACAGATACCCCTTCCCTCGATTTCGACGGGTTCAATAAGTATACGTTTACCGGCGCAGATACCGGCTCGACGTATAAGTTAAAGTATTTATCTAATACGTACGATTTAGGGACGATTTCGAACGTGTACATTGCGAACCCGGGAACGTATTCCGCGGAAATCAAGGGTTCGACGAACTTTGCGTTGAGTAGTAATGTTGTGTCGGGAACTATTTCTGGGAGTCCAATACGACAAGTTTCCGCCGGTGGGATACATTCGTTAGCACTTACCCAAGACGGGTTCGTATATGCATGGGGTAAAGGACAATTTGGGCGTTTAGGGCAAGGTAGTGGTGACGTTGCTGATAAAAACACACCTGTTAAAGTTAAAGGTGTTGGTGGAATTGGTTACCTCAGTAACATTACAAAAATAGCAGCTGGTGGGTATCATAATATAGTACTCGCGAGTGACGGTAAAATGTATACGTGGGGATATAACGGATACGGTAATTTGGGTGATGGTACACAAACACAAAGAGAAACTCCTGTTGAGGTTTCACATAGCGGTGACGCTGTGAGTAACATATCATGTGGTTTTGCACACACTGCATTTACAACCACTACGGGTAAAGTATACTGTTTTGGTCATGGTCCTAATGGACAAATAGGTAATAATACAACTAGTATTAATACATTAAATCCCACACAAGTCGTGGGTGTAGGTAATTCTGGAACACTCGCGGGAATACGTGACGTGACGTGTGGGGATTCGTTTACGCACGCGATAAAAGATAGTGATGGTTCGGTTTATGCGTGGGGTAAAAATACATACGGTATGCTCGGTGATGGAACAACTACTCAAAGAACTACACCTGTTCCGGTTATACTTGCGGGTGGTTCGGCAGTGACGGGTATAACACAAATAAGCGGCGGTGGTGATTATGCGTTAATGTTGAAAAGTGACGGTACGGTATACGCATGTGGTTACGGTTCGAATGGACAATTGGGTGATGGTTCAATAAGTAATAACGATACAGGTTTAGTTCAGGTCCAAGGTGTCGGTGGTTCGGGTAACCTTACGAGTATAACTCAAATTGCGGCAGCGGAATCAACAAGTTTAGCGTTAAAAAACGACGGGACCATGTACTCGTGGGGTGGTAACATAGATGGTCAAAATGGTTTAGGAACGGTCGGTGGGACGAATCCTACAACACCGGTTGCTATAACATTACTCACGGGTGTGGATAGTATAAACGCCGGTGGTAAACCGTATCATTTTATTGCATCTAAACCCGACGGGTCCGTCTTTTGTTGGGGAAAAGGTGATTCTGGTCAATTAGGTGACGGAACCAATACGGCAGATCAAGGTACGCCTACACAAGTCCTCGCGGGTGCGGGACCAAGCATAGGTGGTAAATTTAATTTGTTTACGGACCCAAAACTCGATTTCGACGGGTACAATAAACTGACGCTGAGTGGTTTGGAATCGGGGTCGACCTCGAACGTTCTGTTTAACGGGAACACGTATTCTATAGGCACGGCGAGTAACGTATACATATCTGAACAAGGTACGTACGATGTGGAAAGTAAGGGTTCGAGTACGTTTGCGTTGACGAGTAATACAGCCTTGAACGTGACGGAATATTCATCTACTGGATTAGATACTGTTATATTTTCAAAAATAAGTGGTTCGTCGTGGATAGCTAATTCTACAATAACGGATATACAATTGAAAGACGCAAACGATAATCTTCTTACCATAGAATATTTCTATTTCCCAAATTCAAACGGTGGTAATGGTCGTGATTTAGAATATATAAATTCCTCGAGTGGTACTTTATTTAGTAACGTAACGGATGGTTCTTATTCTTTGGCTGACGTAACTAATGGTGAGTACGCGTATAGAAACACACCAGATTCGGATAGGATAATGTCTTTTCTATCGACTACTTTTAACGGGTACGCCGACGGTACTGAGATTATACACGTAAAAGCAGTGAGTGGCGAAGTTGCAAAAGTTCGCGTAGTTTGGGATAGAGAGAGATACAGACAACCCATGCGAATAAGTAACAAGGGTAAAACGTATGATATTACCGTAGGTTCTAATAGTTACCAAGGTTTGGATGAGACGTACACACTAGGTGGAACATATAATGCGACGAGTTTTATATCGTTTGATACATACAACAAACTTTCTATACAAAACATAACCCCAACCTCGACGACACTCAAGTACGGCTCGAACACCTACGAAATCGGTACGGCGACGAACATTTACGTCGAGAATACGGGCGACTATTCCGCGGAAATAGGGAGTGCCGCAGACTTCGCGTTTACGAATACCACGGTAAGTGGAACAATAAAAACGATCGAACCGGGGTTTGCGTCTAGGTACCAAGGGTCGATGGCACTCACGTACGACGGGAAACTATACGCGTGGGGTATGAACGACGACGGTGAAGCCGGTGTAGGTACATCTTCCGATATAACCGTACCGACCTTGTGTACGGGAATAACTCAAGGTACGGTCGCTAAACTTTTATCGAGTTCCGATTTAACCGATAATAGTCGAGGTGAAGTGTCGTACGTAAAAACAATCGACGGTAAGATTTACGCAACGGGTAAAGGTGATAATTTTGTTATACCGGGAACAACTTCGGATCTTACATCATTTACCGACGTAACATCGTATTTCGGGGACCAAAGTTTAACCGCAAATAACGTAACCATGATGAGTTTTACACAACTTTCTGGTGCAGCACTAACCGAAACCGGTAACGTTTGGACGTGGGGTACACACGATTCGACGAATAAAGCATTGGGACAAGCCAGTGCGTCTTCGTCGAGTACACCCAAACAGATCAATTTTAGTAGTGCGACCGGTACTATAACAAAAGTAACGTGTGGATCTGTACATAGTTTAGCACTCGATACGAGCGGTGACGTATGGTTTTGGGGTAAAAATACCATAAATTCGGATTCATGGCCTTCGAGTGTGACCGACGAACCACAAAAGGTCGTCGATGGTAAAAATATAATCGGTCTCGCGTCGAGTTACGGGACTATGTATGCGTGGGACGCGACGGGTAAGATGTGGAATGCGGGTAACAATTGGGAAGGACAAATAGGTGACGGAACAACGACGACGAATACTACGGGTAAAACCCTTACAGAAGTAACGTACTTTTCATCAAACGGTATTACCATAAACAAAGTATACGGGGGTGGATACTTCGTATTTGCCGATACGAGTGACGGGTATTATTGTTGGGGTTCTGGTGGTCACGGTGTTTTTGGTAACGGGAGTACGGGAAATATTACAAGCGGACCAGCTAAATGGACGAACGTTTCGAACATAAAGAAATTTATGGCGTCTACGAATCACGCAACCGCAATTACCGAAGACGGTAAGTATTACGCATGGGGTAATGGTACTAATAATGCCCGTGGTGACAATACCACGGGTGACATTACGTACCCAAAATATATCGATACGTTACCGAACATACTCGCACCTTCGTTCGACTTCGACGGGTACGATAAGGTTTTTGTGAATAATCCTCTTGACAGAGTATTAGCACCATCTACAATACCTTTAGATTCCGCTTTTGGTGGAACATGGGTTACATCGGGATGGTCAGTTGACGCAATGACTCACACGTCTACTGATTTTATTTATAAACCTACTGGTGGTGATAGTGGTAATTCATTTAAATGTAATAAAACTACATTTGTATGGGCTGATAACAGTACTGGTGGTACACCAAGTAGTGTTACAACACATGGAGGTTACGTGTATTGTGCTGATGGATATGATAATAGTGGTAATTACAATGCTAGTAATTTCACAACATTAAGAGGAAGATTTCTGGACCCATTTTATGGGATGTCGTCTATAAATACAAAATACACAAAAGACACCCACACCTACGACACAAACCAAGCCCAAATCGTAACCGTTTCGGATCCCGGAACGTACGATGCGCAAATAAAATCTGGTACAGATTTTACCCTAAAATCCGCAACAATCCCCGCAACAAAGACGTCGGGTCTGTATACATGGGCATTCCACCACGGTAATTTCGATAACGCGTACGGGGACGGCGATATACTTACGGCGCGCGATAACGGTCGGTTCTATGCCGATACGCCGAGTTATACGGGGGATATTGGGACGATAACAGCTGTAAATCCATTAGTGAGTAGTAATGTATCGTTTAGATTAAATGAGTATACCCAAAACGATAGTTCTGATACGAACACTACAGGTATTATGTTAACAGAAATTGACGTATTTGATGATACTAATACTGCAATGACATACGGTACGGATTATCGAGCTGATTTATACAGAGCTGCGTATGCAGATAACTTAGGAGATGGGGGTACTGGGAAATTATCGGATGAGACGACACCGTATAACGATGATGGTAGTCGTCTAAATGATGATACTCTAGACGGTTCGGGTGGTTATATAGGGTGGGTAAACGGTACATATAATGCGAGTGCAACTGGTATAAATAGAAAGTACCCGTATTCCGTGGACGACGAACTTATACGTTTAGTTCCATTAACGGGTAAGATTATAGGTAAAGTTCAATTTGCTTATAAAGGTACGGGTACAACACCCGGTTGGAAAGTGTATAGAGGTGATAATTTAATTGAAACAACAAACTACGTGGGTACGGATATAAATACACAAGGTAACCAGACGACACACCAAATAGCTGATACAGTTTCAAGTACGACGTATACCTTCACCCCCGCATCAACCTTAACCGCGAACGTTTTGATGGTCGCCGGTGGAGGTGGTGGTGGTGGGCGGTATGGTTGTGGTGGTGGGGGTGCCGGTGGTCTCGTGTATACGGCGGGGGTGAGCTTGGCAAATGACTCGACCAAAACGATCGTCGTCGGGAACGGTGATTCGGGTGGTAATGGTAATTCCCAAAAAGGGTATAATGGTAAAGATACGACGTTTACGGGTTTAGATACAGATACAGCTATTGGTGGTGGTGGTGGTGCAGCACCAAGATCTTCGGGTCTAAATGGAGGGTCCGGAGGTGGTGGTGGTGGTGCATCGGCGGGTGATCCAGGTGGCGTGGGTGGTTCTGGTACAATAAATCAAGGTAATTCTGGAGGTGCAGGTTCGTCTACAAATGGAGGTAGTGGAGCAGGTGGTGGGGGTTCGGGAAGTGTTGGTATAGATGGAACTTCTACAGTGGGTGGTTCTGGTGGTAGTGGTAAATTTTTCGGGACGGGAAGTTCGTATACGGATTTCGGGGATGAGTACGGTGAAGGTGGGTACTTTGCGGGTGGAGGAGGTGGTGGTACTAGTAGTAGTGCAACTAATACACCCGGTACACCCGGGCGCGGTGGTGGTGGGTACGGTGCGACCTATTATGGGTACATGGGTATAAACGATAGTTCTTACGGTGGTTCGCAACACGCGTTACCACATACGGGTGGTGGTGGTGGTGGTAGTGGAACAGTGGATAGAGATAAACACCCGGGATATGCTTCTACTGGTGACGGCGGTGTCTTGGGTCACGGCGGGCGTGGTGGTTCGGGTATTGTGCTTATTCAAACGAACGTTGCACTTCCAAACGGTTCGAATACCGCGGTCGTCCAGGTCGGGAACCCGCGTCGACGAAGTTTACCACCAACCGTTGACGCTATGGGATCGGAAGTTAACCGGTTCTCTATCATCGATAGTGCATCCATGCCGACGTATAAGTTACCAACTCATTGGTACGTCGATCCAATCGGTAGTAATAACGATAGAAAAAACAGCGATTCTAGTAGTACTGGGCAATATACAATTCAAACGCGTGCCGACGGAGGAACGTCGAACGTTTGGTACCAAACATCATATGATTACATTGCCTCAGTAGGAAACAAAATGGCCCAAACGGCGGATGCGGTATTCATGCCCGTAGAACAACAAAGTTACGATGTACTTTTGAGTATTGGGAGTAACGGTGACAACGACATTTCCTTTGAAATGAATGCCGATGGAACGGCATCTTTAAGAAGAAGTGTATATACTACTTCTCAGGTCGAAATAGCGGGTGGAACTATAGTATGTTTTGAAGTAGGTAAATGGCACCACATTGCTCTTACGGTCGATTCCGGGGGTAATGCAGTCGGGTACGTGAATGGGTACCCGGTTGTTTCGGGGACGTACACGAGCGTTGCCGCGGTTGGTTCGAGAAGTGGGAACTTTCACTTTAGATGTGGGGTAAGTGATGTAACTTTCCGAAAATTCATAACGTACGAAGTGAATACGTATAACTTCCACATGAGTCCAAAACAGGTTCTTCAAAGAGCGGCGGAGGTCGGCCTCGGCCCCAAACTCGAATACGACGGACTCAACGCGATTACTGTCGTGAATATAGAAAAAGATTCGGAAATAACGATATACGAGAGTAACGTGAACGATACGTCAAACTTATACGTCGTGTCGTGTAACGAGAGTTCGTATTTACTTTCGAACGCGGGTACGTATTACGCACAAATTAAGGGAACCGATACGTTTACGATAACGCGACCCTTAACGGTTACGGACGACCATTTTCCACTGTACGCGTACCCACCAAGGGATGGAACACAGAGTAGTATAACAACTACAACTACTGCCGATACATGGAATACGTGGACGATATCGGGTGCATCGAACGGGAACGGACAATATCAAGCACGTTCAAATCGCACCGCAACTGGAACTCGTAACGTATACAAAGCATTTTCCAATAATATAGGTACAGGTGGTACCGGTGAATTTCAACCTGTTCACAGTTCTGGTCAA
>Ga0222716_10001699_pt1 | contig 18255 bp, 11 predicted proteins | sample C33_13DmetaG_FD_165044 | JGI IMG/M metagenome (GOLD analysis project Ga0222716, IMG submission 165044) | Estuarine water microbial communities from San Francisco Bay, California, United States - C33_13D | ecosystem: Environmental > Aquatic > Marine > Unclassified | place: USA: California... | reverse complement strand
CGGTGCTCCAGGTGAGAGATGCAGACCTGGAGGATGTCATGTGTGTTTTTGAAGCAGAAAACCTCCGAGATCGGGTGCGTGTAATTGGCCACCCTGTGCCAGGAGGTGATGTTGTCCGGATTAGCGCTGGCAATACATTGCTGATCGATCGTGCAAGAAGCGAAATGCACTCGATATGGTCTGAACTTACGGCAAAGTTGCAAAGCCTTAGGGATGAGCCGACGTGCGCTTTGGCGGAACATAATCGAATTAAGGATCTATCTGACCCTGGCCTTCACGCCTCGTTGGTGTTTGATCTCAACCAGAATCCCGCAACCCAAGCGATATTATCCGGGACCCGACCTCAGGTTGCGATTCTTCGGGAACAAGGGGTGAATGGCCATATGGAGATGGCTGCCGCTTTTGATCGTGGCGGGTTTAGGGCTATTGATGTCACCATGTCGGATTTGAAAGAGGGGCGACAGGATCTTCAGGCGTTTAAAGGTCTCGTTGCTTGCGGTGGATTTTCGTACGGCGATGTTCTTGGGGCGGGCATGGGCTGGGCCAAATCAATTCTTTTTGAGCCCGCAATGAGAGCGATGTTTGCTGAGTTTTTCTTTCGGCAAGATACTTTTGCGTTGGGAATTTGTAATGGCTGTCAAATGATCGCGGGGTTAAAGGAGTTGGTTCCAGGCGCAGAACATTGGCCTCGATTTTCAGAAAATCTCTCCGGGCAGTTTGAATCCCGGGTGGTAATGGTTGAAATAACTGATAGTGACTCAATTTTATTCGATGGTATGCAAGGGTCCCGGATGCCGGTGGTTGTTGCGCACGGGGAGGGCCGGGCAGAATTTAGTGGGGAGGGCGATCTGAACCGCTTGAAAGAGACTGGTCAGTGGGCCCTTCGATATGTGGATAATTATGGCCATCCGACAGAACGCTTTCCTTTTAATCCGAATGGCTCCCCAAGCGGGGTCGCAGGACTGTGCGCGGCAGATGGGCGGGTCAATATCATGATGCCGCATCCAGAGCGTAACTTCAGAACAATAACAAACTCATGGCACCCCAAAGATTGGGGCGAGCATGGGCCATGGCTTAGGATTTTTCAGAATGCTCGCGCATTTGTTAACTAAGTTGTGAAGTAAACCTATCCGCGGCTGTTAAACCGATTTTCGCTCTCTTTTAAATTTTGATTTAAATTCTTTTTTTGTACGACGCGCAAATTCCTTGCCGTCTTCTATTTTTGATTTGAAAGTTTCTTTCTGATCTTCAGCATCAAAGGAGTCTAGATTGTTTCCTGCTTGGAAATGTTGTGCGAATATCTTCCCTACCGCGTAGGTGTGACTAACGTTAATGACTGCGAGCGGGGCCACAAGTCCAAAATAACCTATGCCTGGCACCAGTTTTCCAAGACTAGTAAATGTTGCTGAAGACATTCCGGCAATAAGAATAGTGATCGCTTTTTTCGCTTTACCCTGTGAGAACGGAACGTCATAAAGTTCCGATAATTCTTGGACGAGCTTTACCTGAATCGTCGTCATCGCCGCTAAGTCGATGATGGGGACCGGAATGAGTGCTGCTGAGAAAGACCAGTAACAGTAATATTTGATTGTGTTGTTTGCTGCCTTTATTCGAATTTCGTCGCTTGCCAGCTCCTCTGACTGATATTGCTCAGTAGATGAAGTGCCAGGACCAGACGATTCCCTGTCGGTCCCGCTTGAACTCTCGTGGTTAAACTCATCAGCCTCGTAGAGACGCCGTCGCCTGCGAGATGAAGATGAGGAATTGGACTCTTTGGGATCGGTATTTTCTATCATGAGGTTTTGTCTGAAATGTTGTTCGGATTAAGATGTAACATAGCGCGCACCGCAAAATCGTAATCCAACTGGGCCTTTTTTGCTTTTGGAAAATCGAACACGGTTCTGTTTCGTTCTTGGGCTTGGGCAAAGTAGGAGCTTGTCCGAATTGGTTGAGCAATAACGCGGTCGCCATAACGTTGCTTTAGATCCGCAAGCACGGATTCGCTCATTTTAATCCGACGATCAAAATGTGTTAGAAGAATAAAAATCTTCGGTGGCTTCATCCCGAACGCTTCCGAGATCGCCTCAGTTTCGCTTATTGTTAGATCAATTCCTCTTAAGGCAAAACTATCCGCAGTCGTAGGGATGATTAGCTTACTCGAAGCGCATATTGTCGAAATGACTCCCGCCCCCAGAGATGGTGGGCAGTCAACAAATATCAAATCATTTCCCATCTTAAAAAGTTCATCGCAGCATTCCTTTACGGCATTTTTTTGAGAGATTGGCCGGGACAGCTGAAGGTCAAGCAGACTGTTATCAAGAGAAGAGGGGAGAAGGCTTAATTGCGCGTCGATGTTAATTAATGCGGATGACACCTCTTCCGGCTTATCCCAGAACTCGATAAATGGGCGTGCTGTTTCTGACTGGTCCTGCGCGAGCATGAATGTTGCCGACGCTTGAGCATCGATATCAAGCAGGCATGTTTTAAGTCCAAAATCACATGATCGCCGGGCACACGTGACTGAAGACGTTGTTTTGCCAGTGCCACCTTTGAGATTGATGAATGCGATGACATCACGCTGGGCGAGAAGGCCGTGCGCTTCAAGCTTTTCACGAACGACTGAGGGCGGAATAAAAAGATCAGTATTTTTATCAGTTGGTCGACCAGGCGTTAGGGACGGTTCTTCCGGGATAACCGATGGATTACCGATAATTTTGTTGAGTTCCGAGGCTTTAATCACTTGGCTGGGGTTCTTCAGGTCAGAAATAAGGTTTTCGGATTAACGTGATTGGAGGTCTTAATCTACCCAATGATAAGTTGGATCACCAATGAAATCACTGAGAATACTCTGATAACATTGTTCGGCTTCAGAGCGGGACGTTGGAGCGCCTGTGTCGTCACCGCTAGCTTCCCATTTTTCGGTTTCCAGCCATTTATGGATAAGCAACTGGCAATCTTTCAATCGCGCAGTAAGTGCACTGTAGTCCTTGTTTGATAGCGCTGGGTTTGGGGAATTATCATAATCCTCGTTCGCAAGACTGGCGGGTGTCATTATGCTTCCAGCTACGAATAAGATTGCTAGAACAAGTGTCAAGGTTGAAACGGAAATTGGCTTGTAGCTTAACAAATGTCTAGTAATTTTCTGGTGCATAACAAATCTTATATTGTTTGATCGTTTGACGCGCCCTTGAGTATATCGTTCTTGTCGATTTTTAATCAGACGTCTTGGCGAGTTTAATTTACTTGATTATGGTCGAAATTGTTTTGCATTTTTTGAATAAAAATTTAAACTAGGGCGCTGAAAAAGAAAATATCACGATTACTGAGGACGCTGTTTCAAATATGATTCCTGCTACATTTAAAAAAAGATTTTTCTTCGCGATTGGTGGCGCCGTCGGTCTGACGACCCTGTTTTTTTCACCCGCACTAGTGGCTGGGCCTGCGCAATGGATGCCGTTAGTGCCACCATCAGACGCGGAGGTCTTTGTTTATGGTTATGCTCGAACGGGTGTGCTTGTCAATAATGGCGATCCAACAGTAACAGATGGTGATTCCTCAATCGGGTTTGCGGCGCAAACCAAAATTGGGGATGATTTGGGCGCGATAGCGGTATATGAAAACAGCGTCTGGTCGTCTAACGGTTCTATTGTGACCCCGTCGCTTTGGGCTACAAAAAACCCGACCAAGTTCGCCTATGTTGGGCTCAAGGGAGGTTGGGGCGCGCTGACGCTAGGTTCTCAGTGGGCACCGTTGGCGGGTGCAATCGGGAACTATGTTGATAAGTCGCATTTCTTTGGGGGCCATGGATTTGTAGGCGGACAATACAGAATCAGTCATTCGACCGCCTATCAAAAGTGTTGGGACCGATTGTGCTACAAAGCCATTTTTGCCGATCTTCAGATGAATGATTACGATTCCAGTAATATCGACCGGGCAACGATCGGCGGCAATTGGCAAATTGGAAATTTGGTTTTAGGTGGCGCCTACCAAGACCATGGGGATAATGACTATTCTGGTTTTTCGTTCCAGATGCCGTTCGCGGTGTTTGGATATGGTTCTGGAATTTCAATCGAGAGTACTAAAGTCGGGATCCCGCGTAAAGCGATGGATAATTACAAGGTTGTGTTAGCGGGCGGCTATTCAAGCACCGAGCAAACGGGCGACGGTTGGGATGTGAATTTACAGTATGGGGCGTTATGGATGGATTATTCAGTAGATGCAGCAGGAACACCCCGTATCGTTGTTGACCTCATCCATGCGCTCTCGAAAAAAGTCGCATTAATTGGCGAGGTGATGGTTCAGGACGGGACGGATCAGCGAGGCGTTGCGTTATTGTCGATGGACTTCTAGATTTTTTAGTACTTCGGGTCGCGGAGGTAGTGGTTAAGAAAACATCGGTTGGTTTGCAGGTATAGGCGAAGTTTCAGTGATGAAAATCACCCTTTAAAATATATCCTTCATTTGGGACTTGATTAATTTTTGGCATATAATGAGATAGGTTTGATAAACAACATTCACAGCGGAGTAAAAAATGACTGAAGAATCAAACGTTCAAGATGTCGAGCAAGACGTAGAAATGTCTAGCGAAGAGCGGTTAACGAAAGCAAACGAGGTTGTGCGGAACTACGCGCTCGGCACTGCCGCGGTCGGCGTTATTCCCGCGCCGGGAGTGGACTTGGTCGGAATGACCGCCGTTCAGCTTGCGATGATCCATAAACTATCATCAATCTATAACGTGAAATTCACCAAGTCTCTTGCCCGAAACGCGATTGCAGCGTTGATCGGTGGTGGCACGCCAGTTTTGGCAGGCGCTACCGTGGCAAGTGCGATCAAAGCCGTCCCCTTCGTGGGGGCATATGTCGCAGTCTTGACTCAGCCTGCCTTAGGTGGGGCAGTTGCTTACGGATTGGGAAAAGTTTTTGTTCAGCATTTTGAATCGGGCGGCACTTTTCTTACTTTTGATCCAAATAAAGTCAGGGCGTACTACGAGGAAATGGTCAGCGAAGGCTCTGAAAAAGCAAAAGCTTAGAAAGGCTGATAGATATCCTAACCGGCGCCTGGGTTCGTTAAGACACGTTCCCAGTCGCCGGTTTTTTATTGACGAGAGTGGTTCAGAATCCGATGCGCTGTGTTGTCTTTTTGCGTTGGCAGGCGATTGGAAATTTTCCGTAATTTGTGTCGAACTGATTTTGTTCAAACATAAATCAGTCAGATGAGTGAACTATTAGTCTCTCCCCAAGCTAAAATAAATTAATGAAGATTCTCTCCGTGATACCTGGCGCTCGTCTTGTCGGGTTTGTCTTTGATCAGACTGACAGACCTCTGGGTCGCGTTATGCTTTTCGGGTTTATCTCGGGTATTGCAGGCGCGCTTGTGTTGGCCGCGATAAATCATGGCGCCCAGGCAGTGGGATCTGAACCAGAAATTCAGCCTCTCCTGCTTTTTGGTGGGCTATTAGGTCTTTTTTTGTATTCGAAGCGGTACTCACTGATCAATGCCATCCTTGCGGTTGAGGAAATGCTTCAAGGGGTTAGGGCGCGAGTTGCCGACAAGGTCGCGAAGTCAGAACTCGTTGAAATAGAGAAGATCGGTCCTTCGTATATTTTCAACCGGCTTTCGCAAGATACGGTCCTGATATCGGACAGTGCCCATGTGATCTTTGCATCGTTTGGCGCACTAATTATGCTTCTCTTCGCGACGATTTATATTGCCATTATTTCTTTTGAAGGTTTTCTGATGACAGTCGGCGCAATTTTGTTGGGTGTGCTTACGTTTATTAGTAAACGAGGCGCAATAATTGAATCGGTCCGGTCTGCCACTCAAAAAGAGGTCGAGTTTCTTGCGTCGGTGGATCAAAGCCTTAAAGGTTTTAAGGAACTCAAGTTAAACCGTCAAAAAGCAAAAGACATTCTCAAAAGTCAGATTCGGATCGGCGCCGATCTTGCGGATGAAAAGAAAAATGCCGGACGTAACCAGACATTTGTAATGATGTTTTCGCAGGCATTTTTTTATACCCTTCTCGGGATTGTGGTGTTTGTTTGGCCGGTCTTAATGGACGAGCCTGTCGAGACGGTTATCAAGGTGAGCGCGACAATCCTTTTTATCATTGGTCCAATTGATCTGGTTGTCGGCTCTCTTCCGCTCTTCATCGAAGCTGATGTTGCGGTTGATAATCTACAGGAACTAGAGCGAAAACTTGACGGGGGAATTACCTCATCAGGCGGTGATTCAGCGGTAAAAAACAGTGTTCCTTTTGGCGGATTACAGCTCAAAGGTGTTGAGTTTAAGTATGATTCTGAACACGATGAAACGGCGTTCAATCTTGGGCCAGTTGATCTAAATGTTGAACCGGGAGAGATTCTTTTTATTGTTGGTGGTAACGGAAGCGGAAAATCAACATTACTTAAAATTTTGACAGGACTTTATTATCCGGACAACGGCGAAATATTTGACAACGGGGACCGTCTGACGCCAGAGATGTATCCTGCATATCGTAACCATTTCACTGCGGTATTTACAGATTTTCATTTGTTTGATCGCCTCTATGGAATTTCTCGGGCCACTTTTCCGCGAGTTGAGAAGTTGCTTGCGTGGGTTGATATATCGAAAAAGACGCGGTTTGAGGATGGTGGTTTTACGAATCTAAATCTTTCAACCGGACAACGAAAAAGGTTAGCACTTGTATCAGCTCTTATGGATGAACGACCGGTCTACATATTCGATGAGATCGCAGCAGATCAAGACCCACCATTTCGGAAACGTTTTTATGAGGAAATTTTGCCAGAAATAAGGGCAATGGGAGCCACCATTATTGCGGTAACGCATGACGATCGTTATTTTGGAGCGGCCGACAGAGTGGTTTACATGGAAGAGGGTCGACTACGCCCTACGCCATCAAGTAGTTGATGACTGTAATCGCAATTCCCTTCGCGGGCGGAAATAGTTATTGTTACCGAGATTTGGCTCGACAGATGGAGCGCCAAGTTCCCTGGGTAACCCTGGAGTTGCCGGGTAGGGGAAAGCGAATCCAAGAGCCTCTTCTCAAATCGATAGAAGCAATCGTCGATGACGCGATCATTCAGATTGACAAACACGGGGTTAATAAGATCTCGATCTTTGGGCATAGTATGGGCGGATTAGTAGCCCACGGTATCGCGAGCCGCCTTGAATCTAACGTTGGAGGTTCGATAGTTCTTGAACATCTTTTCCTAAGCGGATGTCGGGCGCCCCAGTATAATTGTAGATCAACAAAACGTGCTTCGATGAGTCGAGATGACATGATTGCGGCAATCAACAAATTGGGCGGACTCCCTGAAGTAATTAGCCAGGATAAAGAATTGATGAACTTCTTTGAGCCTATCCTCCGTGCCGATTTCGGCGCCGTTGATGATTACGATCAGGCACCCAGTATTCCAATTCATACACCGATGACAGTTTTTTCAGGATCGAAAGATCATGAAGTAACGAGTGAGCAAATCGAAGGTTGGCGGGCAGTTGCGGCTGGGGATATCAGGTTCTTTTCTTTTCTTGGCGGACATTTCTTTTTCACGGATTACTTGAAAGAAATTTCGACGATTATTTGTGATTCTTTGGGTCAAAATTGATATGTTTTTTAAATCACGTGGTGTTGTTCGTATTTCTAAAACGTTAATTCTGTTTGTGAGTTTTTTGCTCACCGCGACAGTTAATTCGCAGGCCACAAGTGATAAAAGAACGTTTGTGGCGACTTTCCAGGACTATCCGCCTGCGATGGTTGTTTGTTGCCCTTCCCGGCTGAACCTTGAGCAGTTGTTAGATAAAAAAATGAGGCCGCTGACCGAAGCAGAGGCGGAGTTTGTATTCTCCGGTCCGGCTCGAGAGCTTGTATCAGAATTAGCTATCAGGATGGACCATCAGCTTAACTGGAATTTGGAATCTTTTAGCGCCAGTATGAGTAGTATGAAAAATGGGTCAGTTCATTTGATTCCCTGGATCTACGCAAGCAAAGAGCGAATGGCGTTTATGCGATTCGCAGGCCCTGTTAATGTGGATCCTGCGGCAGCCTATTTCTTGATAAACAAGAAAAAACACGGCGATATTGTTGAATTCAAAGATCTGTATAGGCTCAAATTAGCGAATGAAAAAGACGCACTGACGACACCCGAAATTGATGATAATCCTAAACTAAATATCTTACGATTTAATTCCCGCATCGAAGCGCTGGACGCCGTGCTGAACGGTTCAGCGGATGTCTTGATTGATTCAAATCTCCAGCGTCTGCTTCAAATCAAAAAACAAGGTCGGGCGGCGACTCTTGATGTTGCGACTTTCAGCTTCAGTTACGAACGACCGATCTATATCGGTATTAGTAAAAAATTAGTGAAAGAAGAGGACGCGATTCAAATTGATAAATTGATCGAAGAATTTTTTTCCGACGGAACGATGAAACAGATTTTTAAATCGTATGATCTACCCACCCCCAAATATTATGCCGGGATGTCTGTGTTGCGCCCTAATAATTCAAACGCCGAGTAGTAAAAAAAGGGTTAAATTTTTGGGGTGGTTGATTGGATTATTTGGACTACTTCCCCGGAATATAGCTTGGCTCTGTTTTTCTCGTCACAAGAAAAAGAATGACACCAACGACAGGGGTTAAAAGAACTGATGCAAAAAAAAGTCCCCAAAAACCCATTGTGCTGCGCCGACCGAAATAAGCGAGCACTAAGCTCAGCAGAAGATCAAGGGTAATAATAGTCGGGGCCATCGTGCGTCTCCTTATTTATCTAATGTAACAATTTTGAGTTTCCCGTCTTCACCTTCTCTGAACTGACGGAAGATAACCGTAGAATGCTCAAGATTTCGATAGGATTGATTAAAGTTATAGGGTCCTGTAGCGCCATACCACGTTGGCATATGATACCGAATATTTAGTGCAACCGAGCCGGGGTCGGTCGATTCGGCGCAAAGAAAGGCAGTATAGAGAAACCGGAGATGGTCATATCCGAGTGCCGCATAATTTGTCACTTCGTAATCCGGGAAACGCTTTTTAAACGATTCAGAAAATCGTTTGGCGATTAACGACCGATCGGGGGCATAAATATCAATGAACGTAAATCCCGCGTACATATCCTTCTCCACCTTTTCATAGGCGTTCAGCCGGCTCGCGGCAAGCATCGGGGGCGTCATTTTAAGCATTTCAAGTTGCTTGAAAATCAGCTTTGCGAGCTCGTGCTCAACGAGGAGGAATAAGCCGGTTTCACCGGGCTCAGCAGCCGATTCTTGCTTCAATCCAGAGTTACTGAGCAAGTTTTCAGGCTTAAGTTTTTTCACCAGCTCTTGGGTGACTCGAGCGACTGTCGCTGTGTTATCTCCGGCTTTTGCCTGGAAGGAAAAAATTTCAATAGGATCAATACCAGTTTTGGCTAGATGCTTCATGAAGTTTGGGATAGGATCCTCAGAAGAGCCATAGATACTTCTTTGTTGAATAATAATTAGGCGCTTTACGCCAGCACTTTTGGCAAAAGTCGCAGCTCGTTCAGAGATTGTTGTGATGGTTGGAAACAGTTGAAAGGCGAGTGGCGCTTTCATTCCTGAGAAACGTTCCGCGGTGGACGTAGAGGCTAAAAATAAGATGCCCGCTCTCTCATAAGATAATAGCGCATTGGTCGCGGTTTGATCCGCATAGGCATGACCAACGACCGCGACATTGGCATGGTTCTCTAATATTTTTTCAGCGATTCCCGAAGCAGCAACCTGAGCGGCATTCCGGTATCGTCCATCATATGACTGCTTATAGTTCGCCGACGCCAGAAACGGCGCGGCATCAATCTGGTTAATTTTTACTTCTGGAAAACGGTCGCTCGGCATGGCGTTGATTTCATCGGCTGCAAGCTGGACGCCTAGCCAGAACTCATCGGTCAGGGCATCAGAGTTCCAGACCGCTGCTATTTCGATCGGGATATTATTTTCAATGTAGTGACTAAGAGGCGCTCCTCGATCAATGGATGACTCCTCCGCATCGTACATGGTGAAAAAATCACCCAACGATTTCCTGGTGCTTTCAGGATCGGAGCAACCCGAAAAGAGCGCTAATGCACTCAGCACGCCGAAGACTCTGAAAGCAGAGAATTTTTTATTTACCATTCTTTGTGACCGCTGGGATTGCAAACATATGCCCGGGGCTTACTGATTACCGAGAATCACGGGCAGGCCTTCTTTGCCAGATCCGATGATCACAACTTTTGCGTTGTCTGACTCGGCAAGATTTTGAGTCGCTTGGACTGCTTGCCATTTCAAGAGTGTTTCGTTGAGGGTTGCCGAGATGATGTCTTGGTAAACCATTGTGCCGATGGCTTCAACGCGTTTTCGTTCCGCCTCTCGTTTTTCTCGTTCGAGACGAAACTTGTAAGCGAGGCTTTCTTGTTCATATATGAGTTTACTTTCGATCGCCTCCCGAACAGGATCCGGCAGTCTGAGTTCGCGAATAATAATATCTTCGACATTTACGAATCGTCGACCAACCTCCTCGATCGCGAGCGTGATAATGTTGCTGAGCACACCAGCCTTATTAGTGTAGATATCCTCCGGCGAATACTGCCCGATCTGTCGGCGAAGTACGGATTCAATTTGAGGAAGGATAATTCGCTCGGGATACTCTGGCCCAACCTGTTGATGAAGAAGGCCCACGAGCTCATAAATTGGGTGATACCTGACTGCGAGGCGAAGATCAATCGGAAGGCCTCGATTAGTCAAAACGGTGAACTCATGAAGCAGGATTTGGGTTCGAGTGCTATATCGCGTGAGCTGATTAAATGGCCAAACGATATGGAGGCCCTCGGGATAGACAATATGGGTTTGTGTCCCGGTCGTGAACGTTCGGTACATGACGGCGGCCTCACCTGGCCGCACAATGATAAATATTCGACTCCATAAAAAAACAATTAGGATCGCTAAAATGAGAGTTAAAACTACAAAAACGGGAAGATGATCCTTGAACCACAGTGCGAATTTGTTTAAAGCCTTTTTCATGATTAGATTTTTTCGTAAGGAGTGTAGTGGCTTGTGATCAAGTCAGGTTCGGTTTAGGAGATTTCAGATTAGGCGGTACCATTCTCAATTACGAAACGCGGTTCATGCATTCGACTCTGTTGGAGTAGACAAATGTTTAGACCCATCTGGCTTGTTTGAGTCGAGAGAAATTTCGTTGGTCTAGTCTCTAAAATTGTATACTAGCGCACTATAAAATTACAGTAGTTTGACCATGCCTTTTTGTTTTAACGTTCCTCCTCCGGTTCAGTTCTAGCTGTGAATTTGTTTGATAGCGCGGCCTGCAATTTCAGGCCAGATGAACTCGCTGTGGCGGAACTCGACGAGAAAGGGAATCTTCGGGCGCAGTTTAGTAGAGGACAGTTCGATCATCTTATCCATGTCCTTGCGGAGGACCTAAAGACTCAAACGCGCCCGGGGGATGCGGCGTTGCTAATGTACTCAGCCGGTGCGGATTTCTTTGCCGCGTTTCTGGCGTGCTTGTCGGCTGGCGTTATCGCCGTTCCGGTTCCAGCGTTAGACGCTACCCGGCTCAAGCGATCGCTTCCTCGTTTGGACGCAATAATCAAAGATTCTGGCGCAAATCTAATTTTAACGAGCGCTGCTCAAAAACGAATCTTAGAATCTTCCCAAACGGAAAACCCACGTATTTTTTCAAGCGAAGTCAAGATTATTTCTACTTCTCAGCTATCAATTGACTCCTCTTTGGTTAAAACTGTTTCAAGTAATTCGATTATCCAGACAACGACATCTTGCTCGGAGATAGCGTATTTACAGTACACGTCAGGATCAACCGGGGATCCAAAAGGGGTAGAAATTACCCACGAAGCCCTGGTGAACCACTGTGTTGCACTGAAAGCGGCCTGGGGATATACGAGCCAAAGCATTAGCGTAACGTGGATGCCACATTTTCATGACTATGGGCTGGTCGATGGGTTATTAATGCCATTTTTCAATGGGACGCCGGTTTTTATCCTGTCGCCGGTTGGCTTTCTTAAGCGCCCGCATCAATGGCTAGAGGCTTTAGGTAAATATGAAGGCTCGCACACACAAGCGCCTAATTTTGCTTATGATTACTGTGTAGAGCGCATAAAAGAGAGCCGATTAACGGCTTTTGATCTGTCCAAAGTTGAAGTATTCAGTAACGGCGCCGAGCCGGTACAGGAAAGCACGCTTTCTGCCTTTTATCAAAAGTTTTCGAAGTCAGGCCTTAGAAAGTCATCTCTATTTCCCGCCTATGGATTAGCAGAAGCGACATTGCTCGTGGCAACCAAGCCTGTATCGGACCTGCCAAAAACGATTCGAGTTGATCGAGGCATCTTTGAAAAGAATGGAATCATTTCGGTTAGCAACCGGACAGGCGACAAATCTATTGTGAGTTGTGGAATTCCGATTTTCAACACGGACGTACGTGTCGTCAATCCTCAAACTCACAAAGATTTGGGAGAGGGTTTGGTCGGTGAGATATGGGTCAACAGCCCCGCGGTCGCCAGAGGTTATTGGAAAGATCCGGTCAAAACCGAGTCAGTGTTTGGCGCCGAGCTATCAAATGACCCATCGTCAGGAAGATATCTGCGCACGGGGGACCTTGGATTTTTATTCGAAAATGAACTGTACCCGACGGGTCGGATAAAAGATCTTTTAATTCTAAATGGAGTGAATATTTATCCGCAGGATATTGAAGCCGCGATTTGTTCTGCTGTTCCTGCGGTCCGAAGTGGATACGTTGCGGCTTTTACTGGCCGGGAACCTGACTCAAACAATCTGGTTGTCATGGCTGAGACAAAGCGTGCGGATTGCGCCAGCATCGAAACCGCTCGTCAAATTCAAAATGCTGTTATTTCAGAGTTTGATTTTTGTCCAACAAAAATTGTGTTAGTCGGAAAAGGCGGGATTCAAAAAACATCGAGCGGGAAAATTCAACGCAATAGATGTCGAGAGGTATGGATCGACAACATGATCCCCGTACGACTGGAAATAAGTACTGACGATCTTATTCGAAAGAATCAAGAGATAAGTGTCTCCCAAAAAAATATTGGCGCACAACACGAATGGTTAAAAAGGCAAGTTGCCAGTCTCGTTTCGTGCTCCATTGAGTTGATTCGAGAGGATACGAATTTCCATGATCTCGGCCTTGACTCAAAATCTGCAGTGAGTTTGGTTTCAGAAATTGAGGAACAGTTGGAATTAACGGAAGAACTGCCGATATCAATTATTTGGGAGCATTCTACGATTCGGCGTTTGAGTGAAGCATTACGGGCTTTAACCGGCGCAAAAGAGTTCGAGGTGACTCCATCGTCTCGAAAAGAGGTTATTGCTGAATCCAATCACGAAATTGCGGTTGTGGGTTTGAGTTGCCGGTTTCCGGGTGCAGACAGTCCGGAGGGATTTTGGGAAGTTCTTTCTGCCGGCTCTCACGTAATTCGCCCGCTTCCAGAGGAGCGGAAAGTTCTTCTCAAACGATTGGGTATTGATTTGAACTTGTCCACCGAAGATGCAATCGGACATGCGGGTTTTGTGGATCGAATTGACTATTTTGATTCTGAGTTTTTTGGAGTGTCGGCACGAGAAGCTTCTGGAATGGATCCCCAACAGCGAATGGTGCTTGAGTCTGTTAAGAGTGCTTTTGAACGGTCTGCGATTGATCCTGGTCAATGGCGGGGTAAAAAAGTAGGCGTTTTTGTCGGGGTCGCAAATGCAGACTTCGGGCGTCATATTTTTCGAAGCGATCAAGAAATGGATTCCTATGCGGGCCCATCGAAGGCCTCGAGCATTGTGGCTAACCGCGTCTCGTACTGTTTTGATTTTCGTGGGCCGAGCATGACGATTGATACTGCGTGTTCGTCGTCGCTCGTCGCGGTGCATCAGGCAATAAGTGCGCTAAAGAATGGAGAATGTGACCTTGCAGTTGCAGGTGGGGTAAATCTTGTGCTTGATCCGGCTATGAGTCGAGCCTTGAGGGCAGGCGGGATGCTTTCCGAGTCGGGACGATCTTGTGTTTTTGACGAGGCGGCAGATGGATATGTTCGCGGCGAGGGCGTCGGAATCGTCTTATTAAAGAGGTCATTTGATGCGATATCGGACGGCGATATCGTTCAGGGTTTATTGGTTGGCAGTGCAATTAATCAGGATGGCAATAGTAATGGCTTGACCGCGCCAAATCCGAACGCACAAGTGACGGTGATGAAGTCGGCGCTTGAATCGGGTGGCGTTGATAGTGCTTCAGTTGCATTTGTCGAAGCCCATGGCACAGGAACGCCTTTGGGAGACCCCATCGAGGTAGGCTCCATTAATGAGGTTTATGACGGCCAGGCAAAGACATGGATCGGCTCAGTAAAAAGTGTAATCGGGCATTTGGAAGGCGCTGCGGGTATTGCCGGACTGATTAAAGCATTACTTGTGTTGCAGAATCGACGAGTGCCTGCACAGGCGAGTCTTCGGACTGTAAGTCGTCGGGTCGATCGTGTATCCAGAAACGCAAAGGTCGCGATTCAGTCCCAACACTTGGCGGAGACTGGCGACTTATGGGCTGCAGTGAGTTCATTTGGATTCGGGGGTACCAATGCCCATGTTGTTCTCAAATCGTCGCCTAATCCAGTTGACATTCAGCAACACGATAATTTGGACATAACGTCTCCTCAATCATACTTGCTCCCTTTGTCAGCGCATAATAAAAAGAGTCTTCATTTTTTAATGCGCAGTTACATCGACCTTTTGGCTGTACCCAGCACAGATGTGGACGCCTTATGTTTTTCTGCAGCGGTCGGTCGGGAACTCCTGCCTGTACGGGCGATCGTTTCAGGACAGAACGCGGGGGAGTTAGCCAACTCGATTAAAAATATTCTGGCAGAGAGTGAATCCCATGCGTATGAGCCGGCCGCGAAGGGAATTGTTTGGTTATTCAGCGGGCAAGGTTCGCAATATCAGGGGATGGCTTCGCAACTCTTAGGGTTTCCAGTTTTTAAGAATGCGCTTGATTATTGTGCGAGTTTGCTCAAAGACGATGATGACTTCGATTTGCACGGCGCCCTGCAAAGCGAATCCGAAATTTTGCAACAGACACAAGTTGCTCAGCCCATTATTTTTTCCTTTGAATACGCGCTGGCCCAACTATATTTTTCATTTGGTATGAAACCGGCGGCAGTTGCGGGCCATAGTCTTGGAGAGCTTACGGCCGCATGTGTCGCGGGAATTATTCCCGTTGAAGAGATGTTGCCATTCGTTAGGCGTCGCTCAGAAATAATGAGTCAGGTGACCACCTCTGGCGCCATGTTAGGGGCTCAACTGAATGTTGCGCATGCGCAAAAATATCTTCTCGATTTTCCGGGTGTCGAGATTGGGGCGGTGAATAGTGATCGGGCTGTTGTGTTTTCCGGTGAAACTGAGGCCGTATCATCACTGGACCATGCACTCAAACATCAGCAAATTTATACCAAGGTGCTGAGGGTTTCTCATGCCTTCCACAGCGCTCACCTGAGCCCGATCCTGGGCGCATTAGAGCGGGAGGCACTCTATTTTAAGCCCCAAATAGGAGCGTTTCCCATTTTCTCTAACGTATCAGGAAAAGAGATTTCGGGCGATCAAATGGGGGCAGAATATTGGGTAAGTCAGGCCAGAAAACCCGTTCTATTCGGCGATTGCTTAAGGCAGATCCTGACCGAGAACAGTGGCGTCCTGGAAATAGGGCCAGGCGGGGCTTTATCCACATTTGCGGAAACTGTGATCGAAGAGCATTTTTCGTTAGAAAAAAAGCAAGTGTGCGCGGGTATTATCAACTCTGAGTCCGCTGAATTTTCGATTAAGAAAGCCGTGAGTTTGCATTTCTCATCGGGCTCAACGATCAATTGGAAATCGGTATATTCAGCTGGCAAACGACGCAAGCATCTCCTGCCAGATTATCCATTTACCCGGTCTAGTCACTGGCCGACGTTAAGTGGATCGAGGCGAATACGTTCTAGTGATAACGAGTTTTATCTCAGTAAGCATGTAATCCTGCCTGCTGAGAATATGGAGATGTTTTCAGCACAATTCTCATCAACGACAACAAGTTTTTTAAATCAGCACGTGGTTTTTGACAGGATAGTTGTGCCCGGCGCGGGATTGATTGCGCTCATAGGGTGCGCTCAGGATGATTCTGATTCAAACAAGACTGATATGAATCTGGAAGATATTACGTTTATGCATCCGCTCTCGTTTGAAGACTATGAGACGCGTGAGGTTCAGATGACACTTCCGTTTCAAGAAATGGAGTCTGGATCTCGTTTCCAGATTTCAAGTTTTAGGCCTGATGATCCGCAATCGAGCTATGTAAATCATGTGAGTGGGTATCGAAAAGTCAGAAAACAATCGGTAAGCCTTGCGACCGAGTCTGTGAAAGAGTTTCAGAGTCAAATAACGAAAACCGGAGTCGAAAATTTCTATGATGTGTTTTGGCAGGCTTCAATTGCTTTAGGTCCCGGTTTCCGTTGGATTAAGTCGGTTGCAGTAAGTAATAACGAGGTGGTTACTCTTCTTCAAAGACCTGACCACTCATTGAGCAGAAAAGAGGAGTTAACCGGATTTCTGGATTCCGTTTTTCAAGGCCTGCTGGCAGGTGTTTCGCTTCAGCCGGGGCACGCATTGGTCCCGTTTGCGATCGACGAAATTTTTCTTGCGTTGGACTTAGTTAAATCATCGACTTGGGTGAAGATCCGGATTGAAGACGAAGAGCATTTATCTAGCGGGATAAAAGCTGATTTCCATATTTTTTCGAACGATGGCCGCGTAATGGGGCGGATTCGTGGTTTTCGAGCAAGACGGGTTCCAGAGGAGGCGTGGATGCCTGCCGATAAAGAGTTCGAAATTGGCGTTTATAAACGTCGTTGGAATCTTGTTCGATCTGATCAACTAGTGCCATTACGCTATGAAAAGTTTTTTGTGATTGCCGAGGACGAAAACTTTGCGTCCTCACTATCAAAATCACTTACTGAAGTAGACGGCGCCGAATTAGAGGTCAGTGTCTATACTGCACTTCGAGACTTTTGCGAAAAGTTGTCTCCAGATCTCAGTGGTCTGGGAGATCCAGTCCAGGGGATCGTTTCTCAATCGGGGAAAAGTGCGGCAATTATTTCATTGGGCGACCAGCAATCCTCGTCGTCTTCAGGGTTTAGTGTGGATGAAACTGTCTCCCGAGTCTCTGATCTGGACCTCCTGTATCGATGCGCCACCCTGTATCCATCTCTTGATGTCATTCTGGCAACGGAAGGCGGATTCGAAATTTCTGACCGCCTAGACAGTCAGACTGGACCGACAACTCATGCCGCGATTGGTTACGTGCGAAGCGCTAACCACGAGTCTGAATCCAGTCTCTGGCGAATTATTGATTTAGATCGAAACTGGAGCCGTCAGCAAAGTGCGCTGCAATTGGGCCGCCTCGCTCAACGAAAGTATGAGGCAATCCCCGAAATTGTCAGTCGCGAGGGCAGCGACTACTATTGGGATCTTGATCGAATCGCCCCGTCTTCGACAACGTCTCGTCGCTACGATGTTAGTGAGGCCTGTGTAATTTCCGGCGGTCTCGGTGGATTGGGCCTTGCAGTGGCAGAGCGATTGGCTGAAAAAGGGGTGCGGAACATTTGGTTATTGGGTCGAACTGATCCCAGTCCGATCGCTCGAGGTCTGATCGACGGGATGATGGGTCGGGAACTGAATCTGATTGTTTGCAAAGTTGATATAGAAGAGCAAGATCAGGTCGCTGAGGTATTCACAAAAATTAACGAGGCCGGACATGTTTGTACTGGCATCTATCATTGCGCTGGAGTTGTCGATGATCGTCCAGCCGGGGGTAATTCTCGATCCGGAATAGCGACTGTCATACGACCCAAGCTATTGGGCGCGCACTATCTGGACCAGTTTTCTAGCGATCATCAGTTGCGTGAGTTTGTGCTTTTCTCATCGGTTGCGGCGGCGTTTGGCAATGCTGGACAGACTGCATACTCGGCGGCCAATGCGGCGATGATGTCGATTGCTGAAAGACGCGTGTCTAGAGGGCTTCCTGTCACGCTGATTGACTGGGGGCCGTGGAATGACGTTGGCATGGCCGCCCGTAGAGGCCCAGAACTGCTGGCTTATTTATCTCAACAAGGTTACCGCCCGATGGAGAATAGAGCGGCGTTAGGGCTGATGGAGCAAGCAATTGGGGATCGGCATGTCAGCGTAATTGCAGCCGGGTTTCGGTCGTCTAACGTCGAG
>Ga0222716_10001698_pt1 | contig 18265 bp, 12 predicted proteins | sample C33_13DmetaG_FD_165044 | JGI IMG/M metagenome (GOLD analysis project Ga0222716, IMG submission 165044) | Estuarine water microbial communities from San Francisco Bay, California, United States - C33_13D | ecosystem: Environmental > Aquatic > Marine > Unclassified | place: USA: California... | reverse complement strand
TGGGAGCCTTCGTCGCGTGCGTCCCGTCGCTGCCGAACCTCATGCTCGGCGCGGAAGCGACGACCGTGGGCGAAGCCGCGGCGGGATTCATCAACGGCGCGGCGTTCGATCGCGTGTGGGTGCTCGGGACGCCGCTCGAACGCGCGGCGACGTTCGCCTTGCTGGTGTGCGGATTAGTCTTGAGCTTTCTCTTCACTTTAGGCTTTCGCGAGCTCTTGAGCCTGTTTTACGAAGAGACGACGGCGCGCTACTCGCCGCCGCCGCCGCCGGAAGCATCGGCGATCGACGCGACGAACAAGCCATCGCTTTGGCGTCGAGCGCAGTTCTGGCGCAAAGACTGACGGGAAAATGGATTGTATTGGTTCTTCGTGTGCTAATTAATGCAAGTAGCGGTCTAGATCATGTAGCAAAGTAGTGCGCATCAGTAATCGTCGTCAAAATCCATCGTGATCACGGCCCAAACCACGCGCGCGAACCAGAACGCGACGTAGGCGCACCAGACGAGCGCGAGCATTTGGTACTCGCTAAAAGGTCGCAAGTTGACGGTCAACCCTTTACGACGACACAATCCGAGCGTCACCTCCTCTAAAACGGCAAAAATCGACAACGCATAGTCCACGACAGGGTTACCCCGTCGCGGCGTTCGCCGCGCGCGCGCCCACGATTCCGTCACCGCCGAACGCACGTCGGCGTACGCGATTCGTCGCTTGTTCGCGCTCTCATCGGTGGCCACGCCGTCGAGTCCGAGCTTTTTGTTCAAGAAGACCGAAATGGGCACCAAAATTTTCACGAGCAAAGTAATTTCGTTTCCGCCGATCGGTCTGTGCATCCACTCGCCCTTGTACATTTCCTTCGCGCTCGTGCGCGCGGATGACCATCCTTGACGATTCTCACCCGCATCCGTGTCCACGTACTTTGTCGACGTTGGGCTCTTCAGGTACGGCGTATCGCGGAATCTTTCTAGGCGAAACACCGTAAACGAGGCCGCTCGAAACGCTGGTACTTTCTTGCGAAGCGGATGAGACGTAGGCACTTGCGTCGCGTCGCGTTCGAGGCGATGAATGAGCGCGATGGCAACTTGCGCCAACCCGTCGGTCTCCGGCGTGAACATGCGCAAATGCTTGCAACTTCCCCCATTGGCTTTGTCCGATTCGAATGATTTGTTCGCCGCTAGGCGTGCAGCGGCGCCGTGCCACTTGCTCAGCGGCGAGCTCTTCACCGCGGACCCTGGAGTTCCCGGAAGCGTATCGCCAAGCGTCACGGGGTCGACGTCGGGTTCCCATTCTTGGAGCTGAGAGCGAATGAGAGGGTAGTATGATTCCGCGTTCGCCGCTAAATCTTCTCGCGCTTGCATCGTTTTCAGCGTTCCCTTGAATGGGTCGAGAACAAACTCGGCGTAGCCGTCTTCAACGTCTTGTAAGATCTTCAACAACTTTGGCGCCGCCGCGAGCGGTTCCAAAGCCGCCAGCAACACGGTTGCCGTGCCCTCGGCGTCGAGCGGGACGCGCTTACAGCACAGTTCTAAGAAATGCTTCATCAGTTCATGGTAGAACGGAATGCTCTTCAACACGTGCCGAACGTGAGAAAACACCCCGGGAGTGTCGACGACTTGATCGTCAAACTTGAACTCTTTTCCACGCGAGAGCAACGCGTCGTCGTACCCCGCCACCGTTGATGAAGAGCCACTACCGCTAGAGGTGAGCGAAGATTTGAGTGGAGATGTAAGCATAGCGCGCGGCGATCCCGTACGCTTCGATCCGCTCGACGACGACTTCGTCTGGCTCTGCGGATATTTGGCGCACCACGGCGCAAAATACGCCACCCAAAGCGTCACCATGGGTTCCATATTAGTCGAGCTTTCAGTCGGCCACTGCGTGAAGGCATCGCGTAAAAAGCAATACAGCGGGCGCTGGATCATCTCACGCGCGCGCTCGATGGTTTTCATTGCCTCTAAGTTCTCCGGTCGACGATCTGGAAGTTCGGCAAACAAGTACGTAATCAAGAGTGTCACCGCGTTGACGTGATCCACCGTGGGTGGGTTGTACGCATACCTGCGCGTGCCGTCTCGTCGGTGCACATCGCCGCTCGAACGCACTGGGCTCATACTTGCCTGGCGCATAGCAGCGTCGACGACGCGACCCATGGCTGGGAACGAGCTTCGAAACGGTGACCCAGTCGTGCCTCTAGCGCCGTCGCCCGACTGCGGCCCGCGCGCCTCCTCCACGGGCATCCAAAATTCGCTCAAAATGCTCACCAGAAACTCAGCTTGCACCGCATTTGCCTTATCGTCACCACTTTTAGCGCCACCCCAACCCTTTCCCGTCTCCTCGCGCGGAAGAAAGAATTTCAAGTGCGAGAGTAACAACTCGCGATACGGATGCACGCGCTTCGACGGCGCGCGTTGCATCAAAGACGGCGTCGATGGCCACTGTCCACCGAGAAACGCAGCGCCGCCACTGATTGGAGATCCAGAGCCACCGAAAGGACCACTTCCGCTCTTGTAAGACGGACTTTGTCGCGAAGAATAAAGAGACGATGACGACGACCCTCGTCTTCCCCCCGGTCGCATCGCGAAATATGCCGTCCAAAACATAAAGTAATGATACAGCCCCAAATGCACCTGATACTTCCCCACACTATCCCGTTTAATGCAACCAGCGTACGGGGGCGACCGGTTCAGCGCCATCGCTCCGCTTTCCGTCTGTAACATTCTCTGCGTTCGTTCCGGCAGACGATCGAGCGGAAACGCGAACTGCACCAACTTGTCCGAGTCTGCGATCAACATCGCTCGGATCAACGCACCCTCCGGAGATAAGAAATCCAACAAGTCTCTCACATCTCTCTCGCTCCCGGTGGTGAAAGCGGCGTTCATCCACCCCTCACTGGATGATCCGTCGAACGAAAACAACCGACACAAAATTGGCTGAAAACAGGCGCTGAAAAATTCCCTCAAATTTTCTCTATTTCGCTTCAACACGCGCTCGATCGTCTCGATCGTCTTCATCGCTTCGCTGCCTAGATTCGCGCTCTCTCGTCCGTACCGTCGCGACTCGAGCACGCGCGCCAATTCATCGCACGTCGTCGCCGCCAGTTCGAGCGCCGCGTTCGCGCCGCCGCCGTTCACCGTTCGGCTCGCCGTGTCCGATCCATTCGCGCTCCCGCTCCCGCTCGTCGCGCGCAACGACCCCGAGACATTTCGAGACCCATCGTGCGCGCTTCCTCGTCCGCGAGCGTCGCTCAGCGACGTCCCAGGGTCGTCAAACGTCGACGCCGAGCGTTGTCCCCCTCGAGACATTTCGCAACGTCGCGCGCGTTCGACGCGTCGTTATCGCGCGAGAATCGCGCGAGACGTCCCAGTTATCGTTTGTTTCGTTTCCGGCGCGTCTTCGCGCGGACGCCCGCTCGCGCGCGGCGACGAGCGCTCGAGTGTGTCGGTTCGTGCGAATCTCGCGCTCGACCGGCCCAGAGCCCAAAGCAGTCGCGGCGCGCGGACGAGCGCCGGCGTTCGCGCGATTGCGTGCGTGGATTACAAGTCACGCTCGGACGAACGAGGGAAGACATTCGAAGATTTACGCGATGTCGTCTCGATGCGAATCGTCGCCGAAGACGAAGACGACGACGGCGGCGAACAAGAGGACGAGGACGAGGGGCGAATCGAAGCGTCTCGCGGCAGGACTCTCGCAGTCGCCGCAAACGCCGGCGACGAAACAGCTCGCAAAGCCTCCCGTGTCTTCACCACCGTGGAAGCTGCACCAACCTTGAGGATAGAGCTGCAGACCACGCGTCATGCACTCTCCCGGATCTTGGAAGCGGTCACATTCGCAGTAGGGTGACGAGGAGGTTTCGGGGTTGTAGACGCACGTGCCGTTCCCGGAACAGATTTTCATGTTTGCATCGCGACGGCAGATGTACGTGCAGCGTGGGCCGAAAAATTCGGAGTCACAAATGCACTCCGCGGTGATTGGATCGCACGTACCGTGGCCCGCGCAATTGAGACCGGCGACGTTTTCGACCAGACCGAGGCGGGCAAGTAGCGTCTCGTCCTCATCCGTCGCCTGCGGGCACACGTTCTCACACGTCGGTCCACCAGCGCCGTCGTTACAGTTGCATGAACCATCAGCTAAGCACTGTCCTCGTCCAGAGCACACGACACCGTTAGCGTCGTCTTTGCAGACGGATTCGGATATGGCAAACATGGCGCCGCCACCGGCGCTCGCGTACGTCACTGTAGTGAACTGCTTTTCGTAGCTCAAATCAGAAACCATCGGTTCATCCATGAGACTTATCTGCCCCACCATCCGGGGAGGATTTAGGGTAGGGTTTAGGGCACCTTTTGTGCAATTGCACTTGGCCACCGCATCGGCGCCTGTGCCGTAGGTGACGCATTTACCTTCATTTGTCGCGATAAAGTTGTTCGCCGCCGAAGCAGGGGTGTACACGCACGTGCCTTGTCCCCCGCAATTACATGGACACGCTGCCGTGGAATTGACTGTGCATACGCCCGTGTCCGCGGCGTCGTACGCGACGCATCCTCCGCATCCACAAGCGCCGAGCTGACCGTCAGAGTTATCGCCCCTTGCGCGCGAGAAAACGAACATTTCGGCGTCAGTCCGCGGCCGCGTCGGTGGTCGCGGCGTGCGGTCGAACGCACCATACGAATAGTTTATTGTTGGACGTGATCGCCATGGAGACGTAACCGCCGGCGCTGATCTGCGTGATACGCCGCGCGAGAGCGCGCTCCGTCAGTCTTCGCGCGCTTCTCGACGAGAAATAATTAAATTAATCAAAATTAATTTCGCACCTGTGTGAATATCGCGTTGCCCTCTTCCTTTATCGTCCTGCACGCGAACGGAGTCAGTAAAGGCACGATTCGTCAACGATTCTTGGGCGTTAACTCCGCGCGAAACGTACCCGGTGATGGTAAAATTAATCGGTACAGAATTCACCACCGTCTCTTCGACAAAGTCAAACTTCTTCACGCGCGTGGGCTTGTCGATCATCTGCGGCTCGTCGTGAAAGCGCGTGACGTAGAACATATGCGGCGTGTTCTGGCGCGACGCGTATCCGAGCCCGAGTTGACCGTAGTAATTGTCCCCCCACGTGAAAATTTCACCCGTCTCGAGGAGCATAATCGTGTGCGCGATTCCCGCGTCTATTTGCTTGATCGCCGGAAGAATCGTCTTGTTCGCTTGCACGCTGGTGCCGCTCGCGACGACGATGGAGTGTGCGTCCACGACCATGGGTTTTTCGTGACGGTTGTAATACTCTCCGGTGGTCGCGTCGTACTACGAATTAATTAATTAATTAAATGTGCACCCTGCGCGAGAAAAATGCGCCGTACCTTGTTCGGGGTGTACGTGGGAGTGTTGTTGAAGTACGCCGCTGACGACGCGTTGTAGTAAACCTGCGGCACGCCTGCGGAAACGTCAGAATAGCTCGAGGCGCGCTCGAATGACGTACCCAACTGCCCGGCGAAATTATCGCCCCACGCGTACACTGAATTATCTAATTTCGCCACCGCGACGGTGTGTCCGCCGATGGGAACGCGCGCCGCGCCCGCCACCGTGCCTCCGCCGGCGGCGATCAATCTGATGGGCGGTAAAACGAGCCCGTTGTTCATCACGAGCACTTTCGTGGGCTGCGAAATAAAAAAATTAATTAATAAATCATCGACGCGAATCGTTCGTTTAGCTCACCGTGTGCACGTCGTTCAGGCACGGATCCCGTCCCGGGCCGCCTGGAAAAACGCATCCACCGAGCCCTGTTCGTCGCGCGCGCCGTCAGTCGTCCGTTCGCGAGGTGCGCGTCGTCGCGGCGCGAGCGAAGACGCGAGACGCACCGAGCTGGCCTTGGTTGTTTGCCCCCCACGTGTACACCGCCCCTTGCTCGGTGAGTCCTACGCTGTGCGCGCCCGCCGCGGCTATCGCGGTGAACGTCTCTACCGACGTCACCGTTTGCGGCGTCGCGTGCTTGCCTAAATTCGCCGACCCGATCCCGAGCGCGCCTCGCGCGTTGCACCCGAACGCCAAGAGCGCGCCGTCGCTCGCGAGCGCGAGCGTGTGTTCGGCGCCCACGGCGACGTCCACGATCGTGTGCGAGCTCAAAATCCTTTGCGGCGTGAGCGCATCTATGAAATCTCCCGTGCCTAGCTGTCCGCATCGATTACTCCCCCACGCGTACGCCGCGCCTTGCGCGGTGAGCGCCACGGCGTGGTCCAGGCCCGCGACGACGCGCGACAGCGTCCCTGTCGTGAATCAACGCGCGCACCGTCAGATCGCCGCTTCGCGCGCGCGCGCGTCGCGCGACGCACCGTTCAGATTCCATCCTAATTCCGTCAGCTCTCCCTCCGCGCACGTCCCCGCGCTCGTCGCCTGTTCGCCGCCGCGTCCCGTCGTCGTCGTCAGTCTCCGTCGTCCCGCGTCTGCCTCCGTTCGTCTCGCGTCGCGTCGTCGCGTCGGTTTCGCACGCACCGCGCCTCGTCCCTGCTCCCCGAGCTTGTTCTCCCCCCACGCGTGTAATTTTCGCCATCGCAGCGCGCCCTGGTCGTCCGTCGCGCGTCGTCAGTCTCGTCGTCTCGTCGTCTCGTCGCGCGCGGTCTCGCGTCTTCTTCGCGTCGCGCGCACCGCCGCGGGCGTCGTCGCCGCGCGCAGCGCGAGCGCGAGTAACGCGACGCGCGTCGTTCGCCCCGCCTCGCGCGCGCGCGCGCGCGCGCCCATCGCGCGTCGCACTGGCGTCGTCGCCGCGTCACGCGCGACCCAACGGCCGCGGGCGCGGCACCGACGCGCCGATCGACGGACCGACGGCGCGACGGACCGACGGCCCGGCGCCGGGCCGGCCTCGCGCGCGTATATATATATGGCGCGCGCGCGGCGTGTCGTACGACGCGATCGACGCGGTGACGATGAATAAAAAAAATAAAATCAGGGTTCGGGACGACCCTCGGGCGCGCGCGAAATCGCGCGCGCGCGCGCCCGTCGCGCGGCGGTGCGATGTGTGTGTGTATATATGGCGTTGTATTCGTCTTTAATATATACTAAAAGAACGTATATTGCGTGTATAAACACCGAACGAACGATCGGGCCGACGCCGGCGCGTAACGACCGGCGCGGACGTCCGTCGCGGCGCGCGCGCGACGACAGACGGCGCCGAGGGAGCGCGCGAGCGCGCGAGCGCGCGTCGACGCGCGCGTCGCGGCGGCGCGGCGATGGACGACGCCGTGCGAGCGCTGCACGCGCTGCGATTCGCGCGCGACGACGGCGCGCAGTGCCGAAACGTGTGCGTGCTCGCGCACGTCGATCACGGCAAGACGACGCTCACGGACGCGCTCGTGGCGCACAACGGGTTCATATCGCAAAAGCAAGCGGGACAGATGCGGTACATGGACTTTCACGAGGACGAACAGCGACGAGGGATCACGATGAAGAGCGCGGGGATCGCGCTGCTGTACACGCCGAGGGCGGCGCGCGAGAAAAAGCAAAAGCGCGACGACGACGACGAGGGCGGCGAAGAAATCGTCGAACGGGTGCTGATCACGGTGATCGATTCGCCGGGACACGTGGATTTTTGCAGCGAAGTGTCGGCGGCGGCGCGGCTGAGCGACGGGTGCTTGGTCGTCGTGGACGTCGTGGAGGGGGTGTGCGTGCAGACGCACGCGGTGCTGCGACAGGCGTGGGAGGAAAGGTTGAAGCCGTGCTTGGTGTTTAATAAGCTCGATCGCGTGTGCGTCGAGCTCGGGTACACGCCGATGGAAGCGTACGAGAGAATACGGTCGTTGTTGCACGAGGTGAACGGGTTGATGAGCGCGTTTGAGAGCGAAAAGTTTATATCGCAGGCGGATACGTTTTTGAGCGCCTTCGACGCGCATGAGGAGGGACGGGGCGAAGACGGAGGCGAGAACGACGCGACGACGACGACGACGACGACGACGACGACGTGTGATTATCTCGAAGACGAAGAAGATTTAGTGAACGAGGAAGAGGCGTTTAACATCGCGAGCGGGAACGTGGCGTTCGGGAGCGCGATCGATGGATGGGCGTTTCGCCCAGACGCGTTCGCGGATTTGTACGCCGAAAAGCTCGGGTGCTCGTCCGCGGCGTTGACCAAGGCGCTGTGTGGAGATTGGTATTACCACCCGAAGATGAAACGGATCGTCAGTCGCAAAGTGGCGAATGGGAAACTTAAACCTTTGTTCGTGCAGTGCATTTTGGAGCCGATCTGGAAGCTCTATCGCACGGCGGAGAGCGAAAAAAATGGCGAGTGGGTGGAGAAGGATTTGGCCACCCTCGCTCGAGCGCTCAAGGTGGACGTGGGCGAGCGAGAGCTGAAGAACACGGATCGTCGAGCGGCTCTGCAGAGCGTCATGCGCGCCTGGCTTCCGATGTCATCGTGTTTATTAGAGATGGTGGTGAATTGCGTGCCGAATCCAGTGGCCGCCGCGGCGAGACGCGTCAATCGAGTCATGCCGCAGCCCGTGCTTCGCGGCGCGCGCCCGAAAGGCTTGGACGAGGCCCGACGGGCGGTAATCGCGGGTAAGGCTTCGGATGACGCACCCAAGATCATTTTTGTCTGTAAGATGATAGCTGTGCCCAAGGTACACGTCCAAGGTGCGCTCAGCGAAGCGGGTGGCGGCGACGTCAAGTTTTTAGCCTTTGCGAGAATTTATTCGGGCACGGTGCGAAAAGGCGACAAGCTCTACGTGTTGAATTCTCAGCACGACCCGAGCGATTACGACGCGTCGAACATCGAAGAAGTGGAGCTCACCGAGCTGTACCTCATGATGGGTCAAGGGATGTTCAAGGTGGATGAAGTTCCCGCCGGAAACTTGCTCGCCATTGGCGGCTTGGACAGGGCAATTTTGAAATCCGCCACGCTCTCGTCTTCGCTCGAGTGCCCGCCGTTCGGGGAAATGATGTTCCAGGCGTCAGCGATCGTGAAGGTGGCGGTCGAACCCGAAAACGTGACCGACATGGACGCTCTCGTCGAAGGTTTACAGCTGTTGAATAGAGCCGACGCATTTGTCGAGGTGAGCGTGATGGACACGGGCGAACACGTCGTCGCGGCGGCGGGCGAAGTGCATCTTGAGCGATGCATCGCAGATTTGCGCGAGCGATTCGCCAAGGTTCCTATACGTGTGTCCCCGCCGATCATTTCCTTCCGCGAAGGCGTCACGACTACGGGTACGGCGTCGTCGACGACGGCGAACGGGCGTCTGACGTTTACGTGCACGGCGAAACCGATTCACAACTTCATCGTTCGCGCGGTGGATGATTCCGCGGATGCGCTCAAGGTGATATTGCTCGCCAAAGACACCGAAAGCGACGAGAACAAAATACTCGCAAGAGAATTCATTGAGAAAGCGACGGCAGCGCGCGAAGCAGCTACGTATGATGAGCAAGGTCCCGAAGGCGTGGTGGAGGATACGTTTCGTTCGGCGTGGGCCCTCGGACCGAAGCGCGTAGGATCCAACGTGCTCAACGTCGGCACGTACACTGTAGACGTGGATGATGAAGAAAAGGAGTTTGGCCACGCTAACGTGGGCGTCGCGCTCGGGGTGAGAAAGCCCTATGACGTGGAGGCGCCTCCACCAGAAGACGCCGCGGCTGACTTTGATTTGAACTCGGTGCAAGGAAGCGTGTTGACGGGATTTCAGATGGCGACCGATCGCGGCCCACTCTGCGACGAACCGCTGACTGGAGTGCAGATAACGCTGAACGTCGCCGTGAATCGAGACGATGAAGACGACAACCGTACCGTCGAAGATTTAGACGGCGATCAGTTTGGTCCGCTCTCGGGGCAAATCATCAACGCGGTTCGAGACGCGATTCGCAAAGCCGTGCTCAAAGCCGGAACGCGTCTCGTGGAGGCGATGTACTTGGCGGTCATCACTACCACTGCGGACGCACTCGGAGGTACTTATGCCGTGCTCGGCAAACGCCGATCGCAAGTGTTGTCGGAGTCCATTCGTGAGGGCACGGGGGTGTTCGTGATTCACGCCTACCTACCCGTGGCGACGGCGTTTGGCTTTGTTGATCAGCTCCGCGCGCAAACCTCAGGGGCGTCCACAGCCCAATTAGTTTTTAGTCACTGGAGCCCCATAGATATGGATCCGTTTTTTACGCCGACCACGGAAGAAGAGCGAGAGGAATACGGTGAAGACGGTGACGTCGGACCTAACATAGCGCGACAACTCATGGACTCGGTGCGCCGGCGAAAAGGCTTAAAGGTGCGTCTTGTCTCATTAATACAAAGGTCGTCGACTAACCAGCGCATTTTTCACCACGGTGACAGGTCGAAGAAAAGATTGTTCAAGTGGCCACCAAGCAACGCACGTTGGCCAGGAAAGCATGACGCAGCTGTCAGTAAAAGTTTTCATGCGGAGCCGCCAACGCCGAGCGAATGGCGCGCACGAACGCAATCTTGGCTTGCTGCTCAGTCATTCCTTTACACGCGTCCCAGGCGTCCCATTTCGCGCGTCCACCGTAATCGATGGATCCGTCTTCCCGCCAGACAGGAGCTTTCTCCTTGTTCTCCCCGTGTTTGAGATACTGAGTTGGACCGTAGCATCCGTACCACGCTTCTGTGCGTGCAGCTTGGGCTCCCGGACGTTTGACGTATCGCCACTTGAGCGTCTCGTAGTCTTTGTGTTGTTCATATTCAGATAGAAAAGTAGCGATTTGTTCTTCTGTCAACGCCTCCTCCTCGTCGTCATCGTCAGCATCCTATGTTTACGAAATCCGTCAGTCGTGTGTTCGCTCGTTCGATTGCGCTGCCAGAGACGTCGAGTGCCCGCAGTTAGCTCACCTGGGCCTCATTAGGCGGTTTCAATCGCTTCTTTTTGAATTTATCTTTGAACGTTGAAAATGCGTTTGTGTTGTAAACCTTGAAAAACGCCGCGAGATCGACGCGTTGTGCGACCGGACGATCGGACGGCACGCTCGTCTTGACGAACCCGTACTCCACGGCCCACCCACGAACGTCCTCGAGTGTCAGTTTCGCGCTGGGATTTCCTGCATCGGCCCACGTCACGGTCATGATTGTTCGTGCGGGCGTCGGTGCTGCAAATAGTCACAGAACGCGTCGTGCGGATGCCGAGCGTCAAAGTGTGCGCTGTGCGAGCGTTTTTTTTCGTCGCGAAAATGAAATCTGAATTGGGAGACGAGCGGTCATTTTTCTCGATACGTGGGGTAGTAATTAATACACAGCAACGGCAGCACGACTAATGGTCACACGAAACGGTGATGCGATGAACGCTTCGTCGAAGAGCGACCTGCGACACGATCAGTCACGATAACGATAATGACGTCGATCGTCCATGAACAACAAATTACACAGCGGCGTCTAGGAGCGATTTTGCCAAGCCGTCGACGTCCGCCGCCTTCACCTTCTTCTCGCTGCTCTTCTTTTCCTTCTTCGCCTTCTTCTCTTTTGAGGCCCCGTTGTTGCTAGTGCCGGCTTCGTCGATGCCTTCGCCGTTCGCCTTCTTTTTCTTCGACTTGGCCTTGTCCTTCTTCGACTTTTTCTCCTTGGAAGACTTGTGGTGCTTGCCCGCGTCTGGGGAAAACGCGTTGAACGCCGCGTCGTCCTTTGAGTACGGATCGAATCGAGGGTATGCCTCGACTGATGGCAAGTGCTCACCGCGGTCGAGCGGTTTCAGTGGATTGTACGCTCCGAGCTCGCCGTGCAACTGCGAAGAGGCGACTTTGGGATCGTAATGCTTGCCCTTCCTCGGCCCCGTTGGCACTTCCTCCTCCTCGCTCTCGCTCTCGCTTTCGCCCTTGATCGCCGGTCGCTCCGCTTGGCCAACGTTGTAATTCGCCAATCGAGCTTCGAGCGCGTTCATAGTCGCAGACTCCGGACCGGGGAGAGATTTCGGCGATTTCGACTTCTTCTTCTCGTCGCCCGCGACGTCGCCCTCAAGATAGTATTGCCCCATCTTTTCCCTGTGCTTGGCGAGCATTTCGCGCGATTCTTGCTCTTCGCGAGCGATTTGTTCCTTGCTCTTCTTCGCACCGAAAATTTCAGTGACGTCGCGAATCTCCTTGGCCATCTTATCCTTCTTCTTGTTCTTTTTGCTCTTCTTGCCCCTTTTGCTCGCGTACTCGTCGTCGTCCTCGTCGTCGCTGCTAACGAGAAGGTAGTCCCACTCCGCGCTCATCGGTTCGTCCGCGCCGAGCTCGGCGGGTATGTCGATCTTACGCTGCGCCTTGACACTCACCGGTTGGATCTCCTCGCTCAAAACCGTGGCGAAAGCTTCGATTATGGCGATTCCCGAGCCCGGTTCCTTGTCCTCGGAGGAGCCCACGATGCCGAGCATTTGCTGCAGTTGGCAGCTTCGCTCGCGAACTTCGAGATTGAAACTCGTAGTGAACGGCTCGATCGCGCGCGAAACTTTTTGACGCAATACGACGAGATCCTCGGATTCGGGAACCAACTTGCCCGGCGTCGGCGCGCTCGCCGCACCGCCGTCTTGATCACCGTTTTCGGCGAGCTCGATCAAGGGCTCCGTCGCCGGTGCCGGGAGCGCACCCAAGGCGCCCGTTGGGCGAATGCCCTGAGAGTACATCAGCACGGCACTGGCGTAAACCTTGAAGATGCTTTGCAAGTAGACCGCTTGCGCGTCGCCCGGGAGTTGCTTGACTTGCGGGCTCAGCAACGCGTCGAGAATTTCTTCGTGATCGACAACGTAGTGCGCATACTCGCCCACGACCCAAGCCACGGCCTTGAGCGCTCCGGGTACGGTCTTGTTCACGTTGGATTGCTCGAGCAAGGAGTGATCGAGCAAGAGCGGGCCCAAGATGCCCACCGCGGCTTCGCGAATCACCTCGACGCGCAAGCACACGTCGATAATTTGCTCACCGATGAGCGCGCCGTGAGACGAGCACGGGACACGAATGAGATCGGCGAGGACGGAAAGATACCACACAAAGTCCGTCACCAAGGCGTAGCGCTCGTTCATGCAGATGTGAATCACGCTCAACACGAGTTCGTCCCTGAAGCGTTGATCCGCCTTGCCCATGGCGTTCATCAAGTGCGCCGTGGTGTCGATGAGCGTGCGCTTCGTCACCAAACCGCACACGATCTTCAACGCACAGTATTGAATGTTTGAATCTTCGTGGTCGAGGCACTCGAAGATGTTCCCCTTGTGCTCGGCGACGATGCGCGGGTGCGAATCGAGCAAAAACGTCAACGCGTGCAACGCCAAAAATTTGATGTTTGGATCGTGATCCTCCAACATATCCTTCAGCTTGTCCACCGCTTGGCGGACGACCTTTTCTTGACTCGTCATTCCCATCACCACCGTGCGCACGCACTCGTACATCAACGACTTGGCGTTGGTGGTTTCGAGAATCTCCGAGATCGGCCCCGCGAGCTTCTTCGCCAGTCGCGGCTCGAGCGGCGTGAGCGCGCCGAAAACCTTCACGAGCTTGATCGTCATCCAGTTGGACGAGCTCGACGTCAAGAGCTTGTAAAACTTGGGCGCGAGCGGTAGGTACGTCTTCGGGTTGTGCATGGCGAGCTCCGAAAGCACCGTCACCGCCGCCTGCACCACGGATTGATCGTCGTCGTCCAGGCATTCTGTCAATCGCGCGAACGACGGTCGCAGCGCCTCGGGATAGCGCAAGAAGCACTTGTACAGGCACAAGCACGCTCGTCGTCGCAAATCCGGCTTATGATTGTTCAACAGCGAGTACACGTCCGCCACGAGCGTCTGCGACAACTCCGGCGTCACGATGTTCCCCAAGCACGAAATCGCCAGCGCCGCCTCCGCGGGATTCGGCGACGCCAAATCCTTCTTCAACAAATTAGGAATCAACAGCACCACGTCCGTGTCGTCCCCAAAACTTTGACACGCCGCCAAGTATCCGATTCTCTTATACTTGACGTTCGTCGTCGACATCAATTCCACCACGTGAAACGACGCCCAGTGCATCGAATACCCGAGCGAGTGCAGGTACGTCGCCTTTTCGATCGCCACCGCTTTCGTCCTGATGTCCGAGCTCACCACCTCCGCCCGTATGTCGCTCAGGCATTTATTTATAAACTCCTTCTGCGAATCCTTGTGACTGCGAATGCCCGTGATCATGTCTCGCAGCGATTTTTGAAACAACCGCATCGTCGACGCCTTCGTCTTGTCCGCCGAGCTCAGCGATCCGAGCCCCGGCATGCCCGAGCTCGCGCGTCGCGACATCGCGCGTCGCCTCGCGCGCCGCGACGCGCCGTTCCGCGCCGACGCCGACGATTACGAACGAATGGTGTTCGCGCGCTCCGATTCGCGTCGTCGATTCGCGTCCGCGTCGATCGATCGTCGCGCTCGATCGCGCGCGCGTCGGTCGCGCGCGAAGAGCGCTCGCGCGCGTCGCCGCGCGCTCGCGCGTCCGTCGCCGCGCGCGCGTGTGCCGCGCGCGATCCGCGGCCGTCGCGTCGCGCGTCGCGCGCGCCCAATACATGGACATTCAAGCACCCAATATACTATATACAATTCCATATAACAACAGCCATGTGACCCATGCATCTACGTCATCGGCGTCCCCGTCGCGAAACGCGCGTCGCGACGTCGAGCGCGACGCGCGTCCGGGACGCACTCTAAACCCTTACTCATAGACATCAGGTACCTCCAATACGTAAAACGCGCGCGCGCATAAACGCCGTACACCGACGACGCCGAACGCCATCAACGGACGAACGCCGCGCGCCCGCGCGACGCCGACGACGCCGACGGCGCGATCGATCGCGCGGTCACCGTCGCGCGCGCGGTCGCCCTCGGTCGCGGGTCGCGCGTCGCACGCGCGCGTCGGTCGCGCGTCGCGCTCTCGTCGACGGCATGCCGCGCGTCGTCGCGGCGTCGCGCGCGGCGCGCGCGTCGCGCGTCGCGATCGCGGCGACGCGAACGGCGACGCGAACGCCGACGCGAATGCCGACGCGCGCGCGCGCGGACGCCGACGGCGCGGGACTCGTGTTCGCGCCCGCGCGCGACGCGCCGGGCGCGTTCGACGAAGCGCGCGTGGGCGCGCCCGTGGTGAAGGCGTTTCGCGGCGACGACGCGACGCGATGGACGATGTGGTACGCGGCGACGAGCGCCGACGGCGACGACTCGATCGCGATCGCGACGTCGACGGACGGCGTGCGCTGGCGACGGGGGAGCTCGGACGCGGTGATGTACAGGAACGACGTGGACGAGATGTCGGTGGACGTCGGACGCGTGTTCGCGGCGAACGACGAGGACTGGTGGACGTTCGACACGCGAGGCGCGCAGTTGGGCGACGTGCAGCTCATCTCGAGCGATTCCATCTCGGGAGGGTCGGTGTATTGGATGTTTTATCACGGGTACGATCGCAGCGCGGCGCGGGGGGCGGCGGCGGCGACGACGACGACGCGGCCGGGGCTGGCGTTTTCGCAAGACGGCAGGAACTGGGCGCGGTTCGAGGGCGAGCACCACACGGGCGCGGTGTTCGATCGCGGCGAGGACGGGGAGTGGGACGCGCGAGGGGTGCGCGATCCAAAGGTTTTGCTCGCGGGGCCGAGGGACATACGGGTGTATTACGCCTCGATCGACGCGCGCACGGGGAAATCCGCCGTCGGTTTGGCGCTCACGGCGGACGGCTTCACGTATCGGAAGCGCGGCGCGGAGGCCATCTTCGGCCCCGGGCCGAGCGGTTCGTTCGATGACGCCGGCGTGGCGGCGCCGTGCGTCGTCAGGCTCGGTCGCGAGGAATTCATAATGTTTTACGAGGCGTACTCGTCGAGCGCTCCGGGCGTCGCGAGCGTCGCCGTGGCGACGTCGCGCGACGGCGTCTCGTGGACTCGTCCGAGCGCGCCCGCGCTCGAGGCCGGCGTCGCGGGCGCGTGGGACCAAGGAGGCGTCGGCAAGCCCTACGCCGTGCCCATGGCGGGCGATCGCATTCGTTTATACTACGAAGGTCGCGCCGCCGCCGGAGACGAGCGCGGCGCCGGCGTCGGCGTCGCCCTCAGCACCGACGCCGATCGCTTCGTCTTCGCGCGACGCGCCTCGGATTAATCGACGCTCGGATTCATTAATCAACGCGCGCGAGCGATCGTCGCCGTCGTCGTTCGTTCGTTTCATCGCGTCTTGCGCGTCGGTCGCTCGCGCGCGCTCGTCGCGTCCGCACATCTCGTCGCGCCATGTCCTCGCGCGCGCTCGCGTCGCCCTCGCGCGCGCGTCGACGCGCGGTCGCGCGTTTCTCCCGTCGTCCGCGTCGCGCCCGGGCGCTCGCGCGCGTCCGCGCGTCCGCGAAACCGCACGTCATCATCTGTCCCGGTCTCGGAAACGCCGGGACGGATTACGACGCCTTCGCCGCGCTCCTGCGCGCGCGCGGGCACGGCGCGACGATCGTCGACGTGCGACGGCTCGATTGGCTTCGCAACGCCGCCGGCGCGGCGACGCCGGCGTACTGGCGCGGGACGCTGCGACCGAGACCGACGGTGGACTGGTACCTGGACGCGATGCAGCGCGCGTGCGACGCCGCGACGCCGGAAGACGGCGACGCGCCGCTCGTCGTCGTCGCGCACAGCGCCGGGGGATGGCTCGCGCGCGTGTTCATCGACGAGCGCGCGAGCGAGGCGACGACGCGGCGAATCTCGCGATTGGTGACGCTGGGGTCGCCCGTGAAACCGGCGCCGAGAGGCGTCCCGGGCGTCGTCGATCAAACGCGAGGCATCCTGACGTACGTCGACGACAACTGTCGCACGGCGAGCGAATTATCGAGCGATCTCGACATCGAGTGCGTGTGCGTGGCGGGACGGTACGCGCGCGGCGCGGAGACGCTCGACGGGGTCGCGAGCGCGCGCGCGTTCGCGCTCGGCCAGGGATACAAACAGGTGTGCGGCCGCGCCGACGTCGACGGCGACGGCATCACGCCCGTGGAGTCCGCGCTCATGGACGGCGCGACGCACGTCGTGCTGGACGACGTCTATCACACCCCGCTCGGCGCCGACGAGGCCGCCGGTCGCGCGTGGTACGGCTCGCCGTCCGCGCTCGAGCGCTGGGCCGCCGTCGCGTTGGACCCGCCGACGCGCTCGATCGCGTCGCTCGATCGCGGGCGATTAAAAATCGATTAAGAATATGAAAAATACATCCGATTGATTTCGCGTCCGTTCGTCCCGATCGCCGTCGTCTCGCGTCTCGTCTCGCGTCACCGCGCCGCGCGCTTCGCCCTCGCGTCGTCGTCCCGCGTCCCCGTCCACCCCTGGTCGTCCCTTCCGTCGTCCCCGTCCGCGCCCGCCGCGTTCGGTCGTTTCAGCGCCGCGCGCTGCGCCGGCGCGCGCCACGCGTCGCTCAGCGTCGCGTCCGCGCTCACGCGCTGGCCCGCGACGTAGATTTGAAACGGCATGTCCGCGCGATTCGCGCGCGCGACGCGCGGATCGACGCGCCGCGCGACGACGCGCGACGGATCGCGCCGCGCGACCGCGACTCGCGACGCGATCGCGACGGCGCGCCGCCGCGCGACGCGCGACGCGATGTGCGGACGCGCCGCCGTCGCGCGCGCGCGGATCCGGGGGCGCGCGACACCGATCATGGGTTTACACTGATTCAAAATACGACACTTTATACACTATTAAACACACCTAGAAGACCATCAGGGAAAAATTTATATCACACCGCTTCAGAGAGTCCCCTTGAGGCTGACGAGTCATGAACCCTCGGGGCGCGGCCGCGACGCGCGCGTATATATATATAGACTCAAACCCACACCGTATATACACTCCAACGTCGTATTCGACACGGCTCGAACGCGATCCAAGCGCGCGTCGTCGCCACACCGCGACGCCGCCGCGATCGAATCCGCGACGTCGCGCGGACGCGCGTCGCGACGCCGCGACGGTCCGCGCGACGCGGTCTCGCGCGCGACGATGGGCGTCGGCGTGCTGCTGCGGCGCGTGCTGGGCGGCGTGCGACGCGCGACGGAGGAGTTCGCGCATCGAGGCGACGAGGCGACGAGTTCGGGGAGCGACGGCGATTCGAGCGACGTCGAGGGCGCGACGCGCGCGAACGCGACGCGCGGCGGCGCGCGCGGACGCAGGACGACGGCGCGACGGGCGCGCGCGCGCGAGGCGAGCGACGGCGGGGTAGAGGACGGGAAGAGGGCGAAGCGGGCGCGCGAGGCGTCGGTCGAGGGCGATCGAGCGACGCGGCACGGCGGCGGACGGGGCGGCGCGTCGGCGAGCGGACGCGACGGGCGCGGCGGCGAGGCGCGGGCGACGAGCGGCGAGGCGGCGACGGCGAGCGCGACGCGCGGGGAATCGCTCA
>Ga0222716_10001697_pt1 | contig 18265 bp, 18 predicted proteins | sample C33_13DmetaG_FD_165044 | JGI IMG/M metagenome (GOLD analysis project Ga0222716, IMG submission 165044) | Estuarine water microbial communities from San Francisco Bay, California, United States - C33_13D | ecosystem: Environmental > Aquatic > Marine > Unclassified | place: USA: California... | reverse complement strand
TTGAAACGAGAGAGAAGAAGGGAGGAGGAGACACGTTTCCAATCGCGCCTCCTCTTATTTTCAACAATCCGAGAGCGAAGCGAAGAAGTTCTAAGCATCGCGAACGATGCATACATCTCTGAAGAACGCATTCATTCCGAAAAGATACGCTTGAGTGCGATTCTTTTGATGATGCACTTCAAAGAGCTTCTGCAATCCTCGCGAGACCGGGTGTTCGAGACGTTGCGCGTTCTTCAAAACCTTTTTGGATGAAGGGAAGTTTGAAGACGCTGACTCAAAAGTGGATAAAAACGACCCGGAAAGATTATTTGAAAAGACGCGCGTGACGGACGTGTATCTTTCTTGAATACCAAGAAAAGCACATCAAAACGTGCATCGATACTCGTTTCATTCGTTCTCAACGAATATCCGCGCGTAAATTGCTCGCAAGTATATATGCTTTGGACAAATATATATCCCATTTTTCGAGCGCGAAGCAATCTCTTTCAAAATCCACAACACGCGCGAAAGGTTGAAAAGAAAATTTCGGAATCGGTACTTACTTGTTGCCGTGCGGTCTCCAGACCATCATGGACTTTTCGTTGACGACCTTGCCGGTGGAGACGGCGTTGATCTTTTGGACGTTTTGGACTTGGGCAATGGATTGCATGATTTATTTATTTATGTATGTGCGTTTATAAAGTGAAGAAAGAGAGAAGAAGAGCAGGGGATTATTTTATATCTCTCGAGTAACCTCGAATTCGTTCTTCCACCTCGTAAAGAAAAAAGAAAAACCAAAAAAAGAAGCTTTTTTTGCTTTGTCGCCACAAACAAAAAATTGAAGAGAGAGATGAAAAACGAGGCGGAGGAGGAGGAGGACTCGTTGGACGCGCGTCGGCGGCGGCGGCAATCATCGTCTTCTTCTTCTTCTTCTTCTTCTTCTTCTTCTTCTTCTTCTTCTTCTTCTCATCAACAACAACGTCAACATCTTCAAGGTGGTGGCGTTGAGGCCGTTCCGTCCTTGCCACAGCGCTGCGTCGCGGCTGGCATAGCTGCGTGCGTTTCCGTGCTCGTCACCAATCCTTTGGACGTCATAAAGACGCGAATGCAAACGACGACGACGACGACGACGACGTATAGCGCAAACGGTATGAGCAATAGTAGTGTAGGAGGTATAGGAAAAGAAGGAGTAGGAAAACCACTAACAGTACAGAGCTGTCCGCCAAAGTGTCCAACCAACGCGAATGGCGTCACGAACTGTGTTTCCACGCAGTGCACGACGTACGATGGAAACGCGTGGACCGTGATGCGAAAAGTAGTGCGGAGGGAAGGCGTATCTGCGTTATGGCGAGGGACGAAAACAGCGTTGGTTATGGCGGGACCCGCCGTGGGGGTCTATTTACCGTGCTACGATTTCATACGAGACTATTGCGTGACGCACGCGTTAGTCCAAAACGAAGACATGGCGCCTCTCGTGGCTGGAGCAGGAGCGCGAACGATAGCGGTGTTTGCGGTAGCGCCTTTAGAGTTGATGCGAACGAGACAACTCGCGGCGCAAGAGAGTGGCGGTAGTTTTATGAATACAGTTAGTAATAGTAGTGGTATTCAGCGTCGATCGTTACTGTTTACCGGCGTATCTTCTACGCTAATACGGGACGTACCGTTTTCGATGATGTACTGGTACTCGGTTGAAAAGTTACGCTCGGCATTAGCCGGTCAGTTTTCGAACGAAAATCCAAAGATGGATAGTTTAGCTGCGGCTTTCGTGAGCGGCAACATCGCCGGCGCGGCGATTTCCGCAGTGACGACGCCAGTTGACGTTTTGAAGACGCGGATACAGGTGGATGTAGCGCATAGCAATAAAACGGGAGCAGGGACGGGAGGAAGAGGAGGACTTTTACGTGAGTTGACAAGCCTCGTGAAACACGAAGGCGCTTCGTCTTTGTTCAAAGGCGTCGTTCCTCGCGCCTTGCGCGGTGGCCCAACGTGCGGGATCGTCCTCGTCGCGTACGAGTTAGTGAAAAGTTTAGACTATTAGAAGGTGACTAGCATGAGCGTATTATTAGATGTTTTTAGAGTCGTTCATACTTACGGTAGTAGTACGACGAGTAGCAAAGGCAAAAATTTTGGGCGTCTCCTTCCCTTTTTTTTCTCTTCGCGTTTTTTTTGCTCCGCTCTCAAACGATTTTGAGCCGCAAGAAGAGGTGAAACGCGTTTTGTTCCTCAAAATATCTCGTCAGATTTTGGATAATCGTCCGCACTTAAAAAAAGGAAAAGAACGAAGATGCAAACGAGGTCATCAGCGGCAGCCAACGCTGAGAAACCGTACGGCGACGTATCGTTCACGCTCGAGTCTGGTTTGTCCACGGATGAAATTTTGAGGAAATCTGATTCGTCCTCGGCGATTGTTTGGGACGAGTTTGAATCGGAGAAAATCAACTCGACGTCCGATTTATCCAAACAACGACGACGACGACGAGAAGATGGAGAAGGAAACCACGACGACGACGACGAAGACGAAAAAGTTATCAAAGCGCCGGGCGCCGTCTTGAACGTAAAATCGAGCAAGAATTTAGACGTCCTCTCCACGTCGGAAAATATCGGCGTCATGATTGCCGTCGCCAGTCAAACGACAACCGCGCAAGACGTTTTGGACTTTTATTCTCCCTTGGCGAAATCCCACGTCGACGTCGGCAACGGCACGGGCGCTCCTGCCGCTGACGCCGCGGGTGGCGAGACACAAAAAAACCGCCGATGGTCAATCGGGAACAACACGGAGATGACGAACAAAGAGAGAACGGACTTGTTGAGAAAGTTCTTGTGCGAGTGCGCGAAGAAAGGCAGTTTCAGTTTGATCATTTACGACGCGCACAGCGGGAGAGTGTGCGCGGCGCGCACGGCAGCCTCACCCAAATTGTTTTTCGGCTTTGATACCATAAAAAATAAAAATCCATCGAACGCAAACGAGGAATGCAAGAGAGGCTTGTGCGTCTCGACGGACGAGAAGAGTTTAATGAACGTCGACTTTTCTATCTTACCTTCGGGTAGATTCATTTACGGCAGACAATACGTGAAGCCGATGGAGTTTACGGAGTTTTGGTCGACGGCGAGAGCGAACCGACCAGCGGTGCCGGCGAAGCAAAACTCGCCGGAACCGCGTTTGTCCGGAGATTCAATGAACTCTGCATTATCGAAGGAGGAGAAGATAATGAGTACAAGCAATAGTGTTCAAACAACGCCTAGATCGAAAGGTGGCGCGAGGTCAGACAATCCATACACGCCAGATTCTGGAATGAAGGACGACTACATGAAAGCCATGCGATACGCGCCGACGGGCTCGAGAGGAGATTTAAGAGACGTTTGGAACGCTGGCCGAGGCTCTTCGGCAGACATTAACCCAGAAGAAGCGAAGAAAATTCAAAAGCAAGTGGAAGAAATTTCGAAAATGTCGAGTGCGATGAAGAGAGAACTCATCAATAACAAGAACAAAGAAGATGAAAATACTACGCCGAAAACACGCATGGCGGAAAACGATACGGATAATACTCACGGACCTCCACTGAAGAAGATTTCAATCGATCGCGCGTATAGACCTCCATCAATGCGCAAAGAAATGGAGGAGAAAAAGCAAAAGAATTCTGAGATAAAACTCCAAGAGAGACAGTTGGCGGAATCTCTCGGATATTCCTTGACACACGCGCTTATGCGAATGAGCGAAGACCGTTTGAGCGGGGAAACGATGCGAAGCTTGACGGAATTTCACACTGCTATTGCGAGTAAGAAAAAGGAATCCGAAGTTCAAAAGATGAGCAGTTTCTTTGCCTCTTCATCTATCCCTGAAAACAAGAGCACGTAATTTTATCTTTATGTGCGTGTGTGTGTGTGTGTGTGTGTGGAGAGAGAATGTGTGATAGAGTGAAAGCGAGAGTGTGTATTTTTTTCTATTAGAGCGGCGCGGTGTTGTTTTTATTAAGTTTGTGTGTGTACTATTTATGAATCATTAGAAGAATTCCTTCTTCTTCGCTTTACTCTCGATTCGAAAATCCTCGCAATAATCTCTCAGCATTTTCAAAAACTCACTCGAGGCTGGTGCGTCCGACTTTGGAATTTTCTCACGGTCTTCTTCGCAAACTTCGCCCACGTAAAAGTGCTTGAGATACAAGAAGGATTCTTTGCTACTGTGGTACAATTCGAAATGCGTGCTTGCATCCTTGTTCAAAGACTGTGCCGGAATAATCATATCACCCCCTGGATGCTCCGGTAACCAATTCTTCACGTCTAGCACCATGTAGTCTATAACTAACAAAACGGCCTGCTCTTGGTTATTTTTTTGTACGATTTCCTCCCACGTATACTCGCGCAAACGCGATATGTACGACCCAAGCCTAGCGTCGCAGTAATCGATCAGTGGAGCGCATTGAAGCGTCTTTGCAGCTCCCGAGAGTGATTCAGTCATGCGCAAATCATAATTCGGTGGTTTTTCTCCATCACGGATACAAGTTAAAAAGAGTAAGACTCGATCGAAAAGCACCGTATCGATATTAACAGAGCACGAGACATTCGATTCATTCGCAGCACTGCGAATAAATTTTGTCAAAGCCACACACGGTCTTAAGACGTTCATGTGAACGGGGAAAATCTCCTCGTCGTTCGTGTGGACGTGTACGAAGCCTTTTAAGAACATGTCTTCCTCGTTCGGAGGTGCTCTCGCGTTCATAATCTTAAGAATCTCCATATCTCTCGGCGCGGTTTGAGTGTAAAACATAGTCGTCTCCGCCACGTCCACAATTCCACGAAAACAATGGTACTTAATATCCATTCGCTCTTCTAATGGAAGCGAATTGGTTCCCACTATTCGTACTTTCAAATTCAACGCTTCGAATGCAAATACTTCACCGACTGAAACGAAACGTCCGGCGAAACGCGTCTGTGCAGTTTTCTCAATATCTTTGGCGTCTATGATTGCGCAAGCTACACTCTCGCTGTTGTTATTGTCCAGAGGACGCACTTCAATAATAACGTCGTGTAAGATGTCTTTCTTTTCGATTGCAGTTGAGACAAAAGGAAGAAACGTGTGCACGACGTCTTCTCCCACGTGCGCGTTGATTCTCACGTCTTTGATAATCGCTACTTCGTTCTCTTGCAGTGTAACATCAAAATCTACAGCACGTGCGCCTCTTAGAACAACGTCGCTGTGCTTTTCCAGCGTGAAGAAACAAAATGCCTTACTTTTCATCGTGGCGATGGTACTCTCATTTGAGGCAACAGAAAGTAACGCAAATGCACTTGCTGGTAGCAAACAATCATACGTCGTACTCGTTAAACCCAGTTTTTCTAGAGCAACAACTTTCAACGATACTTTCCCGTCCTCGTTTTCCTTCAGCGTCTTTTTATTCACGTATTTTCCATCTTTCGAAACTTCCGGAGCTGCCCCGTTCCCGGAAAGCGAATTCGCCCCTCGCGAAACTTTAAAGTTCACCATGGTGTCTCAAATATTAAACACAAACGGTGGACGGAGCGTTGATGATGATGATTTGGGGGGCACCGAAGCGCTTCTCTCGATGTGTTCAATGAGTGGCTTCACGCAAAGCGTATTGAACTCAGTCTCCAACGACGCCAAGATCTTTCGGTCCCGCAGGATTTTTTTGCTGCTCAATCGAGAATGTATTTTCGCTCGCGAATCGTAATAACTCACTAAGTTATTCAACACTACGTATTCTGTGCTCTTGTTGTCCTCGTTCGCGCGATGACAGAACGTCCAAATCGATATCGTTCGCGCCAAGTTTGCTATTTTTTCGTTTTCGTTTACTTTGGTTTTCGCCTCGTCGTCGTCTCTGGCGGCACGAAACGCTTCTCGAAGATTATTCGCGAGCAACGCGCGGACGCGAAATGGAATCGCTCCCTTGGTGTTGGTCTCTTTTGTTGTTGGTGATGATGATGATGATGGTGGTAAATTCAAGTGCGGAGATAACGCGTTTACCGCTGCTACTTTACTTCTTGCTCGTTGTTTTCCAGCGCACTCGCGCAAAATTTCCCGGTATATCGATTTTGCAATCTTCTCTAAAGTCGTCGAAGAAAAACTACTACTTCGTCGCAGAGTAGTGCGTTGTTGCGTGTAGATAATACGCGGAGCAGATGTCGTGGACGGGATGCGAGCAGCAAAGAGTGGCGTCGCCACGCGGTGTCGCATGTATTATAGTACGAATAGCGAGAGCGAAAGTGAAGAAGGTTGTTGAAAAAATCAAAGAAGAGAGAGCAGAGAGAGAGAGAGAATTCTCTTTTTTTTGTTTTTCTTTCAACGTTCAAAACAGGATTGGTTTTCTTCTTGAATTGGGCCGCGAGTAAAAAAATTCACTCATCAATTCAACGCAATTCTCTCTTCAATTTTCACAAAATTCACTCATCAATCACGTTGTTGTTATTTCTCTGTTAAAGCGAAAAGTGAATACGCACATCATCAAACAAAGTCAACACAGAAAGAAAAGGAATTTATTTAAACATCGACGAGAACACATGGCGGCGGAAGCGGCGAAGAACACAAAAAAAGAAGAGGAGAAGAAAAAGAAGAAGAAGAACAAAGAAAGAGGAGGAGGATGTTTTGGAGGAGGCAAGAAAAAAAATGGAGGACAACAGCAGGGACAGCCGCAAGCCAAGGAAACGACGGCGGAGAAAAAGAAGAATGCGACGCAACAACAGCAACAAGAACAAAATCAGAAGTTGGAAGGAGGTGATACCGAAAGTGACTACGACAGCACGGAAGGCTCTGAGGAGGATGACGGATTGCACTCGAATGGGTGGATTCGATATTACGACGAAACGAGTGGAAACTTTTATTACGTTCGAGAAGACGAGACGGGCGAAGCGCAGTGGAACAAACCGGCTGAATTTATTGTTCCCGTGGAAGAGGAGAGAGAGAACGAAGCTGTACTTCGTAAGCAAGAGGAAGAAAGGAGAATCCAGGAGCAACAGGAACGGAAAAAAGAACTGGAGGTGAAGCGAAAAGAAAACGAAAAGCAGTTGAAAGAGGACGAGAAGAAACGCGCGAAAAAATTGGAACAAGAGGCGAAGCAACGCGCCATCGCGGACGAGAAAATGAAGGCAGAGTTGTTGAAGCAAGAAAGATTGAGAGAGAAGGAAAATTTGCGGTTGAAAATGGAAGAAGAGGAAGCGTTGAGAGAAAAAATGCTCGCGGCAAAGTTATCGGCGAAAGCGAAAGAGCGAGAGACGGAAAGGCAACGGAAAGAGCAAGAAGCGGTGGCTTTGAAACATAGACAAATGGAAGAGGAAAACAAAGTAGCTCAGACAACTTATAGAAGACGGATTGAGGAACAAAGAGCGAAAGAACGCGAGCGACTGGAACAAAATAAACTCAATCGCGAAGCTTTGGAGCGAACGCAACGGGAGGAGGAGATGGTTCGAAAACAGCAGCAACAACAGCGAGAACGAATGACACGAAGTACGAGTTCGCGCGCAGATCGGTCGTCATCTCAAAACCCGGACGGAAATAAAACATACGACAAGAGTCAATCGACGTTGCGTAAGCACCTGGACAGAATTTTTCTCGTCTTCGATAAAGATAGTTCCGACGATGAAGACTAGTGTCTATTTTACCTTGAGTGATGATCCATGAACCTTTTTGTATTTATTTATTTTGGACTTGCATAAAATTACGTGTACGCCACTTTAAAAAACGCGCTGCTCCTGCTGCTGCTGCTGCTGCTGCTGCTGAATTTTCTTCTTCTTCCGGAGTTGGTGGTTTATCGAACGCAAAATGAAGATAACGGTTCGCACGATGCAACACAACTCGGAGACGAAAGTCATCGAAGTTTCCTCAGGTTTGATGACAGTTGGAGAGTTGAGAAAAAAAATTGCTTCGGCTTTCTTCTCCGCCTCGGAATCTTCTTCGTCGTCCTCGTCGGCGTCGTTGAACATGTTTCTGAGAGGAGCTGCGCTGAACGACGACGACGAGCGAGCGAATATTAAACCAGGCGATACGGTTTTAGTTAATTTCCAACCGGTGGTGTCTTCTTCGGCACGAAGCCAACAACAGACAAAGTTGAACAAAGGGAAACAATCTTCTTCTTTGAACTTTCTTCAACGAACTCTCATTCGGAATCGGAACAAAAAAGGGAGAGGATTTTTCAGCTTTTTCTCGCCCAACGCTGCTCGATTTTTCATCGTCATTTGCAGCACGGCGGTGATTCGGTTTATATTGGGAACATTCTTCTGGTGTTGTGTCGCGAAGATGGCGTATAATCACGACTTGGGCCCGATTTTTGTTTTGTGTTCTCTGTTCTATTTGATGTTTTCGAACATGTCCAATGCGCCGACGACGACGAACAAAGATGGGAAACTCTCAGCGTACAGTTTATTCAATAAAAATTTCGAGACATTACCTGGTACTTTTGATGCGATGGCAGTCGAACGTAACGTTAGACAAAATCACGATAACGTTAATACTACTTGATGATGAAACGTATTTTTGTTTGAAGCGACATGTCATAATATTCAGGAAACGCAAAAGTAACTGACACGGCTGGAAAAAAAAAAAATCTTCACACACTTGTATACTTCTTCCAAACGGAAATAGAACAATATGAATGCACTCTTCTCTATCTTTACGATTACAATAACGATGGGGTGCGTCTTTGGTATGCAAATTATGCAACCGTTTCATGTAATTGATGAGAGAATCAGTGATATTACCGTTTGGTCTTCCATTCGAGAAAAACAGATGGCAACGACTGCCGTGGGTGCCTTCAATGAAAACAGAATACCGACGATTCAATTCTTATCGTTTTGCCAGAACGGCGGAAAAGTCTATAACGACGGTATTTTCTCCTTCCCAGAGTTGAAAAATGGTTCGCAATTTCGTGCCATATCTTCTATGGACGGCTACGTGTTACTAGGAACGTCAAAGTCCGAAGTCATTTCTGCTGGGAAGATCACACAAAAATCGGGCGCTGTGATGACATTAAAGCAAATCGAAAATTTCCCAATAACTGCTATAACGAGCTTTTTAAATGAAGGGAAACCGTCTTTTCTTGTCGCGACGTGGGCGATTCCTTCAAAACTTGTTCGATTTGATGTAAACTTAGAAGATCTGATTGAACAAGGTCCGTCTCTTGAACTTACGATTGGAAGCGTTCGCTCGGGAGTTTCGACTGGTCAAAACTTTTCGTATTTCGTTTCAGACGCTGTTCCCTCCGAGCTTGTTACCATTGATAACAACAACTTCGTCCAGAAACAGTCGATTACTTTGCCGTGTCGCTCGATTCGGAACGGACACTTCGTACGTGGAGATCAATCGTCTGATTATGAATTTTCGTTTTGGGTGTCACATTCCTCTCCGTTATCAATATGTAAGGTGAGGCACAATAAGGATGATGGAATGGCGAGCGTTGTATCATTTTTTCAAATTGATGGTACAGATGATTTAGCAGGGACGAGCATTATTGCAAACACGCATGATGGGCAAATTAAAATTATCGTTGGTACGAAAAGTTATCACAAAGCTACGCCAGCGACTGTATTTCTTTTAAGAGATGATGGAGTGATTTCTCTCGAAAAGTCTTGGAAGTTTGATGGAAGTAGTACGATTAATTGCATTCGCTTCGACGATGATATCGCATATCTCGTCAATCGTAAAAGTCCAGGGGAGATAATGAGTATAAATGTCACGGAAGGAAAATTGCACGAACAAATTTCTCGCGATTTTTCGGAGCACAACGCGTCGTATTGTCCGATTTACGTCTACGGAGGTGGTACTCGTACATCGAAAATCTCGATTGGCGCTCCCCTCGTATTTGAAATAAAAATTCCAACGAGAAATGTAACCAACTCGAGTGACGTTCAGTGGATGCAAATCGGGCTTACGGTGGAAACTGACGAGTTATCATCCTTAGAAATCTTCTTTGAAATCGATTTAGAAGAGGGAAAGGACCATTTCTTTCCCATATTTCTGGGTGCATCGCAACTTTCCTCCTCCTCTTCCTCCACGATTCTCCGGGCAAAGTTTTCGAGCGCGTCTTCGATTCCACAGCCGGGAATCGCAAACTTCATAGAGAGCCGCGTGGCCGCGAGAGACATCAAATCGTTCAAGCTCGTCGTTCGTAATTTGAAGTCAAACTTTCTTCCTGATGAAGAGAGAATAGTGAAGCACTTCAGCGTTCAGACGTGTACATCGTTGTAGTATGAAAAATATCTTAAAATCCTTCACTTCAGCACACAAAAAGAGTTTAGCATGCAAGCCTCCTCGACGACGACGACGACGACGACGACTCACATCCACGCTTCTGCATCTTCTCGTTGTCGTCCACCTTGGCTGCGCAATTCGAGTCAACGCGCATCGCGTTCGTTTTCGTTGAAAGCGTCGTCTTCCAAACAACAACAACAACAACATCGTGATGACTTTGAGTCTTTCCTTTTTGAGTGGCAAAGCGAGTTGTGCGACAAGTTGACTCGATTAGATGGGAGCAACGAGAATAACAACCACGAGGGATTTTGCGACGACCCGTGGGAAAGAGAAGACGGATCGTTCGGACGAACGAGAGTCTTTTCGGACGGTGATTTATTCGAGAAAGCTGCCTGCAATGTTTCGGTCATTCGAGGCACTTTAACGGAAACGCGCGCGAAAACAATGTCCTCGAGAGGGAGAAAAGGTATCAACCCGAAGGGAGGACAAAAATACAACGCGTGCGCGTTATCATTAGTGTGGCATCCCCGAAGCCCACACGTACCAACTTTTAGGGCAGACATCAGGCGCTTCGCGGTTGAACCAGACTCAGCATCCGTAGGGACAGAAACAAATGCCTGGTATGGTGGCGGCATGGATTTGACGCCCTATTATTTAGATGAGGAAGACGCGAAACATTTTCACGGTAAGTGCAGAGATGTTTGCGACGAGTACCAAACTAGAGAAAGCGTGGAAAAATTCGGCAAACACTCGCTCTATCGCAAGTACAAAGAATTCTGCGACAGTTATTTTTACATTCCAGCGAGGCTCGAGCATCGCGGCGTCGGTGGATTATTTTTCGATGACGTCGCAACAAGGGGGGGAGAAGACGGCGACGCCTCTGTCGCGCCGTCTGATGCAAAGGCGTTTACGAAAGCAGTCGCTTTGAGCTGGCTCGATGTTTGGGAGCCAATCGCGAAGAAAAAAAGAAACACAGCAATAACCGAACAAGAATCTATATGGCATCAACAACGAAGAGGTCGATATTTGGAATTCAACCTTCTCTACGATCGAGGAGTCAAGTTTGGATTAGACGGCGTGACTCCCGACAGATTCGAATCGATCATGGTGTCAGCTCCCCCAAGGATAAGATGGGATTACAAAGCTACTCCGCCAGAAGGGTCGAAGGAGGCGCGGTTGTTGGAAGTTTTACGCGAGCCAGTCGATTGGGTCGATTAAGAAAAGATTATAATAAATATTGATTTAGATACTAGTACTTAAAAGTTCATAGAGCAGTAAGTCACCCTAAGTTTACCAGTAATCAAGCCTATCCACTTTGACAAAAAATTCTTTCCCTTCGTGTGTTCTTCACTTTAAGAAGCCAGACAACCATGCACCGCAACGGCATCGTATCCACCTCTGCCGCGGCTCTCTCGCCGAAGCAGAAGCAGCAACCCCCACCCAGAGCGTCCTCGCCGAGTGGCTTTTTGCATCATCATCACCATCATCTTCATCAACAACAACAACTACACCCACACACATTTCGGTTCCACTTTCTTTCGCATCATCACCAACACAAGAGAGCTGTTTCTTCTTCCGTCGTCAAAGGCGCGCGTTCGTCTCCGTCACCATCAGAGCACGTCATCGTTCCAGCTGGCGTAGAATTCCCTGGCTCCTATTTAGCCACAGGAAAGTTTGGTCGAGGTTTGTTCTCGAATGGAAGCTCCCAAGATGTCCCGCTGACGTCCACGCCTTTAAACGTGTGCGCGTGCGTTCCCGAGGACGTTCTTAGCAGTAGCGGCGGCGGAGGCGCAAACATGTCATCCGCGTTAACGCAGCCGCAACAGGACCGCGTAAGAGAATTCTACACGGAATGGATGAATGGGTTAGGTATTCCTTCAATTCCAGAGACTTTGGTCAAATTTGTCACTGAGTGTCAAATGCCAAAAGATATGCGCATAGCCGTTGTCGTCGCGTGGTTGACCAAGAACAGCGAAGAATGGAAAACGTATAAGCGTGAGACGTTGCCAAAGTCGTACGACTCGTTGTATTTAGCGAACGAAAAAGAGTTGGAGGAGTTACAAGACGTGAGCGTGATGAACATGGCGAAAGGGTCGGCTAAAATGTACGAGGCACAGCTTGAACAGTTATTGAAAGAGCCACTATTTAATAAGGAAGGGGTGAAGGATATGATTGACTTGGAGGATTTGAGGTGGGCGAGATCGGTCGCGCACACGAGAGCGATGAGTGGAAAACTGAATGTGGCCGGAGAAGGGTCTTTTCCGTGCGCGTTTGTCGTACCTGGCGCAGATTTGACGAATCATAGGACAGTGCCGAACTCAATATATGGTGTCAGCGAGGATGGATTACGGTACGAGTTGAAATGGAGAGCGAAAAACTCCTTAGAGGAGGACAAGAAGGAAGGATTACCGCCGCCACTAGAAGAGGAGAAAGAACCGAAAGAAGGATTGGAGATGTTTATTTGTTACGGGGCGAGACATCCCAACGCTTTATTAGCGTTGCATTACGGGTTCGTTGACGATACGAATCCGAACGATAGGATACCCATGGAGTGCGTGATGCCCGGTATGAGGAAGGCACCGTTCAAGGTGGTGAAGAAAGCAGTGCAAGAGCTGAAAGAAAAAGGAGACGATAGAGCGGCGTGGGCTGGGTCCCAGTTGTTAGCAGTCTCGAAGAGAAGTCCTGAAGGCGTACCAGATGAAATCGCGGATCAAGAAAAGGTTCATCCGGAGATTGTGCAGCAAATGAAAAAAGCTACAGTGGCGGCGCTTTCGCAGTTTCCGACGACGTTAGAAGACGACGAGAAGATTGTGTTTGATGAGATTGAAAGTTCGCGCATGCAAGTCGCGATTAGCTATAGAATAGCGCAGAAGAGGCATTTGCACGCCTACCAAAGATTTTTAGACACGCTCTGATTCATACTATTTTGATTTCACATTTTTTACGCCGTGGCTAATGAGCGCTTTAGCCATGCCTCGAATGGCAACTGGAATACCGAAGCTCATGATTTCACCAAATACTTCCAACTGCGCGAGCGAAGGATACATCTTATTCGCTCTCACACCTAACACGTCGCACCGTTTCGCTCCAATTAACTTTCTCATCACTTTTTCGATCGACACAGCACCAATCCACGCTACCTTTTTATGATCTACCACGTCTGGATGTTCCCGAAACCGAACCATCAACGCGAAGACAATATTCAACACGCCGAGCAGAATGAGCACAGAAGACAGACTCAAAACTCTTTTTTCCTTCGATGGCACTTGCCTGGACGCGTGCGCGCAGAGCAAAACGATTAAAAACTGCATTCCATTCGTCGCTAAGATTGGTACATTGTGTATGTCGTACTGAACTGCGTTTCCGACAATCTTTTTAGGAAGGAAAACCGAAAGTAAAACTAAAGGGTGATACACCATCGCCGTCGCGACGACGCCGTTTAAATAACTTCTCGCTTTCGCCGCCGCTTTGTATCGATCCACGATTTTCTGCCTGTACGCGTGATCGGAACCGTCTGTACCCATTGGCCTCGCGACGCTTTTGTTCCGCATGTCCATTTTTGTCGTGAACCGCAGTGGTGGGTTGGTGTTTGTTTATGTGTTGGTTTCGTGGTGAATATATTTTTATATTATAACGACTTGTGTGTATAACGACTTGTCTCTCTCGATCATGCATGGAAAAATTTTGTTCTTCAAACTCTTTTCCTTCTTTGCTTCAAAAAAAAAAGAGAAAGACTATAATCCGCGAGACGATATCCTCCTTCCTCCCTTGGTCGTCGTCGTGGTGTCGTCGTCTTTAATCTCAATCTCTTTCTCTTTCTCTTTCTCTTTCTCTCTCGCTCTCACTCTCTCGCTTTCTCCCGTTGTATTGCGCGCGGTTTTGTCGTCGAAAAAAGAAGAAGAAGAACATGACGACGAACTGTTTCAGTTTAAACAACGAGGTTTTTTGTCCTCTTCCCCAACGTATTGGTCGACAACAACGATTAGAGAACAACAACAGAGCAAGCGCGGGGGATAGAAGAAGACGCAAAGGAGGAGGATGCGTTGTTTTCGGGTCTATGAATCCGAACGGACGACGCACCGCGGCGGGAGGTGTGGAAGAGACTATCGCGCACAGGAGATTTTCTGCCGGTGGAAATCAACAAAGAAAAAGTGTCTCTTCTGCGAATACGAACAAAGACAATACGAACAGTACTATCAACAGTAATAATTCCGGTGCTCCATCACCGCCGCAAGCGAAGCAGGTGGAAAATACCGAAAACACGAGTAACAGTAACAACAAGGTGAAGATTGTGAACGGCGACAAGTCCAAAGGTGAACTAGAACTACCCAGACAATCGGACTACGACAGTAAAAACAACACAAAAAATCGAACGAGAACAAACGGGGCGCCGATGACGAAGCTCTTACGAACACCTATGGCTGGAGGCGTCGTTACAGCGGGGTCGAGGGATAAAGAACTTCCACCGCTTTCAATTGCCGCTAGGAATTTGATGGAACAAGCCGATTATGCCGATTTGAGCACGACGATGAATGCGTTGCACCACAGGAGAGCTGGGTATCCTTTCTGTTCGACAGTTGATTTCGCCACGGATTCCACTGGTCACCCGATCTTTTGCCTATCTCCTCTAGCAATACACACGAGAAATATTGCCGGGGATCCAAAATGTTCTTTGACGGTAAAAATGAACGGTTGGGGTGGTTTAGCGAACGCCCGAGTCACCTTATTCGGGGACGTCTACAAACTACCGAAAGGAGAGTACTCGGCGGCGGCGAATGAAATATTTAAGAACAAATATAGCACGCGAAAAGAGAGCACGGAATTAGAGGACTTATGGGGTGATTACTCGTTTTTTAGAATGAACAGACTGATTGACGCGTATTTTGTCGGTGGATTTGGATCTTTGAATTGGATCAACATGGAAGAGTATAAGAACGCCGCTCCGGATGCAATCGTCACGCCTTCGCACGATCGTAACGTCCTCGATACATTGGCACAATTGAATACGCGCTACTCGGGTGAGCTAATGAAGTTGGTTGAAAACGGTTGCGATGACTTATGGGTCATTTCAATAGATAAATTTGGCATGGAAGTTCGCGTTCGCGTCGGCGGAAGTTCGTACATCACCCGAGTGAAGTTTCCGGATGCGGTGACGACGTACGAAGAGGCATGCCGAGCTTGCGAAGAGATTATTGAACTCAAGTCGTATTTAGACTCTTGATTGTTGCACTTACACATCGGGAATTGATTTTTTAAATAAACACGGTTTAGAAAGAAACACATACAAGCACACTTGGCACTTGGGCCATTTTTTTGGATTTTCGATTTCTTCTTCTTTTCTTCTTCTTTTCTTCTCTTCTCTTTCTCCTCTTCATTTCTTTTCTAATCAACGCAAGCACGCACGGGAAAGACTTTTTACTATATTTTAACTATGATGATGATGACGACGACGATGGCCTCTACATCCGTGTCAACGCGCTCTTCGCCTTTCCTTCGATTCAGTAACAATAATCAGCGACGAGTCTCCTATTCTTCTTTCGTCGTCGATGGTGACGACAGACACAAAAATAACAACAACAACAACAACAAAAATATTATGAGTAGCAGCGGCAGTAGAAGAAGAGGAACGAATATAAATAGAGACAGACAACGCGGCGGTGTAATGATCATACACGCAGCTGGTCACGGACACGGACACGGCTCGGCATCTTCCACGGAGAGACGCCCGGGAGAAAATAAAGGTTTCGTCGAGGAGATGCGTTTTGTGGCCATGAAGCTCCACACACGAGAGCAAGCGCCAAAGGAAGGCGAAAAAAAAGCGGAAAAAGTTCCCGAACAAAAGCCCATGGCGCAATGGCAGCCGACGAAAGAGGGTTATTTGAATTTCCTCGTAGAGTCGAAAGCTGTGTACGATGCCATGGAAGCTATTGTCGCCTCGAATGCGGATCCTATGTATAAGGCGTTCATCGACTGCGGTCTCGAACGTTCCGAAGCTTTGGATAAAGACATTGAGTGGTTTCGGGAAACTTTGGAAATGGAGGTTCCCGAGGCGAAAGGGGCAGGTAAAGAATACGCTGAATTTCTCAAGAACTTGGCGAAAGAGTCACCGCCTCGTTTCTTATGTCATTTTTACAACGTCTACTTTGCGCACTCGGCCGGCGGGAAGATGATAGGAAGAAAGGTTTCGGAGATGATTTTAGACGGAAAAGAGTTGGAATTTTACGTTTGGAACAAAAACGGAGGGTTAGAAAAGTCTCTCGCGGAGGTCAAGGAGAAACTTAACGAAGCTGCCGAAAAATGGAGCCGGGAAGAAAAAGATGTTTGCTTAGAAGAGACGTCAAAATCATTTCAACTTTCCGGAGCACTCTTGCGGCTCATAGCGTAAAAAAGAATTGTTGGCCTTCCTTCAAAGAAGCACTTTTTTGGTACATAATCACTTACAAAACAATCGTAAACGTGACCGCGCGATGCGAGCGCTTTGAAACAAACTCTCCTTTTACGCTCTGCGGATTCACTTTCACTCTATTCAGCGCTCCTTTTACTATTTGACTGGCGAAGTACAACGCGTGTTCTTCTACGCCGTCCTCGTGACTATTGTTCTCTTCATGTTGTTGTCCCCCATCTGATGATGTTGCTGTCAGCATCGCCGCGCTACTATTATTGCTACTATCGCTGCTTCTACCAGAACTACATTTATCGGCGAAAGTTTTCGTCAAGGCGAAGTTATTATCTAAGAGGACAAACGTTCCTCGATTATTTGTCTTCAAAGAGTCAATTCGTTTTCCAAACGTCTTTGTCCAAAAGTTCTTGCACATCCACACGATAATCTCGTCTACTTTATCCTCACCGAACGGTTTCACGTCGAGCAGGTGCTTTTCGCAGAGCGATTGTCCTACAGACTGGCCCATTGTATCGATGTTATTTTTGCCTCTCGAATTTCTCTCTCCTCGTTCTTGTTCTTGTTCTCGTTCCTGCGCTTTTCGGTCGGTGGTCGTTGTTGCGGAGGAGTAAAACTCGTGAACGAACTCGAGAAGCAAATGGTGAAAAGCAAGAAGAGAGACGAGCTTTTTTTGCGAACCATCGTCACTACTGACGATGGTGTTGATCCTAGTGGTGGCAGTGGATGAAGATGGCGCGTTAGTGGGAGGAAGAGGAGGAGGAGGAGCGGGAGCATTGCCAAAAGTTCGGGAAGAGTCCATTTCCTCTCTTCTTTTTTTTGTGGAGAAGTTCTTGTGAAGTAGTTTTACTAAGTACTTTTACGTTCTGTATTCTACTACTACTACTACTAATCTACCCCTCCTAACTATTACTATTATCGCCACTACGTTGCGTTTGTCTAATGTTTACTCGACGCGTTCGTAGTTTTGCGTGGGTCGCAAACGAGTCGCTGGTCTTCGAAAGTTTGCTTGCGCTCTGTACCGCATCTCCGGGTTCAGAGTGAGCTCTCTCGCTTTGAGCCAAGTGCCGACGACGACGATAAACGCACATGTCAAATAAAAACAAAACCACCACAGCTTACCAGCTCCATCGTTCCCTCCCACGCCTGTCGAACGCTTTTCGCTTTCTTTCTGTTCTTCTACGAATTTCCTTTCGTCTGGTGGTGAGAAAGGCGCGAAAGGCGGGTACGGCGGATACGGCGGAAGAGGTGGAGGCGGCATTTCTGGAGGGGAAGGAGGGAAAGGCATCTCAGGAGACGGTGGTGGCGGTAGAGCTGGTGCCGGCGGTAGTTCACTAACGTCATCGGTCTCGTTCGTTTCCATACTAGCTTGGTGTTGTTGTTTTGGAGAGATGGATGAGGATGATGAATGGGACGGAGGAGAAGAAGTAGAAGAAGAAGAAGAATCGTCGTCGCCTCCTCCTTGTTTTTGCAAAGCAAACGGATTTCGTTTTGATGCGACTCCGCCACGTGGGAACACGAGAGCGATAATACAGCAACACAGAAGAAAGCAATTCAACAAACCTTGACATATACGTAATCGTTGTTGTTGTCGTCGTCGTCGTCGTCGTCGTCGTCGTTTGAGCTTGACGTATTCGTTTTGTTGGAGCGTCATTATCATCTCTCTCTCCTCTCTTCTTTTGCGAGAGGGAGGG
>Ga0222716_10001696_pt1 | contig 18265 bp, 8 predicted proteins | sample C33_13DmetaG_FD_165044 | JGI IMG/M metagenome (GOLD analysis project Ga0222716, IMG submission 165044) | Estuarine water microbial communities from San Francisco Bay, California, United States - C33_13D | ecosystem: Environmental > Aquatic > Marine > Unclassified | place: USA: California... | reverse complement strand
ATTAGTCCTTATTTTGACGACTTCGATAAGGACAAAAACTTTTACCGAGTTCTCTTTAGACCAGGATTCCCGATCCAGGCTAGGGAACTTACCTCGATGCAGACTATTCTGCAGAACCAAATCGAGTCCATGGGTCAACACTTCTTCAAAGAAGGTGCCATGGTCATTCCTGGTCAGATTGGTTACGACCTGAATGTTAAAGCAGTTATTCTGCAGCAGAACTTCCTGGGTGTTGACGTTGAAAACTACCGCACCCAACTGCACGGGCAACTGGTTACGGGTGTCACCTCTGGCGTTAAAGCAAAGGTGCTGTACTCGATTCCCGCTACAGAATCGGATAAAGGTTATATCACCCTTTATGTGAAGTACGTCGATTCTGGAGACACCATCTCTGATGTAGGCGTAAAAGAGTTTATCAATAATGAACAGCTTTATGCTGAGAACGAAATCACTTTCGGTTCAACCCTGATTGAGGTTTCTTCTCCGTTTGCACAACTTCTGCCAGCAGCGGCAACTGCAACTGGTTCTGTTGCATACATCAATGCTGGTGTGTACTTCATCAGAGGTTACTTTGTAGACGTGGAGTCTGCATACCTTCTGCTTGATCAATACACAAACAATCCCTCTTACCGTATTGGTCTTGATGTAAGCGAGTCGATCATCACTCCTGAGGATGACCCCTCACTGAACGACAACGCTGCTGGTTCATCTAACTACTCGGCACCTGGCGGTCACCGTTTCCGTATTAGGACGACACTGACCAAGAAGGCAATCAATGATGATACTGATAAGAACTTCATTGAACTGCTGAGAATCAACAAGAGTAAGGTTGAACAGGTTGTAAACAAAACTGCATATTCCGAACTTGAGCGTTCTCTCGCACGTCGTACGTTTGAAGAGAGTGGTGACTATGTTGTCGATACATTCGACGTTACCGCTCGTGAGCACCTCGATGACTTCTTCAACAACGGTGTTTACAGGACTGGTGAAATCTCCCCCGATGGTGTCAGTGCTTCTGATGAATATCTTGCCGTTGAGGTTGGTCCTGGTAGAGCATATGTTAGAGGTTATAGGACTGAGTTCCTGACACCTCAGTATGCGTCTGTTCCCAAACCCAGAACATTCAAAACCAGAGAGAACGGTATTATTTCGTTTGAACTCGGCAACTTTGTCGAAGTTTATGACGTTTATGGCAATCCCCAGATCTCTGGAGATGGCATCCAAAATGCATATCAGGTTATCGAACTCCGCGATAACTGGATGATCGCTCCCAACGACACAACTGATTACTCCACCTATACAGGTAGTTCTCAGGGCAACATGATCGGTAAAGCCCGTGTTGTTCAGATGAAGTATGTGAAGACTGATACCACTCTTGGTACAGACTTCCATAACCTGTACATGATGGACATTCAGATGTTCACCTTGATGAACTTCAAGACGAACGTCCAACTGCAACCTGGCGATGTAATCCAAGGTCGTACTTCTGGTGCAAGAGCATATGTATATGAAGGTGCAACCAGTCAGCAGAGCCGCAAATATGTGACCCTGTATCAGGTTTCTGGTACATTCACAAATAACGAAGTCGTCACAAGAGACGGTCGTGTTGTTGGAGAGATTGATGCTGTCTTTGGTTATCAGTTCCAAGACACCAGATCAATGATTGGTAGGAACCAAGGTTCCGCCGTTGTCTTTGGTTGTAACGTTAGCCTTGATGACCAGTACAGCATTGACTGCTACAACGTTGATGTTGATCAGGCAGGCACACAAACTCTCTATGGATACGGTTCCACCTTCGGTACAGAACTCCGTCCTGGTGAAGTTCTCCGTGTAACTGGTACATCGGTAAAAGGTGAAAGCACTCTGCGTGTTAAGAGAGTTGATCCAACAGCAATCGATGTAACAGCAGCAAACTCTGCTTCTACAGTTTCCAACTTCATCTTCAACTACGCTGAGCAGACTGCATTACTTGATACCGCACTGACTAAGGGATCTATTCCCGATGGTGAGTATGCACAAGGCACAGTCATTAGACTGAGACCTTATCTGAGAATGAAATCGTATCAGAACGGTGAACTCAGCATCGACTTGCCATATCGTTCGATGCGTTCTCTGTCTGACGAATCATTCTTCGTCTACAGATCTTTCATTAACAAAGTTGTAAGTAACGGTGATATCACCATTACCCTTCCTGAGTCCGAAGCATTCGGTTCTCTTGATGAGGGCGACTTTACTCTGACTGTTGCTGCACAATCTGGTTCTTCCTATACCGTTGGTCAAAACCTCGATTTGGAAATCGAGAACGATGCACAGAACTTGACAGTTAGCTTCGGTGCTGAAAGACAGTCAATCACTATTCAAGGTCTGTCTGGTGTTACCTCGGTACACCTGAATGCACTGGTCTCGAAAAATACCGTTTCCAGAAAGATCAAGACAGCATCCAAGATGCGTGTCATGAAGGTTATCAAGACAAACCAGCAGAACGATACTCTGAAGTTTGGTCTTGCTTACGGTAACTTGTACGGTACTCGTATTGAAGACAGCGAGATCTCCTTCGGTCTGAACGATGTCTATAAGATTCATGCTGTGTATGAGTCTGAGTCAGATGAAGATGCCCAGATTCCGTATGTTGTCCTTGATTCGGCAACCTTCTTTGACGTTGGTTCTGTTGTCGTTGGTCGTACATCTGGTGCTAGAGCGAGAGTGATTTCGTTTGTAAACTCCACCCTTCGCCTCTATAACGTATCCCTGAACAATATTCAGTTTGTTCCTGGTGAGATCATTGATGGTTTTGACGATGATGGTGTTGCTCTGACAGCACTGATTGATGACGCTGATGGTTCTGTTATTGTTGGCGCTAGAAACATCACAACCTCATTCAACCTGGATCCTCAGCAAGGTTCTCACTTTACTGACGTTTCCAAACTCATTCGTGAACCAAATATCACTGCTCCGACAAGAAGACTGATCGTCATCTTCGATTACTTCCTGCATGAACAAACTGGTGATTACTTCTCGGCACAGTCTTATACAGGTATTCCTTTCAAAGAAATCCCCAACTACAAACTTGACGGTAGTATCAACTTCCTGGTTGACCAGATTGACTTCCGTCCTGCAGTTGGTGAGCAAGCAGAGGGTTCTGGTACTGTAGGCAACCCCTACTATGTGAACTGTACCTCTCTTGACTTTGATTCCCGTGTATTCTCCACACAGAATAATGCTGCTGGCGGATCCACGATCTTCGATATCATGCGTGTAGAGACAGCATTCCGTGCTGACTACTCCTGGTATCAACCCAGACTTGATCACGTTTATCTGGGTAACAACAACGAAATCTTTGTTGCACAGGGCAAACCTGGCGATGATCTTTTGCCTCCCGACAAGGTTGAGAATGCCATGTTGCTTGCAACAATGGAACTCAAACCATATGTCTACAATCCAGAGCGTGACGTAATCATCAAGCCTGAGCAGATTCGTCGCTTCACTATGAAGGACATTGGCGACCTTGAGGCTCGTGTAGCACAGGTTGAATACTACACCTCCCTGTCTCTGCTTGAAGTTCAGGCAGATAACACCAAGTCCTACGATGCAAACGGTCTTGACAGATTCAAGAACGGTTATGTTGTTGACGACTTCACCGACCACACAGTTGGTGATGTTCTGAGTCCTGACTACAAGTGTTCTCTGGACTTTAGAGAAGGTATTCTGCGTCCTTCACACTATACAACTAACGTTGCTCTGGAGTGGAACGAACAGCAGTCCAGTAACGTCATCAAACACGAAGCAAACGTTCTCACACTTCCTTATGTTGAGGAAATGATCGTTGAGCAACCATATGCTTCTCGTCAAGAAAACGTTAACCCGTTCAACGTATTTACATTCATTGGTCGTATTGACCTTCTGCCGTCTTCTGACGATTGGATTGATACCAAGCGTCTGCCTGCACGAGTTGAGAACGTTGAAGGTGACTTCTCTGCAGTTGCTAGAGACCTGAACATTGACCAGAATGGTTTTGCTCCTATTCAGTGGGGTTCTTGGCAGACTAACTGGACTGGTGAAACTATACAATCTAGAAACAGTTTCCTGAGTCAGTCTGGTAGATATGGTGTTGGTCGTCAGTTGGGTCGTGCTGGTCACGGTCAACGTCGTCAAGGTCTTTTCTACCTGCACGAACGTCGCACATATCGTGTTGTTAACAACCAGACACGTCAGGGTATTAGAACTCGTGTCGTTCCCCGTGTTGATCGCAAGTCTTTGGGCGACAGCATCCTGTCCCAGACAGCAGTCCCCTGGATTCGTTCCAGAAACGTTGGTTACAAGGTTTCCCGTATGAAACCCAACACTCGTTTCTATACATTCTTCGATAACGTGAATGTAAACAACTACATGTTGCCGAAGATCATCGAACTGGTGAAGAACTCTGCTGCAGATCCCAACACCAACGAAACTCCGTTTGTTGTGGGTGAGACTGTGATTGGTTCTCGATCTGGTTGCCGTTTGAAGGTTGCCCAACCCAACGATGGTGGTCAGTTCAACCCCTACACTGGCACATCTTCTGCTCTGCCTGAATCTTATGCATCGCAGACAGATATTCTGAACATCGATACCGATGCTCTGGCAGAAACCAAAAACCCCGACTTCTTCGGTAACATTGCTGTTGGTGAAGTTCTTGTCGGTCAAACCTCTGGTGCTCGTGCCGTCGTCAAGGATCGTCGTTTGATCTCTAACAACGTTGGTGAACTTGCGGGTACTCTGTTCATCCCGAACCCCAACGAGGATGCAAACCCCCGTTTCGCAACTGGTACTCGTACCTTCCGCTTTACAACGAATGCCGACAACAGCAAACTTCCTGGCACCGTTGACTCTTCTGCAGAAACAACTTACGAAGCAAGAGGTGTTCTGAATACTGTTCAGGAAAATATCCTGGCAGTTCGTAACGCTGAGATTGTTCGTGACACTGTTTCTAGCACAAGAAACGTTGTCTCTACCAGAACTGAGACACGCCAGATTGGTTGGTATGACCCTCTGGCACAGTCCTTCATTCTGGATGAAGAAGGTGGCATGTATCTGAACTCGGTTGACATTTTCTTTGCAACCAAGGACAGCAACATTCCGATCTCCATGCAGATTCGTACCATGGAGAATGGTTATCCGACTGGCATTATTCTGCCCTTCTCGGATATCACACTGAACCCTGCACAGGTAGAAACATCTGAGAACGCTGCTATTCCAACCAAGTTCATCTTCCGTGCACCTGTTTATATTAAGCAGTCCACAGAATATTGTTTCGTTCTCCTGTCCGACTCTAACGAGTATAAGGTCTGGATCTCCAGAATGGGTGACGTTGATGTCTCTGGCACAAGAACGATCTCCGAACAACCGTATGCTGGTGTTCTGTTCAAGTCGCAGAACGCATCTACCTGGACAGCAGACCAGTATGAAGACCTGAAGTTCCGCATTAACCGTTGCATCTTTGGTCCTACATCTGGTGTTGCAGTGTTCAACAACTGCACACTGGGTAGAGGTAATGGTGGTGTTCACAACTTGATTGAGAACCCAATACAAACTCTGAAACCCAAGCAGATTATCGATCTTCCTCCAACATTCACCGAAACGTTTACCGTTGGTGCACGTTTGATTCAGGATCCTTCCAATGCTGCAGGTACGATTGTTGAGTTTGACACTACTGGTTCTACCCCAAGATTGACCCTGAATGACATTGAAGGAACATTCGCAACTGGTTTCCTCCAGCAAGGCGGTGGCATCTTCAACGTATTCAAATCTTCTCAGTCACTTGTAACCATCACTACTTCTGTGGTGCAAAATGGTGCGTTCCAAGTGGGTCAAGTCATCACTAATGGTGGTGACGCTGAGGCAACCGTGATTTCCTTCGATGAAGGATCGGGCATTATCGAAGCAAACTTCTGCTTAGGTACCTTTACTGATGCTGACACCATCTCCAACACCTCTGGTGTTACTGCAACAATCGTTGCTGCTGGTGTTACATACAGTGGTGATTCCCGTACAGGGTATCCTACCGCTTCTCCCTCTTACGACAGTGATGAGAAAGAAGTGTTGGTATACCATAAGAACCATGGTATGCATGAGCGCAGCAACAACATCACCGTTGAGGGCATCATATCCGAAATAAGTCCCACAACTTTGACATCGACGTTGGCTGCTGACGCTACAAACATTGCTGTCCAAGATGCTCTGTCCTTCCACGTCATCCTGAATAACCAACCTGTTGGAACAACCAACCCTGGTTATATCAAGATTGGGGATGAGATCATTGCATATAGCGCAATCTCTGCAACTGGTCAAACTATTACGGTTGCTCCTTCTGGTCGTGGTGCCGATGGTACTGCTGCTGTTGAGCACCCTGCTGGTTCGGTCGTTGAGTGTTACAACCTTGACGGTATTCCTCTGACAGAGTTGAACAAGACACACCTGCAGATCTCCTGCCCGTGGTTGGATACTTACATGATTCACACCGCAAGTGTTGCAACCAACGGTATCCGTGGCGGTGGTAAGGGTGTTTTTGCATCTCAGAACGTACAGTTCGAGACCATTACCCCGACACTGAAGGTTATGAACCTGCCAGAAACCACCGTTCGTGCCTTGGTAAATACTACTACGGCAACTTCGATTGGCGATGGTTCAAGAAACATTGACCAGGCATCTTTCATCAACACTGGCGACTTTGAAGAAATCGTTCTCAATGAAGTGAACAGTTTCGCAACTCCCAGATTGATTGCTTCTCAAATCAATGAGAACAACAAGATGGAAGGTAGCAAGTCCTTGACGATGCAAGTTCAACTTTCCACAAAGAACACTAGCTTGTCTCCTGTGGTTGACCTTGATCGTTGCTCTCTGATTACTACATCCAACCGTATCAACTACTGGCCAGGTGGTTCTGCTGTTATTCCTTCTCAGGCAAACATTGATAGCACTGCTGACACCTCTACCGATCCTGTTGGTGATCAGAATGACGCGGTGTACCTCACCCGTCTTGCAAGACTCACTAACGAGTCTCGTTCCTTGAAGTTGTCGTTCCAGATTACAAGAACTGGGGACTCCTTCATCTATCCTTACTATAAGGTGTTCACCTTTGGTTCTTCTACTAGACCCGAAGAAGTGGATTGGGTTCCGTTCCCGTCAACGATTGTTTACGACGACACCCCCACCGAAGAACTCCTCTGGAAGGATTATGAATATGAGGTCAATGGTCTGAACTTCAACGCCTTCCAAATCAAGTTGGTGCTGAAGTCCAAGAACCAAGCAAGAGTTCCGCTTATTGCTGATATGAGAGCGATTGCACTCGCTACTTAATACTTAAAGCTATAGCTGTTCTTCTGAACCCTTACAGTGTTATTCTAATAGGATTATTAGATCATGTCAAGCCTTGATCCATACGAAGAAGGATTTATTCCCGTTGAAGGTAGAGACAACCTTTTTCGGGATCCTTATTCCAAAGCGATTGTCAATACTGACAAAACAGAGTATGCTAAATACATGGATGCTATTAAGCGTCGGGAGTCTCAAACAACCAAAGTTGACTCTTTACAAAATGACGTATCTGCGTTAAAATCAGATATCGAATACATGAAAAAACTTTTAATGAAACTTGCAAAGGAGGACAACGATGCCCGCTGAAGTGACTGAAACTATGGACCAGACTGAACTGCTCGCTAACTTTCGTGAACGGTATACAAATCTGATCAATCAGAACAAAGAACTTACTCAGACGATTAAGAACAACGAAGCACAAGCACTGAAACTGCTTGGTGCAATCGAAACACTAGAGTATTTGGGTCAACCAGAAGGTGAACAATCCACTGAAACACCCGAAGAATGATATAGAGAGTCCTTCGGGACTCTTTTTTTCTGGCATAAATAACTAGAAGGCAAGGTACCGCTGGCACTATCTTAATAAGCAATGGCAAATAGAATCCAACTAAGACGTGACGGTGCTCAGCAGTGGGCAAACGTCAACCCAATCCTCGCTCAGGGCGAACTCGGAATCGAGATCGATACCTCGCGTATTAAGATTGGTGATGGTGTTACACCCTGGAACTCGTTGAAATACGAGCGACCAATCGAGACAGAATCGAACACCGCGAACACACTCGTCAAGCGTGATGCTGACGGTAACTTCTCTGCAGGTGCGATTACTGGTTCGCTGATTGGTAACGCTGCAACCGCAACTCGTCTTGCCAACACTCGATCTATCACCCTTGCTGGTGACATGTCGGGTTCTGCTTCTTTTGACGGTTCTGCAAACGTCAACATCACGGCAGAACTGAACTATGTGACATCGTTGCCTCACTACGATCCTGGCAACCTGTCCGCTACTGGTACATACACTCAGTTGTCAATCGACTCTCGTGGTCGTATTATCAACGCATCAAACCCCACAAGTTTGTCTCAGTTCGGCATTACCGACGCTCAACCGTTGGACTCCGACCTGACATCGTTGGCAAACATGACAGGTTTCGGTTTCATCTCTAGGGAGGGTGCTGGTAACCTCGTCAACCGCACAATCACTGGTGCAGTTGCCCGTATTCTTGTTTCTAACGGTACTGCTCAATCTGCAAACCCACTGATTGATCTTGCTGACACTCCTGTTGTTGTTGGTCAGTACAACCCCAACGACAACCTGTCTAACTCTCTGATTTCGATTGCTGGTAACGGCAACCAGACAGTCAATGCTACTCAACTGACAGTTGACCGTTATGGTCGTCTGACCCAGGCACTGACTATTCCGATTGCTACGGCAACAGAGGGTTCTATCTATCCTGCATATGATAATGTCACTGCATATAACAGATTTGATATTGTCGAAGCATCCAATGGTCGTGTTTATCAGGCAGCAATCCGTGATATCGGTGCTGGTCTGGGTGAACCGACACACACCGACGCCTCTGATGTAGGTGGTTGGAGATATCTCTGGTCTGCCCAGATTGAGCAAAAGGGTCTTGCATCGTTTGCTCAGGAAGACTTTAACGTTACTGTTTGGGATGGGACCAACAGCACTATCGGCGGTCATGTAACTATCGCTGAGAATGCAGTAGAAAACTATCAGTTACAATCCCACGGTCTGTTGATGTTCACAGACCAGAACACCACTGAAACCTTTGAGCTCGACAGAGAGCGTACCACTGATAATGCATATCATGGCATCACTACCATCAACCACGTTAACGTTAACAACCGCACTGGTGGTTCTGTTTTCAGAGTTGTTGGCTACGATACTGCTGAGTATCCCTTCCAACCTTCCATCCTGTCGCAGGGTAATAGCTATCCCGCTATTACTCCTGATGATCCTAACGGCAATGGGAGCGCCACAAGTGGTTCTTCTTTCACTGGCGCTATTGACATTAACCTTGACACTACCCTTTCTGGTAATCTTACCCTCGACGTTACGAAGGTAGACCAGTTCATCAAGCGTACCAGTGGCAACCTAGAACTCGCGTTGGAAGTTAACGAAGCGAGCAATCGCTCCTTCGATATCAACGTTACCAACGCTGGTGCTGGTGACGCAACAATGAACATCACCTGTGATCAGGACATCACAATCTCGGTTACCGATGTTGATCACAGAGTCAATCTGGAAGACTTCCATTTCCAAGACAATGTTCTGTCTACCACAAACTCCACTCTCATCCTCGATCCTAATGATGATGACGATGTTACTGGTGTTGTTCGTATCCGTGGTGACCTGACTGTTGATGGTGTAACGACTACAGTCAACTCGACAGTTGTTACAATCGATGACGTTATCGTTAAGTTGGGTGGCGATACCGCTCCTACCGTCGATGATGGTAAAGATAGAGGTATTGAGTTCAACTACTATGATACACAAGCAAGAGTCGGATTCTTCGGATGGGACGAGGATTACTCGGATTCTAACATTTGGAGCGGCACTGGTGGCTATCGCCTCCTCTACAACGCGACTAACACAAGCGAAGTATTTGCTGGTACTGACGCTCCTCTCATTACTGGTAACCTCAGACTAACAACTAACACTGGTTCTACCTCTAAGACATCTGGTACTCTGGTTGTCACAGGTGGTGCTGGTATTTCTGAGAGACTGTACGTTGGTGATCGCGTCTTTATTGACGGCGAGACTCACATTTACAACGACCTCTCTCTGCGTGCAGATAATAAAGAGTTCTTGGTTACCACTGCTGGTAGTCTGGTCAAGTTTAAGGTTGACAGCAATACTGGTGACACTACTACTTGGGGTACATTGTATGCTTGGGGTCAGACTCAAGTCGATGATAATGTTATCTTCAAGCAGACTTCTACCGAGTCTGGTAAGAGATTTGTCATCATGGATGACACTGCTGAAGAGTTTACCGTTGATTACACAACTGGTAATGTTCACACCGAAGGTCAACTCGATGTTGACGGTGCAGTAACCTTCAACAACACTCTCGATGTCGATGGTGCGGTAACCCTCAACAACACTTTGGATGTTGATCAGGATTCCGTCTTCCACGACGACATCACACTTGATACTAATAATAAGTTCTTCACTATTACTAACGGTGCAGTACAGACATTCCGTGTTGCATCTGCAAGTGGTAATACCGATATTGAAGGTACACTGAACGTTGGTAACTTCAATACCTTTGAGCGTACAACCAACATTGTTGTTGATGCAACTTCTTCTGAATCTGATGTCTCCCTGACATCTCAGGGTAACGCTACCTTCGCTGGTGGTGTTAACATCGAGAAAGATGTCCGCATTGCAACTGACCTCTACATTGCTGATCGCATTGTAGTTAAGGATGCTGGCACTGCCCGCACACGTCCTTCACTGCTCAACAACGTTGACATTAAGTATCATGCATATCTTGGTTCTAGCAATGCTCAGAACTCCACTTATGCAGATGACGCCGCGGCCAACCTGAGAGTTGCGGGTGGTGTTGGTATTGTCCAAGACCTGCACATTGGTGACGACCTTTATATTGGTAAGGTCGGTGCTGCGGATACCGTTGAGTTCTCTGTCCTTGGCGAGTCTGGTTACACTACTATTGGTCGTGTTGGTCAGGGTAACGCTACTGATGGTGCTCTGCTTGTTCATGGTGATGCAACATTCAACCGCGAAGTCAACATCACTGGTTACAATACAACTATCGGTGATGTCAACACAGACGTTCTGACAGTCAACGCTGTCTCCACCTTCACTGATAACGTAACTGTTAATGGCGATCTGGAAGTTGATCAGAATGTTATCATCAACCAAAACCTGACGGTTCATGGTACGACTACAACAGTTAATAGCACTGTTGTGACCCTAGATGATCCTATCGTCACTCTGGGCGGCGACACTGCCCCCACAAGCAACGATGGTAAGGATCGTGGTGTTGAGTTCAGATATTATGCAAACTCTGCTGCTCGTCTCGGTTTCTTCGGTTGGGACGATTCTGCAGGGCGCTATGCGTTCTATCACAGTGCATCTAACGTCAGTGAAGTCTTCAATGGCACTCGCTCTGGCATTGACGCTGGTTCTCTGAAACTGTTTGATACTACCAACGCCACAAACTCTGCTTCTGGTGCTCTTATCGTTGGTGGTGGCGCTAGCGTCGGTCTTGATCTATATGTGGGCGATGACCTCAATGTTACTGATGACGTAGCAGTTGGTGGCAACGTTTCTGTAACTGGTGGTCTTTCCACACAAAGTAACTTTAGTGTTCAGACAGTATTCACTGTTTCTGCTGGAACTGGTAACACCTACATTGGTGGTACTCTGCAGGTCAATGGTAATAGCACTATTGGTAACGCTGGATCCGATGCTCACACTGTTAATGGTACAGTAACCTTTAACCATGCAATCACCTCCACGGATATCACCGCTGATCAAATCAAAATCGGCGTTGACGCTGCTAACGAAATCAGCACAACCGCAGGAAATCTAATCCTCGATTCTGTTGGTGGCACTGTTAATATCACAGATAATCTTGACGTTGATCTTGATCTGAATGTTGACGGCAATACCAAGATCGATGGCACCCTTACTGTTGACGGGAATGTAACCCTTGGCAATGCTGGTACAGATGCACATGTGGTTACGGGTACAGTCACCTTTAACCAGGCGATTACTTCCACCGACATCACGGCAGACAACATCAAGATCGGCGTTGATGGTGCTTCCGAAATCTCCACCACGTCAGGAAACCTGATTCTTGACTCTGCAGGTGGCACGGTTAGCGTCACCGACAACATGAGCGTCACTGGCAACTTTACTACCAATGGTAATGCAACTATTGGTAATGCTGGCACAGACACTCACACTGTTAATGGCACAGTTACCTTTAACCATGCAATCACGTCTACAGACATTACTGCAGACAACATCAAGATTGGTGTTGACGGTTCTTCCGAGATCAGCACAACCTCTGGTAACCTGACTCTGGATTCCTTCACTGGTGAGACTGTACTTGACGATAACGTAACCATCAACGGTACACTTGATATTGATGGATTGACGGTCATTACTGATGGTCTGACAGTAAATGCTGCTAACAAATCTCTGCTGCTCCAGAATGGTTCTGGGGTTAATAAGTTCACCGTTGACTTCAACTCTGGTAATACTGACATTGTTGGTACCCTTGACGTTCTTGGTGCAACAGTTATCGATGACACCTTTAACGTTACTGGTGCTACCGACCTTGATAGCACTCTGAACGTTGATGGTATTCTCACCGTCAGCAACACCTCCAATCCCAACTCCGTAGCACTCTTCATCAACATCGGCAATGCTGCTTTGGATGTTGCTGGTGGTGCCAAGGTTGCTGGCAATATGTCAGTTGGTGGAGACATCCAAGTCTATGGAGACTTCACTGTTGATGGTAATCAGGTCAGCAAAGGTAATCAGGAGTTCAGCGGTCGTGTTGAGTTCTCTAAGAACGAAACACCATCTACCTTGGCGTCTAACGCACCTCTGATGGTCACCAGTGGCGGTATTACCGTTGCTGAGGAATCATTCTTCGGTACCGACATTTATATCGGTCCTAACAACGCCACCACAATCTCTCTGTTTGGTGCAACTGGTAACGCTGAGTTTGGTGGTACTCTGAATGTGACTGGTGGTACAACACTCAGCACCCTGTCTTGTACCAGTCTGAGCACATCGGCATCTGCGAACATCACTGGTTCGTTGCTTATCAACACTAACAAGTTCGTTGTTACTGCTTCGACTGGTAATACCGCAATCGCTGGTACTCTGAACGTTACCCAAAGCACAACTCTGGCAGGTACACTGAACGTTCAGAATGCTGTTGATCTCGATAACACACTGAACGTTGATGGTGCTGCTACCTTCAACAGCACAATCACTCAGAACAGCACTTCTCTCTTCAAAGATAATGTTGTCCTGCGTGGTGCAAGCAAAACTCTGCAGTTGCAGAATGGAAGTTCCATCACGAAGATTGAACTTCAGTCCACCACTGGTAACATCACTGCTGCTGGTCTGACAACTACCAACTCCCTGGATGTAACCACCAACACAACTATTGGTGGCACCCTGGGCGTTACGGGTCAGATCACTGGTAACGTCACTGGTAACCTGACTGGTACTGCTGATAAGACCAATCTGGTCAACATCACTGAGACTGCAACTTCTAACCTCACATACTACATACCTTTTGTTTCCACTAACACTGGATACACAGAGGTCCGCACAGACTCGACCAACCTCACCTACAACCCCAGCACAAACACACTGCAAGTTAACAACTTCAAGTCAACTACAGACTTTGAAGTGCAGGGTAACTTGAACATCACAGGTACAATCCTGTATGGTCAGTCTCAGGTTAGTGACATTAGCAACCACGACACCGATGCTCTGGCAGAAGGTACATCTAATCTGTACTTCACTAATGAGAGAGTTGATGATCGTGTTGCTGCTCTGGTTAATGGTGGTACTGGCATCTCCGCTGTTTACGATGATCTCAATAATGTTCTGGGTCTCTCGGTTGACTTTGGTGAGATCAGCACTTCCGATCTGACAGAGGGTACAAACCTCTTCTACACCAACGCTCGTGCTGATGCTCGTGTGAATCTGCAGACTGGTGCAAACCTTGACCTGTCTCAGAAGACCACAACCAACCTGGCAGAAGGTACAAATCTGTATCACACACCTGCTCGCGCTCGCGGTGCAATCAGTGTGACTGGTTCGCTGGGATACAACGCATCGACTGGCGTTATTTCCTACACACAACCCACATATGCAACCGTGGCATCCACTGGTGCATACAGTGATCTGTCTGGCACACCTATTCTTGCTGCTGTTGCTACCTCGGGTGCATACAGTGACCTGAGTGGCACACCTACTCTTGCTGCTGTTGCTACCTCGGGTGCATACAGTGATCTGTCTGGCACACCTACAATCAGTGCATTCGGTGCAACTCTGATTGATGATGCTGATGCTGCAACTGCTCGCACCACTCTGGGTCTTGGCACCGCTGCTACCACAAACAGCACTGCATATGCAACTGCTGCACAAGGTACCGCTGCTGATGATACAAACAGTGACCTGACAGCACTCTACAGTGCCCTGAATGCTATTGGTAATAATGCTGGCATCACTACTGTTGCTGCACTCAAAGCTGCTCTCGCTGCTCTCGTTCGCCCCTGATAACTAATGGCTTCTCCAACCTCCAAAGCAGAACTCAAGGAATACTGCCTCCGTAGACTGGGTAAACCAGTCTTGGAGGTCAACGTATCCGATGATCAAGTCGATGACGCTATCGACTATACTCTGCAAAAGTTCCAACAGTTCCATTACGATGGGGCAGAGCGTGTATATCTCAAGCACATGTTTACTGCTGATGAGATTGCTGCTGGCAAAACAAATACAGACTACACCGCTGTAGACAATACTACCGTTTGGAAAGAGCAGAACTCATACCTTTCTGTTCCTCAGCATATCCTTTCTATTGAAGGCATGTTTGCCTTTACCGATAAGGGTACTAGGAACATGTTTGATATTCGTTATCAACTGCGTCTGAATGATCTGTATGACTTTACGTCTACACAGTTCTATCATTACTACATGATTCAGCAGCACCTTGAGACTATTGACTTCCTGTTGGAAGGTATGAAACCTATTCGCTATTCGCAAGTACAGGATAGACTGTATCTCGATTTCGACTGGACTGAGGATGCTATGGCAGATCAGTACGTTGTGATCAAAGCATGGCGTGCACTTGATCCGACAACATGGACAGAAATCTATAATCAGATGTGGGTCAAGGACTACGCTACTGCAAAGATTAAAAAGCAGTGGGGTCAAAACCTCACCAAGTTCCAAGGTGTTCAGATGCCTGGTGGCGTCACCCTGAACGGTGAGATGATCTACAACGATGCTGTAGAAGAACTCAAGATCTTGGACGAACAACTTCGCACCACTTGGGAAACACCACCTCTGGATATGATTGGCTGATATGGCACTCAACTCATACTTCACACAAGGCACCTCAGGTGAACAGAACTTAACTGAAGATCTGATCATCGAGCAGATCAAGATGTTTGGGAAAAACGTATATTACGTTCCTCGCACTCTGGTCAAAGAAGATACAATCTTCACGGAAGATACCATGAGCACCTTTGATGGTGCGTATGAGATCGAAGTTTATATAGAGGACGCTGGTGGTTTCCGTGGAGACGGAGATGTGTTCTCTAAGTTTGGTGTACGAATCTCAGATCAGGTTACATTTATTGTTTCTCGTAAAAGATTCACTCAGGCAGTAGACGACAACGCTACTCTGATTGTTGAGGGTCGTCCTAATGAGGGTGATCTTGTCTGGTTCCCTCTTGCTGGTAAGTTGTTTGAGATTCAGTTTGTAGAGCACGAGACTCCCTTCTATCAGTTGGGTAAGCAGTATGTTTGGGGTCTGCGTTGTGAGCTCTTCGAGTACAGCGACGAGAACTTCGATACTGGTGTTCAAGAGATCGATGAGATTGAGACTGCATTTGCAAATACTATTGCGTTGACTATGAATGAGACACCCGCTCCTGTGGGTGACTTTACTGCAGATGAGTTGGTTGTTGGTGCTAACAGCAATGTATCTGCCACTGTCAAGACTTGGGACTCCGTAAATAGAATCCTGCAAGTGTATAACCGTACAGGCGCATTCAGATCGGGTGAGACTGTCACTGGGCAAACCAGTGGTGCTGTCGCAACAACCCTGTCTTACAACACTATAAATAATGTGAACTCTGAGTATGATCAGAACTACGCTATAGAAACAGTTGCCGACGGTATCATCGACTTTACCGAAAGCAATCCGTTTGGTGAGTTTGGTAACAAGTCTGGGACACTGTAATGCTAGGAACGTATACTTATCACGAAATCATTAAGAAGACTGTCGTAGGATTCGGCACAATCTTCAATAACATTGAAGTGCGTCGCACTAGCGGCAGTAGAACTGAGGTTATGAAAGTGCCTCTGGCATACGGTCCTAAGCAAAAGTTCTTGGCACGTCTGCGTCAAGTTGGAGATCTTACTTCTAAGGACGCAACACAGATCACACTTCCTCGTATCTCTTTTGAGATGCAAGGCATTTCATACGATCCCACAAGAAAGGTTTCCCCGACCCAATACATTAGACACACCACCGATGCTGGCGGTACTAATAAGGCATACATGCCTGTACCGTATAACATCAACTTTGAGTTGTCAGTTCTTTGTAAGAACCAGGACGATGCTCTACAAATCATTGAGCAAATCCTTCCTGTCTTCCAACCCTCCTTTAATATCACTCTCAATCTAGTTCCTGATTTGGGTGAGAAGAAGGATTATCCGATTACACTGACATCGGTTGACTATGAGGATGTGTATGAAGGAGACTACGATACTCGTAGAACTCTTGTTTATACACTAATGTTCGTTGCCAAGACCTATCTGTACGGTCCTGTCTCCGATGCCACCTCTGAGGTTATTACCAAGGCAATCGTTGATTACGCAACTGATTCTAAGATTACTGCTGCTAGAGAGGTTCGCTATACAGTGACACCTGATCCTGCAAATGCGGATCCTGATGATGACTTCGGATTTAATGAACTTTTCAGTGAATATACAGATGGACTCTCAAGAAACCCAACAACGGGCGTTGACGAATAAGTTCGATGGCATTGAGGACGCCCTCGATGTAGAGACGGACATTATTCCAGCCCCCGCAAAAACTGCGGAGATTGTAGAACCAACTGCTACTAAAGAGCAGTTGAAGAAAGACTATGAGTATACAAGAGGACATTTGTATTCCTTGATTGAGAAGGGTCAGGAAGCAGTTGATGGTATCCTTGAGTTGGCACAGGAGTCTGATCAACCTCGTGCATATGAAGTTGCTGGGCAACTCATTAAACACATTGGAGACGTTGCTGATAAGTTGGTGGATCTTCAAAAGAAGGTTGCTGACATTGAAGCACCTAAGAAAAGTAAGGAAGTCAATACTACAAATAACACTATGTTTGTAGGTAGCACAGCGGATCTCGCCAAGTTCCTAAAACAGCAACAAGATAAATAGTAATCGTAGGAGTAACGTATCACCATGGCATCTAACGTCGTAACACCTGTGCAGTCTTTGGGGATTCTCACAGACAATGCAGCAACCCCACAAACAACTACGGGTCACATTGTCAAAACTGGCATTTATCGTCTGATCAATGGAGACACACATAGCAACCATTTTTCATGGGGTGGTGATCCTGATGTGACATCTGATCCTCTGGTGGTTCACACTGCTGTTAATGGTGCTGAGTTATTCAATCTTTCCAGACCCAAGAGAGCAAACATTATTGCTGCAACTGCTGCATCACCTTGTGTGTTGACAGTTGGTGGTGGTGGCACTCCTGCTCACAGCTTTGTGGTTGGTGATTACGTTACTATCACTGGTGCTGCTGTTGGTGCTTACAACGTGAATCACGTTGAGGTTACTGCTGTAACTGATACCACTATCACAATCACTTCTGATCAGTCTGCGAGTGCTGCATTCACTGGATCTGCACAACTGTGCAATAGCATCAAGATTCAGGCAATGGGTGATACCAACAACGGTATGACCATGTATATCGACGAAGTACAAGTATCGGGTTGATGACATGCCTGCCAAATCTATCAAACAACAACGTTTCATGGGTATGGTCCGAGCTGCTCAAAAGGGTGAAGGAGCGGCGTCGCCTGAGGTTGCCAAAGTTGCTGCCAGCATGAAAAAGAAAGACGCCAAAGACTTCGCTTCCACCAAACACAAAGGTC
>Ga0222716_10001694_pt1 | contig 18283 bp, 9 predicted proteins | sample C33_13DmetaG_FD_165044 | JGI IMG/M metagenome (GOLD analysis project Ga0222716, IMG submission 165044) | Estuarine water microbial communities from San Francisco Bay, California, United States - C33_13D | ecosystem: Environmental > Aquatic > Marine > Unclassified | place: USA: California... | reverse complement strand
GCCTGTCCGTGTGGGAGATATTTTGATGCTCAAAGACACAGGTCGTGAAGCACGACGTTTAGGACGCTGAGGTGAATAATTATGCCAGAACGTAGAATATGCAGTTTCTCACATGAAGAGATTGAACCTGGAACAGGCATTATGTTTGTCAAAAGAGATGGTTCAGTACTTTGGTTCAAGGACAGTAAAGCTCGAAAGAACATGCTGAAGCTTGGCCGCAACCCACGTAGAATGAAGTGGACACGCCGATATGTTAAGGGCGGAATAAACTAATTCTTTTCCGATCGATTTTATGGAAAAAGAAGAAAATAATACAGGTAGTGGCAACTTTAGAGAAATAATAACTCTCTTGAAAAAGGCATTGGAAATATATGTCTATGAGGGACAAGAGAAAATGAGAGAAGAAGAAGAGTATAAGTTGTACAGAGAGCAATACCCTTTCGAAGAGTATTACTACTTCAAAGAAGAGTTCAAATGTGAATGGGAATAATACAAATTAAGTAAGAAAAAAGCCTTCATTGAAAGATTGATGGTGAAGTCTTGAAGAACCTTGGGCACATCATACAAGATGTGTCGCGTTCATACGAGCTTCCAGATATTGATTTGGTAAGCGAAAAAATTGGCTTAGAAGGCGAAAAAAATGTAACGTGGAGTCAATTACTTGAGTATGGTAAAAAATTCTCAATTTGTCTCGGAAAAAAACAATATGATGCGGCTCAAATCTATTTTTCAGTTCTCAGAGATGCAAGGGAAATGGGATGGAAGATAAGATCGATAAGATCTAATAAACCAATATTTGTTAAACCAAAGTTTAGCAACAAAGAAACTCGTAAGGAACATATACAGAAAATTCTAGACTTGAGAGTTAAAGAGCAGAAAGAAATACCTACAATAAGGAAATTTTTATCTAAATTTAATTCTAAAGATATTATATCGGAAATAGAAGATTTACCAAAAGAAAAGGGGGCACTTACTCATTGGTTTGACGATATTGAGATAATTCCAGTGGTTAATGAACAACAGAGAGAGGTCTTTAGATATCTTCGTCATTCATGGAGAATACCATATTCCACAACTCCAGGAAGAACGCTTTCTTTTATCGTACAAAAATCAAATAAAAATGTTGTTGGTATTTTCACTCTAGCATCTCCAACATTATGGATGTCAGGTAGAGATGAATCTCTGGGCTTTGAAAATCTTGCAATTATAAAAAATAAAGGAGTCAAAGAAACTAAGAGCCAATGGATTGAAAGATGGAAAAAAACTGGTATGAAAAATACGGATAATAGGAGAATCCATCCTCACTCAGGCAAATATACAATTTCTGAGTTCATAGCTTCATTAAAATTAGCTTTAATTCGGAGACTCGAGCAATTACCATTGGTTGAGATGGATAATATTAATGAAAAATTACTAAATGAAATGGGGGTGGATTTGAAAATTACAAAACCTCAGATGAAATTAAGTTTAACAACTAATAATATCGATAAAAGAAAGAGATTATACAGTAAATGTTTCGAATCTCTAAATATATTAAATCAGGCCCCTCAAATAAATACATTTGATGATTTATGGGACTACTTACATGGAGAAAATAGTGATGAAAATCATCTAAGATCAATGAAGCAAGGACTAAGGGAACAAAAAACACATGCTTTTGCAGGGTCTTTAGCAGATATCAGTATTTGTGGAGCTATACCGCCATATAATCCTTTGAGATTAGGGAAATTAGTAGCAATGCTAACTATGTCAGATTTTGTATCAAAGACTTGGGAAGAAAAATATGGAGATGATGTGTCAGTAATTGCTTCTGCTGTTGCAGGAAGGCCGATCAATCGAAAATCAAATTTTGCAGCATTAGCAACAACTGGACTATATGGAAAAGGGAATATTCAATATGATAGAGTGAAAGTTGGATCTGGTCCAACAACAAGGAGGATGAAAAAGATTGGAGAAACGGGAGAAGGCGAAGGTGATCAAAGAAAAGGTCCGTCTACTTTGACTATCTCATTAGAGTCGTGGAATCGTATTAACGCATATTGCGACACATATGATATTGCTGCAAATATATCAGGTAAATTTGGAGAAGGAACTTCTGCAAGGCTAAGGCAATTAAATGCAATTAGGGCGTCATTAATTTCAGAAATACCAGAAATATTTGATAAGGATTTATGGGATAACATTGTCTTAAATCCATTTAGTAGATCTATTCACGTAAGTTTACTATCAAGAAATTCTACAAGATATTTACTTGGTATTGATAACAATGTATCCCATATTGAGCCTTTACCTACAGTCCATGAGATTGTAGAACAGTGGAAAGAAAGATGGCTAATACCGTTGATTAATAATGAAGAAGCAGATATTTTTGAAAGAATAAAAAAACAAGATCTAGCAAAATTATTACCGTATTATAATGGGGGAATAAATGGTTAAATTAGATGAAAGAATAACTAATGCAATTTTAAAATTGCTTAAAGATTCTCATCCAAACTGGGTCACTCAAGAAGAAATATATCTTTATTTAGAAGAAAATATTGAATTTAATGAAAGACAAAAGAAACTTCATAAGCAAATAAGAGGGCAAATTGAAGAAAATTGGCAACATGATGCTAGGAATCTAATTCATTCTTTGAAAAGAAAGGGGGAAATAATTTGTCCGCATAGTGAAATTTACGGATTACCAGATAACACTAATAATGAAGTAGTAAAATATAAAATTTCAACGACATGGGAGGATTTTTTCTCACTTGCTAAACAACAATCTGGGAAATATTCTATAATTGATGAGGGAAAAATTAATATTAAAAAATCGAATCATAATATAACAAATACATTATTCAAAGAGAGAATCAAACATTTCATTAATTGCAAAGGGATAATAGAAATTGGATCATTTCATAATTGGATAGACATCGAAATAGCTTTTGTTGAATTGACGAAGGAACTTAATAGATACGAACATGATAATGGAAGGGTGTTTATTTTACACGAAAATATATTAAATGATAAGTTTTTGAGAAAAATGTTGGACGATAGAGAAGAAGAAATCTTACTTGCTAAAGAAAGGTTAAGGAAAGTTGAAAACGACAAAGGGAAGAAGGGAAGAAGAACTGAAGCGCAGGGCGCGAAAATAAGATTTGCTTTAGATAAAAAAACTGGAGCAAGGGTATATATCGGAGAAGCTAATAAATCAAGTAGTAATATATTTATTTGTGGGAATCCAAGATGTGGACAGCCTCTTTTTATTAATCGAAGTGGGAAGGGTCTGAGATTCTTCTCTCACACTGAACTAAGACCTGGAATGCCTGACTGTACATGGAGATCAGGGAAGAAGGATGACGGCTCTTCCAAATGGACAAAATCTCAGAAACAAAGAAATCGGAATGTTTTGGATATTAAATTAGAGAAAAACATTATGACTGGATATCAAGTTCTAACAATCGGAGATGGATTACATGGTTTTCCAATCGATACCGAAGAGAAGATTAAGGATTTCGAAATCATAGGAACTCCTGTAAACTTATTGAATTCGGATGGAAAACCGGGGAGTATTTCTAGATTAAAAGAATGGAGCCAGCAATCTACTAAGGGTTCATCACCAAGTGTTAAGATTATTGATTCGAGTTGTGATTCGAAAATAAAGTTTAAACAGAATGAAAATGAATATTATTTATCTGCAAAACCTTTAGCAGAAAATAATTTATTCTTACTCGATACTCCTGAGGATTCTGTTTTTACGAGAGTTCGGCCATCATCAGATATTTCAGAAGATGAATGGTTCAATAATTATGCACCTGGCCAATATATTGGAGTTCTACAAGAAAAAGAATTTTATCACAGAGATGATGATATTCGTAATGTATTACTTTATCCATTAAACATGTACCTAACTATCTTCGATACTAGTAAATCGGAACACCTAGATATTTTAAAAGAAAAATTTCAGGTGAGTAAGAAATATTCAAGAAACTTAGATTTTGATGTTTTAATATCTGAACCAATTGAATCGCATCCAAAAACTCCTAAATTAATAAGAGTTCGAAATGGGGAAGAGGTAGGTATAACAGCAAAATTCCAATCTATGGTGCACAATGAAATAATATCGCCAATAATTTTTCTAGAGACTTATGTAGATGGTGAAAAAAGTATCACTAGTGAATCGTTGGATGATTATGATGATGATGGATGGACACGAAAACAGATTCCTGCTAGGAACGATTCAAAATTGAAAGAGATAAAAGTAAGGACAGGAGATGATTATGGTAGAATTCAAAAACCAATTTCAGGAATAAAAATCCGAACATTTAATGATCAAAGAAAGCCCATATTAAGAAATGGCGATTATTTTAATTCATCATATAAATATAATAATGCCCGTGGATTAGAAATGAGTATTAATTACAGAGATAGTAATATTGAAAATGATAGTTATAATCTGTTAGATTCTCAAAAAAAGAAATTCTATGTTAAAAATTGGGACTTTGACATCGACTTTCCATTGATTAATGGGCTTAAAATTACAAAGCCTATCTGTACGATGAGAATAGATACCACTAACAGAAAGAAACAAACTAGGAGGATTGTTTTTTTAACTTTAACAGAAGATAATACTAATGTTAAAAAATTACAAGTACAAGACTGTATAGATTATGTGCATAAATATGACTTGAAAGATGAATATATAGTTGAAGAGGTATATGTAGAATGGCATGATTATAGATTACAGGCAATACCCGAGTTTATACTTAAAATACCTTCAAAAGAAGAGGAAGAAGAAATTAAACTAGAACGCGAAAAAATCAAAGAAAAGAAAGAAAGAGAAAGATTGATAGCAGAAGAAAAGGAAAGATTGTTAGAGAAAAAGCGACAAAAAAGTAAGAAGCATATGGAAAAAATAGAAGAAAGAAGAAAAGTTATATTGATATCGCGTGCGTGGAAACAAAAAGAAGAAAAAGAGAAAAGATTGATGGAAAAAGAAAGGAAAGAAGTTTCACAATGGGCGAGACAAAGAAATAGTGATTGGAAACAAGTAGTAGATTCTCTTACAAGGAATGGCTGTAAGATAGGAGAAATAGAAAGCGCCATTAAAGAAGCCAAGAGTAATGTTGAGAACAGTTCATCTGTCTTAACACCACTATGGCTCCTTGAAAGAAACTTGAGAAATTTGAAAGTAGAATTAGAACAAACAAAAGATGAGACAGAAAAACTTCTAAAAGAAGAAGAAAAAAGAAGAAAAATGGATAAAGAAACAAAACTTTTCATCGATGAATCATACTGGGATAACCGAGTTAGATTTGAAGGAGAAGGATCCGAACATTTGAATCTGACCCCTATGCAAATAATGCGGGCAATCCTCTCGCATGAAGAAAAAAGAGAGGCAATTGAAGAAGCGAGAGAAATATCTAGAAAGGCAATTGAAAAGGAAGAAAGAAGAAAGGCAATTGAAAAGGAAGAAAGAAGAAAGGCAATTGAAAAGGAAGAAAGAAGAAAGGCATTAAAGAAAAAAGAAAGAATAAGAAAAGCATTAGAAAAAGAAGAAAAAAGAAAAGCATTAGAGAAAGAAGAAAAAAGAAGAAAAGCATTACAAAAAGAAAAGAGAGAAGGGGAAAAAAAAGCTTCTGAAATACTCCGAAAAATAGCAGAGGAGAAGAATGAAGAAAGATCTAAGAAAGAGAGTGAAAAGGAAAAAGCATTAGAACAAAGCAAGAGAGCCATGAAAACCCATCCACAACAACAAGCACTTACGACAAGAGAAGCATTAGAGAAAGAAGAAAGAGATTACGAGGCCGGAGAAATTGAGAAAAGGAGAAGGGAAAGCGTAGCCCAACAAGAAAAAGATTGGAAAAAGAAAAAGGTCGAAGCAAAGAAAAAGGTCGAAGCAAAGAAAAAGAAAGTCGCCTTAAGAGCACTTAAGAAAAAGAAAACTTCTGCTGAAAAAATAAAGAATATAATAAGAAATTATGATAATAATGTGATATTCTTGTACGATATAATGAATTCAAAAGATATTAACGATTTATACGGATGTTTTGAATATGATATGAATCTTACCAATAATGATAGATTTATTTCTTGGGAGAAAGAGACTAGAACTTCAGGGATTGATCCATCTGCTTTATTCGAGACAGTACTAAAGAACTCCAAAATTAAAATCAGTTGCCCAAAATGTAAAGCCTTAACATTCGATTTCTTTGTTATGGATTTCTTAGGAATTTTTCAAAGAGATAAGAAATTTCACAGGCGGATAAAGAAAGGTAGTAATGATGTAAGATGCAAAATGTGTAAATTTGATATCTCAAATAAAAAAGAAATGGAGAGACTTCATCAAAAAGAGAGGGATTCTAGATGATTGAAAAAAAATTTAGTGAATATAGTCTTAGACAAAGAGAAACTTTGATACTTCAGGAATTATTCCTAGAAGTTGGAGAAAAAGAAAGTAATGCTATTTTATCTTTGGATACTCTTGAAATGTTGAAGGATCTAAAAGAATATTGCTATTCAAGATTAGGAGAAGATAGATTTCGAGAAAGATTTTCTGAGTTCTATCCCGATATAGAGAATATAGATCTAGATAGGAATTCATATACATATTTGCAATTAGATTCTTCATTAAAAAAGACGTTTGAGTGGAGATATGGCGAATGGTTAGATGGTACAGATAGAGATAAATGGAGTCTTTTAACTGGCTTCAAAAAAGAAGAAATAGATCCTTCCTCGGATGATGGAGAAAAAGAGATCTCCGCTGTATCTGAAAAAGATAGAAACTCTCTATTGAGTTTCAAAGATAAATCTAATCAGACTCAAAAAGAGAAATTGTATAACCTCTTAAAACTAGAAAAGAAAGATATCGCAGGACAAGAAGATATATCTAAAGATTGGGATAATATATCTGAAGTTCGCAGACTAATAACAGAAATTGCTAGATTTGCTATTTCTGATTTAGGGACAGATAGAGATGATAAAGATGAATATATAACATTATCTTCTGATAAGATAAATGAAAGTGAGATTTATGGCAACAAAAGTTTCCATACAAGTAGTTTTAGAAATTGGGTTACAAATAAGACAAAAGCTATACTGCCAACCTTTGGGTTCCCAGAAGAAATAATTACTAGAGGTTTGAATATTGTATTAGGTATATCAAAGGACAAGTCTGGTAAAAAAATTAAAAAGCTCAAAGAAGATGAGTTCTCTGCAAGTATCTATGAATTAGGTGAATTAGTACATTTCATATCTGGAGTAACGAGACCTTGTTTAACGAGATTGGTCGAACTTGGTAATGAAACTTCTGTTTTTATGATAATTTCTAGTTTACCAACACATGAATTAAGAATAGTTGATCCAGGAATTATATTAGAAGGATGTATGAGATTTACTAATAGTGATAAATTATCAGAATTTTTACCAGTACAAGGAAAAGATACATATTCTCAACCTCCTCTAAGATTGATGAATGTTTTTGAGGAAAAAGATAAAGAAAAACAGAAAGAAATTGTTAAAGAAGTATTAATCAAAGATAGACCTCCAGAAACACTGAAAGAGATATTTCGGCCAGATGAGGGGGACAAAATTGCGTATGTAAAAGATAACGAGAGATTTACCAATCATAATACAAATTTCATGAAATTAGATAAATTAGGAGTAATTAGGAATTATGGCGTAATTAGAATTAGAGGGATGTACCAGGAAAGTCATGGCAGAGGTGGCAAATACTACATTGTCACTTGTGCTGGAAAACAAACTTATTCTGAGGCATCATATTACCATATTCCCGCTACTTACTGGAGATATATTTGCAGAATATTTTATGAAAATCCAAAATTAGAATTTAAAATTATTAATGATCGTGTTATTATAAGAGTTAGTCAGCCTCTACCTAGTAGAGGAAAAAGAGTGATGGCGAGTACACAAGCATTAGGTAAATGGGTTAGAAGATCGAATGAATTTGAAATACTAGAAACATATAATAGAGGTGACGGTTCAAGTTCAAAACTAGAATGGATAATTGATGTTAGATTATGGGAAAATTTTGTGAAAGAATATCTACAAAAATTTTGCTTATATGATTTGGAGGAGATATAATGACTAGCCTACTTGAAATGACTGAGAAATTGCTTACAAGGCATAAAGAATACGTACAAGCGGAATATCATATTCGACATCCGAGATTAATTAAAGAAAGACAATTAATGCTTGATGATGAAGAATCGGGCACTCAAATAATGGCTCCGTTATTTTTGGAAGCTCCACCTAAATATGGTTCGAATAATAAAAAATTTAACGAAATGAACTTAGATGAATCAGTAAAAAAAATCTTAACTGATTTCGCTGATAATAAGTTAGGAGTATGGAATCCTCCCTACATACATCAAGCAGAAGCGATCGAAGAATTTCTTACTAATGGTAAAGATTTGATTGTTACTACAGGAACTGGTTCCGGAAAAACTGAAATTTTCACATATAGTACACTAGGTAAGATTGCGAAAGAAAGTTCCTCCCCCTCTAAAAATGAATATGGAATTAGAACTCTACTACTATATCCTATGAATGCTTTGGTTTCTGATCAATTGACAAGAATAAGGAAAATGTTTGGTATACATCCCGATGATAGTATGCCAGAAAATGGTAAATCGCCTTTAGAGATATTGAATAGTATGAGAGGAAAGGAAACAAGACCTTTTAGATTTGCTATGTATACAGGCAGAACTCCTTATCATGGTAAATATGACAAAAAGAAAAACAATAGGAAACTCAAAGGACTTAGTGATTGGATTATACAAAATAGTACTGGAGAATTAGGAGAAAAATTGCAAAAAATGGGGCGGATTCCTCAGAAAGATATGGTTGCTTTTAGGAAAGATGGAGGAAGAGCAAGAAAAGATGAATTTGGAGGCACTGATCCAAAATATAGACCTCATGATGGAGATACGGAGTATCTAAGTAGACAAGAAATGCTAGATGAGGATAGCAGAAATTATTACGGAGGAGGAACTCCTGATTTATTGATTACGAACTATTCAATGTTAGAATATATGTTAATTAGACCGATTGAGCAACCTATCCTTGAAGATACAAAAAATTGGCTAAAAAATAATCCTGATGAACAAATTCTAATGGTTTTAGATGAAGCGCATCTTTATCGAGGCTCAGGAGGTGCTGAAGTAGCATTATTACTAAGGAGATTTATGCAAAGATTAGGAGTAGGTCCTGAAAGATTTAGGTTCATTCTTACTAGTGCCTCGTTAATGATGGAGCTGTTGATTTTGCATCAAAATTAACTGGGAAGAAAGATCGGAAAAATTGGCATCAACAAGGAGCAAACCCAATAAGATATGGTCAAATACCAATTTATGGCAAAGAACAAGATGTCAAATCTCTTATTAAATTTGGAATAGGATTGGAAAACAAAGGACTAATGAAACCGAGTCAATTAATTCATCTAGCAAAAGAATTAGGTTGGGAAAAGCCACCTAATGATCTCGAAGATAAAGATAAAGACAAAATAAATGCTGAATTATATTTAGGAAAGAATCTAGATAAATGGGGTATATTTAGGTTTTTAGCTGATTCTATTGGTCATCCAACTAAAGCCAAAGACTTATGCAGAATTTTATTCCCTGATTCAGATAAAAAGGAATCTTTAGAGGCAATTCTCCAACTATCTAATATGGCCTCAATGGCTAGAATAAATAGAAATGGGTCGATAGAACCATTGTTGCCAACAAGATTACACTTATTCTTCAGAGGTTTACCAGAGCATTATGTATGTAGTTCTAATATTTGTGACTCTAGAAGGCATAAGGAGGGGAATTTTCTAGGTAAAATTTATCTTGAATCAAGATTTTTATGTGAATGTGGTTGTAGAACTTTTAGATTAGAAACCTGTAGAGATTGTGGGACAGGGTATTTACGAGCAAACGTAAAGAAAAATGAAATTGTAAACTTTATCAAAGGTGGTGTCACGGGACGGAAAGATATCTCATTATGGACCGAGGAAATAGAAAAGGGTGGTTGTTCATTACATATAATGCCAATTCCTATAGAAGATTTAGATAGAGACTACAACGATAAAACAATTTACTTTTTAGATTCAAAAAACGGCACTCTATACGTAAGTAAAGGAGATTCTAACTCTGATCCAGAATTTTTAATTCCGTGTTTAATTGGTGAACATGAGGTCAAGAATAAAATTAATTTTAAAGGTTTCACCTTCAAAAAATGTGGTAAATGTTTAACAGATGTTGCAAGATATGGACTAAAAATCAAGATACAAGATTTGGAGACGAAGGGTGAACAACCTTTATCGAATATTCTCGCCGAAGTATTTCAGCATCAACCAGAAAAAATATACGATAATGATGAAAGGAAAATACCTAATAAAGGTAAAAAAGTGTTGGTGTTTTCAGACAGTAGAGCTAAAGCATCTAGATTGGCAAGAAGTATCCAAGGAGATATTGAAAAGGATTCTTTTCGAGTCGCAGTATTAAAATCACTACATGAACAACATGTAAAAGAAAATGAATCGAAGTTAGAAGATTTATATTCAGGATTTTTATGGTACTGTGCAAATAGAAACCTCAGATTTTTCCAAACTGAGAATGATAGGTTAGATCTGACCAGGCAGGTTGAAGATTTATTTGAAACGATGAAAGATGAAAATCTTGAAGACGAAAAAATGAAAGAAAATATAGAACTTCTTGAAGATAACTCTCCACAAGAAAGATTCTATTCTAATTTATTAAATATCTTAGGAGACAAATACAGATCTGTTTATGAAATACTTATTGCTTATTTAGATATTGATGATAATAGATGGAAATTATTCTATAAAAAGAATAAACAGAACTTCGGCGATAGGGATGAAGAAGAAATTCGTATAGTAATTAGGAATATATTAAAGAATGCAGCTGAAAAAAGGGCTATCGGTAGAGATATATCTCATAGAGTAAGAAATTACTCACGTGTTTCAAAACGAAAGGATACAAAACCTGAAGGTTTAGGTGTAAGAGGTGGAGAATGGTCTATCGTTTATGAAGGATTAGAACAGACTCTAATTGAGAAATGTGGATGGTCGGAAGATGAATTAAATAATTTAGGAAATATACTGAGTAAGACTGCAAATCGAATTTTTACTACGCTAAGTTCTAATGTTACTATAAACGATCAGGAGTGCTCTTTTGGAAGACAGGTTATTTCTATGAAAAGTATATCTCTAAAAGCAGATACTGAACTAGAAAACTGGAGACTATGTAAAAATTGTTTAAATTATAATCATAAGAATCTAATTCTATTTGATGGGAAATGTCCTAATTGTGGCTCAGAAGAAATTGTCCATGTAGAAGAAGATAGCCCTCACGTTAATACTAGAATGAATTTTTACAGGATGGAAGTGATTAGAAAGTTTGATCCTGATCAACATTCTTTTGCAATCCGTGCTGAAGAACATACTGCTCAGGTTAATGACAGAGATTCTTCAATCAATGAAGGAGTATTTTCTAGAGCTGAAAAATATGAATTAGAGTTTCAAGATGTATTAATAGATGAGGATGCTACACTTGGTAGAGATCAACCGGTTGATATTTTATCTTGTACTACAACAATGGAGGTTGGAATAGATATCGGAAGCCTAACTGCTGTAGCAATGAGAACTGTCCCTCCAAGGCCAGATAATTATCAACAAAGAGCTGGTAGAGCTGGAAGAAGAGGATCCGCAATGTCAACTATAGTGACTTATGCAAATAATTCTCCACATGAACAACATTTCTTCTTAAATCCAGATGAAATTATCGGAGCAAGTACTAATGATCCTTTTTTACAAATTGATAATAAGAGACTATCAGAGAGACATGTCAATGCAATGCTATTTCAGATTTATTTTACAGAAACAATAGATACTCGTGATTCAGATGCTAATGTATTTGAGTCTATAGGATTAACTGAAGTTTTCTTCAATAATAATAGTGAAGAAGTAACCGATTATCCCGAATTCAAAAAATGGGTTGAAAGTTTAGGTAAACATTCTAAGACTATGGAAAATATTACAACTTTACTTCCAATAGAATTAGGAATGAGACTTCATGGTAAGATATTACCTAAAGAATGGAAAACTAATTTTGTAAACTCTTGCATTGATAATTTAATAAGGAGATTAGATGTATTTTCTAATAAATTTACAGAAGATACTGAAAAAAGACAGATAGACTGTCGGAGAAGAGGAGTTGATTTCGAGATAGATAATGAAAATAAATTGGTTGAGTTCCTACTAAGAAAGGCATTCCTTCCCTCTTTTGCATTTCCAATTGACGTTTGTAATTTTGAAGTTTTAAAGAGATCAGATAACCAAGTCACAGTGGATTCACAATACTCGCCTTCTCAAGGAGTAGGACAAGCTTTGAGTACATATGTTCCTGGACAAAAAATAGATATTGATAAGAAAACATATCGATCTGGTGGGATTTATATTGCTTATCCAGAGAGTATGGAAAATAGATTTGAAGGCGTTGTAGAAAAAATAGATACATACATTATGCATTGTCATGGTTGTCATTCATTAACTACTTGGGAAGGAGATGAAAAACCTAATGAAAGAGAAACATGCGATAATTGTGGAGAGGAAAATCTTGTCACAATGCCAATGTATACTCCTGAAGCATTTGCACCATTATCAAATATGTATCAGTCAAAAATAGAAGATGCTAGTGTGGATGAAGTGAAACATAAACCAAGTAAAGTATTATTGCCAATATCAACTCAAATTGATACCACAAAAATGAAAGATATCTTCCACTCCTCTAAAATTTTATGTGAGATTGAAAAAGAGTTTTTCCAATTAAATTTGGGACCCGAAATTAAAGAAGGAGATGACTTAGAAGGCCAGTCAGGAGGTTGGCATTTTTGTAACAAATGTGGCACATGTAGAGATATTCTGAAATATGGGAATCAAGATAATCATAGTAGACCATATCCAAATATTGTGGTTGGGCCTAATGCTTTTAATTCTCCAAGGTGTAACTCAAATCACTGGCAAAGACTTGCTCTAGGGTATAAATTCAAGACAGACATGGTTTTACTTAGAGTTGATTTGACAACTGAAAATATAGATTTTCCAATTAATAATTTAGAGGATTCAAGAATACGTCACGCCGCTCAATCTGCTATAGAAGCAATGATTCAAGCAATTGTTACATCAAAACATGTACCACTTGACATAGATCCAAGCGAAATAAGTGGGCATCATAGAGTGCTCTATGGACAAGGGGAAAATCAAGATGAAATATACTTAGAGATGTATCTTTTTGATACTGCATCAGGAGGAGCTGGTTTCTCATCTCTCATAAATGATTATTTTGAAGATGTTGTAGATGCGGCTATAGAAATTTTAGAAAAATGTTCATGCGATTCTTCATGCCATAAATGTCTTAGAAATTATTCAAATAAGTTTTATCATTCAATTTTAAATCGAATGTGGGGTTCTGCATTATTGAGGTTTATTCAATACGGCTCAATACCCGAATTAGACATTAAATACAGTAATAAATTGATTAGAAGTATTATTATTCCCGCAATTGAAGCCGAATCAAAAGGAGAGTGGAGTGCTAAAATTATTGAAGATAATACATTAGAAATCATAGACCACAATAGAATTAAGAAAAAATTAGATGTCGAAATAAGGCTACCATTCAAGCCAGAAACTATCAATGATGGAATCTTATCAATTATTGATGCTGATATTATCAATGATCTCCCTGGTCAATTAGAAAGAATTGTCATGAAATTTAGTGAAGTGGAATAGTAATGAAGTGGAGCATTACTAGTAGTGATCAATTCAACAGGTGTCCAAGGATTATTTACTATAAAAAACAATCTAGTGGGCACACAAATAGAAAAAAAGTGAATATGAAGAAATCTATTTCTCCTTCAAAATATAACATTGTTGGTAATATTGTTCACGACACTTTTGAACAAATATACAAACCTCAGATTAGCAATATTATTGGTGATTTTAGAATTGAACGTGAAGAAATTAAAAAAGTGATTCGAAAATGTCTAGAACATTATGATTGGAATAATGAAAATGGTATTGAAAAAGATCAGGTCTTTCGAAAATCTTTCGATAATTTAAAGAAAGGAAAACAGATTTTAGACAAAAATTTCAGAGGATCTGAAATTATTTCTGTTGAGAAAGAAATTGACTGGGAAATTAATAATGTCCCAATTAGAGGAAAAATAGATTTGATTATCAAAGATAAAACAGGAAATTATTGGATTCTCGACTGGAAGACTCAATATGAGATGTATTCAATAATAGGAGATCCTCAACTAGTTATTTACAGTGAATGGGCAAAAAATAATCTCACAACAAATCCCGTTAAATTAGCACATATTTATACAAAGAAGGGAGAATACAAGCAAAATTATAATTCACGAAAGATTACAGAAGAATTAGTCAAAAAAATATCTGATGATTATGATTTTTGGAGAAAATACGATAAAGAGTCAGATTATGATACAAGGCCGCATGATTTAAACTGTAGAGTTTGTAAATATATACATCAATGCCCAGATAGTAGGATTGATGATTGAAATATATCATTTAACATCCCTCTGGTTGAAATAGGGAGGATAGTTCGGCCGAATCATGACAAGCATGCAAACAACCTACATTATGATCAAACCTGATGGCGTACAAAGAGGACTTGTTGGTGAAATAATCAATAGATTCGAGCGAAAAGGATTACGTATGGTTGGTCTTCGTCAACTAACTCCTTCAATGGAATTAGCAGAAACTCACTATGCTGTACACTCAGAGCGCCCTTTCTACTCTGGACTTATTGAGTTCATTACTTCAGGACCTGTAGTTGCTATGGCTTGGACCGGCGTAGATGCAATTTCAGTTGCTCGTAACATCATTGGACCAACTAATGGCAGAGAAGCTGCACCTGGAACAATACGTGGAGATTGGGCGATGGATATTGGCCACAATATCATTCACGGCAGCGATGGAGAAGATACTGCAGCATTCGAACTCGGACTATGGTTCCCAGATGGGCTATGTGACTGGAAACTTGACGCAGAGTCACAAATCTACGAATAAAACAATTCAATTAATTGAGGAAGGAACATGAGGTGGTCACGATGGAAAACCGTAGACAGCCGATTGTTTCAGTATTAGGACATGTAGATCACGGTAAAACCAGTCTACTAGACCATATTCGTTCTCTTGGTTCAGGCAGACAGGCTTCTGTGATGGATAGAGAAGCTGGTGGAATTACTCAACATATTGGAGCAACGGAAGTTCCAGCTGATTTGTTGAATGAACTATGCTCCCCTCTAATGGGAGGAAAATCATTTGACTCTCCAGGACTTCTGTTCATTGATACTCCTGGTCACCACTCATTCTCTACTCTAAGGACTAGAGGAGGTTCCTTGGCAGATGTTGCTATCTTAATGGTGGATATTCACGATGGATGTATGCCACAAACAATTGAATCGATTCGTATTTTAAAGAACTCAAAGACTCCTTTCGTAATTGCGGCAAATAAAGTCGATAGAATACACGGTTGGCAATCAGTTAGAGACAGGCCTATGGCTCTCGCTATTAGAAATCAAACAAAGGACACCATCGGTTACTTTGACCAGAGATATTGGGACTTAGTTGGCTCTTTTGCCGAACATGGATTCAATATTGAGCGATATGATAGAATCAAAGATTTCACTAAAGAAATTGCTTTAGTTCCAATTTCTGCTAGAGAAGGCGAAGGAATCCAGGACCTTCTAGCAGTTGTTATTGGAATGGCTGAAAGATATCTCAGTGATAAATTGAAAGATGTAGATGGAGCAGGTGAAGGAACTGTTCTAGAAATGAAAGAAGAAAGAGGACTAGGGAAAACTCTCGATGTTATTCTATATCGAGGTTCAATTCGTAAAGGAGATGAAATTGTTCTAGTTACTCAAGAAGGAGGAATATCGACTCGAGTACGTGGAATGTTTTCTCCAAGAGGAATGTCAGAAATGAGAGACGCAGGTGACAGATGGGACGATTCAGATATTGCTCATGCAGCATCTGGTTTGAAAGTCTCAGCACCGGATATAGACGGTGTTCTTGCTGGAACGACACTTAGAGTCGTAAATACTGATGAAGAGCGTCTAGAGGCTCTTAATGCTGCAAATACTGAGGCTAATCTTTCAATCGAGTTAGACGAAGAAGGAGTCACCATCAAAGCAGATACAGTTGGTGGGTTAGAAGCGCTAGCAAAAGAACTGAAAGAACTGGATTTACCAATTCGCCATGCAACAATTGGGAAAGTAAATCGTAGAGATGTGAGATCTGCTGAAAATGCAAAAGATCCACTTCATAGAATCATAATGGCATTCGCTACAGATATACTTACAGATGCACAAACTGAGATTGATAATTCTGAGAATGGTGTAAAATATATCAGTTCTGATATCATTTATCGTATCCTAGAAGAGAGGGAAGAATGGGTAGAACAGAGAACTAAGGAACTAGAAGAAGAATCTAGGGAAGTTGTAGTATATCCTGGAAGAATTAAATTCCTTCCCGACCATACATTCCGTGCCAGCAAACCCGCAGTAATTGGTGTCAGAGTACTTGCAGGAAGAATACATGTTGGACAATATTTGTTGAAAGAAGGTTCTAGAATTGGTAGAATAAAATCAATTCGTTCAGGACAAGATTCAATGAAGGAAGCAATGCAAGGAGCAGAGGTAGCAGTTGCAATTGATGGAGTAACTGTAGGAAGGCAATTAGAAGAGAATGATATCATGCTAGTTGATATTCCTGCTTCACACGCTAAGAAACTCAGAAAGATGGACCTCTCGGCTGCCGAAGAGGAAGTTTTAGAGGAATTAATAGAGATTCATCGTAAAGACGACCACTTTTGGGGACGTTAAGAATACGATGCAGAACTAGTTCATAGACACCCAACCCTTTAGTATTAAAAAACGGGGCAGGTGGATGTTAGAAGGTGTTGAAAGATGACTATGGCAGCCAGTGACCCGAAGTCCCGTGAGTTAATTCAAACGGTTTCGCAGATTTCAAATGCATTAATGAATGAAGTTTCCAAGGTAATTATTGGTAAACAAGAAAACCTCAGAAGAATTTCTGTAGGTATACTTTCAAACGGTAATATGTTGATTGAGGATTTCCCTGGATTAGCTAAGACTTTGATGGCAAATACATTCGCTACAGCACTTGGATGTAAGTTCAAGCGTGTACAATTTACTCCTGACCTTCTACCTGCAGATATCATGGGGACATACATGTACGACCAGCAAGCTGGAGAGTTCAAACTACGTCCTGGTCCACTTTTTACAAACGTTCTACTAGCTGACGAGATTAACCGTGCTCCACCAAAGACACAAGCTGCTCTACTGGAAGCGATGGAAGAAAAGCAAGTAACAATTGAGGGTATTACTCACAAGCTACCTGCTCCATTCATCACAATGGCTACACAGAACCCTATCGAGCAAGAAGGAACTTATCCTCTACCAGAAGCACAGATGGACCGTTTCTTGATGAAGATGTCAATGGGTTATCCTAACAGACAAGAAGAAAAAGCAATTCTACAAAGAAGGAAACTTCGAGGAAAGGATGCTCACGATGTTGAACAGATTACTTCTCCAAAGAAAGTTGTAGCAATGCAAAAAGCACTAGAAACAGTCCACGTAGACCCTGCAATCATGTCATACATTGTTGAACTTGTACATCGTACACGTGAAGATCACAGAGTAATTACTGGAGCTTCACCTCGTGCAAGTCAGTCCCTATTCAAGACCAGTCGTGCAAGCGCTGCAATCGATGGTAGAGATTACGTAATTCCTGATGATATCAAGAATGTTGCACTTCAAGTTGTAAGCCACAGAATCGTATTGAAACCAGAGTCAAAGATTCGTGGAGTAACAGGTCAACACCTAATGCGAAAGATCCTTTCAGAAGTACCAGTACCGGTAATTCAGTAAGAATTTAGCCAACAGGATTGAACACCTTCAGTCTTCCCAGAGCATTAGTGGAGAACATGGCGAAGCCAGTAGTGATTGCAGTTGTCAACCACAAAGGTGGTTGTTCGAAGACTACTACTGCAGTAAATCTAGCATCCTCTCTTGCCACTGGCAATGTAGAAATGGGAATCAGGGCAAGACGTGTTTTACTCATTGATCTAGACCCTAAAGGAAATGTTGCTACAACATTTGGAATAGATAAGAGAACACTAGGCCCAACAATGAATGAATTATTCAAAGGAGGAATAGATGGAACACA
>Ga0222716_10001693_pt1 | contig 18293 bp, 7 predicted proteins | sample C33_13DmetaG_FD_165044 | JGI IMG/M metagenome (GOLD analysis project Ga0222716, IMG submission 165044) | Estuarine water microbial communities from San Francisco Bay, California, United States - C33_13D | ecosystem: Environmental > Aquatic > Marine > Unclassified | place: USA: California... | reverse complement strand
TCTTTTTAGCTTTTTCAGATGAACTCATTTCAGATGCAGTCTTTACTGTTTTACTGGATACACGTTTACTAGGCCTACAATAAGGCGTACCTCTTTTTTCACCCTTTGTTCTACCACAGGGTTTACCTGTACGCACATCAACCCACTTTTCTTTAAACCAGCGTTTAAGATTAGCCCCTGATTTTGTTTTTCTTACAGCCATTACTTTTTTGATTTGTTGCCCCAGTTGGCAGCACCAACCTTACGGCATTTTGCTATTGCCCCACTTGCATAAGCAGATGGGAATACTCTATATTTTGCTTTTACTTTTTTATAACACGCATCTTTTGGCATAATTAGTTTCTTTTAATTGGTTCTCTTTTTATTTTTTCTCTTTTAATTTTTTCTCTTGGAATTTTTATTCTAGCATTCATTTTAGGCTCTTTTTGATTAGGCCCTAATTTAACGTCCCATTCACTATAACCAAGTGCTAATGCAATCGATTGCCATAATTCAGTTTCACTGTTTGCGGCTAACACTAAATTATTCCATTTCCTTATAGCCCTATCGGCTGGTAAATTAAACACAGCAGATAAAACTTCACCCCCAGATAGTACAGCTGGATTTCTTGTATCGATACCGAGCTCTCTCATTTTCTCTCTTTCTTGTTTATATGTAAATCTTCTACCCGCCCTAATCATTTTTTGTAGTTTAGAGTTAATAGGTGGTGACAATGCTGTAGTTTTAATAGCGGCTTGTGTAAAATCTTTTCTACCTTTTTCTTGCTCAATTACTTCAAGTATAACATTTTTAGTTGTTGCTGCAATTGCACCGTATACACCAGTACCTACTAATAATGTATCAGCCATTCTATTTCCAATATTAAAATATCTTTCATTTTTTTCTTCATCTTCTTCGTCGTCAAACGCTAAAGCAAATAAAGCAGTTTGTAAAGCATGAAATATTAAGTTTTGCACTGCACCATAATACACTATTTTAGATACATTTGATTTCCAGTCACCACGGTTGTTTATAAGGTCCAAGACTGATTTTTTCATAAGCCTGGTATATTGCATTGGTGTGTTCTGAAAAGCTAATATAATACGCCCTAATGGGCTAGCTTGTTGCATTGATATTCTATCCGGTCTTGAAGATTGCTGTGCAGATTCAGATAATTCTTGAAAATCTAAAAATGTTTGTTCTTTAGCCTCTGCTTGACTCATGCCTTCTGCTAAATATTTATTTAATCTGTTTCTATAAAAACTCGCACCCCCTATAGATATTGCAAAACTATCTGCTATCTGTGTGGGTAAAAATCCTTTTTTAAGTATTGCTGCAAGAGCAGCTTTAACTTTGTTGGAGCTTTTTTCTGTAGCACTAGCAATTTCATCTGCGTTTATATCTGTTTTTAAACCAGATCTTCTTGCTTTTAAAAAGTCTGAATTATATAAAAAAGTGAAATCAGCCCAAAATTGTTTTTGATTTGAAAAAGCAGAAGCCGCGGCCACTATATTATTATCCGACCAGTTTATAAAGTTAAAACTTGATATTGTTTGTAGTAATGCTGATCTTGTATTAAAAAACATTATTGTACCAACAGAATTATTCACCCAATCTAAAAAATTATTTGTTACTTTATCAGGACCAGTGGGTCTATTTCTACCACTTCTTATTCTAGTTAATATATTTTCAAGAGCGTCAATATAATTTTGACCCATTGCGGCTCTTAATTTGTTTAAATTATCACCTTGTAATTTTCCTCCTTTACCAAATTTTCCAAATGCTTGTTCAACATTTTCAAAAAATGGGGCTAAGTATTCTTTCCTAGTGGTGTTATTAACATGCTCTAGTATATCTGTTAACATACCACCTGCTAACCAATCATTATCTTTAGGCTCTGGATATATTTTTTCTTGAAATATATTATCAAGTTTTTCCATAAGCTGCATAGAATCAAAATCTTGTCTTACAGAATCACTTAAAATTTTTGCTTCTTTTTTATTTAATCCTGGTATATCATATCCCTTTTTTAACCACATACGAACTCTTAAGGCTTGTTCTTTTGTATAACCAGGAACTGATGATTCTGCACTTAAATCTATGCCAGATGCTTTTATTGATTTTTTAACTGTTGTCCAGTTTTGTAAAGCTTTTTGCTTAGCACCATCAAAAGCCATTAAGCCTTCTGATAAGGGAGTATAAAACTTTTCTTTAAACCACGATGCATTTGTATCCCCAACTGTACCTTTACCATATAATGGGTACATTAAACCCTCAAAATCCTCCGCTGAGTATGGAACAAACGGTCTAAATTTATCTTTCTTTTTTCCTCTTTGTTTTGAAGCAATAAATGATGGAACATCTTCCATTGCTATACCTTTTGTTTCTTCAAGTATACTCGCAAATTCTTTTGCTGTTTTAATTGATTTAGATGCAAAAGCATTTTTGTCGCCAGCTATCCATTCAAGATTATCTAAATTAATTTCATTTTTTATAATATCATATCTTGCTGTCCAACTGTCTTTATTAATATCCCACCCTTTAGGCATACCTATTTTTGTAACAAGGTTGTTTATTTTAAACGCATCAGCTTCAGTAAATGCTACTTGTTTGTAATTTTTTTTAACAAGATTAAATGTATCACTAAAATTTATATCAGAATTAAATGCAGCCTCTATTAAAATTTCAGCAGCATACCCCACAGGAACAGCATGTTCATATTCTAATATTTCATTACCAGCTTTTTTATCATAAGCCACAACCTCAGCCCAAAGTGCATGAGGGTGCTCTCTTCTATCTTGGCTAACATAAACTAAGTTTTCTAATGTTTTTCTATACTGAGGAAATTTTTGTGCTGCCTCTTTAAATGAAAACCAAAAGTCGGTTCCTATTTTTTCGGTTTTTGCATTATATTTAGCTAATCTTTGAGGGTCTTTTTTTAATCTTTTTAATATTCCAGATAAATTTTGCTTACCAGTGACAGGGTCCTTCATGTGTACCCCTACTTTTGTTTTTCCATAAATAGAATTTTTACCGTACTTAATACCTTTTTTTAATTTTCCTAAAAATTTATTTACAGCGCTATCTTCAATTTGCCTACCTGCTGGTTTTACTACATTATAGCCTAATAACCCTGGAGCAAAAACTCCTGAGTCAATAATTTCTTTAAGTTCGTTAAAGTATTGTTTTGCGTCGTCTACAGTTTCTATAGTAATTTTTTTACTAGCTAATGCTGAAGATTTACCGTCTGCTAATACAATAGCAACTTTAGGTTCAACTAATTTTCTAACCTCACTGTTAGTCATAGCTCTACCTATTTCTGTTATTAACCCACCTACTCTTCTATTAAAAGTTTCTCCTCTTTCACCTGGTTTTCTAGTAAATACTTCTTCCCATTTTTTTTCATCAAATGGTAATTTGGTTTGGACCGGTAAAGCGGCCGCTGTACCTTTTTTCATATCAGGTCTTGTGCCTTTTTCATAAAAGTTTTTAAGAATTCCTGACACTATACCTGTCGAAGTTTTTAAACCCGTGGCGCCATATGATTGTTTCATAGCCCCCTCAGGTAGTAAAGCATGCAATGCCCTTGCATTTTGTTTTTTTGTAATAAATCCAGGAGATGAAGTAAATATTTTCTTAGTTATATCAGGAGCAACATCTTTTAATGTTTTATAGTTTAATAAATCTATTTCATTGTTTTCTACAAACTCTTTAACTTTTGTTTCATATTGTTGTTTTAACTCGGGCTTACCTACTGTAAATCTTCCTAAAGGATTAATTTGCTTTCCTCTTTTTTCCGGTGTAGTTGTTTCAACCGGTGCAGATTCATCTGCTATTTGTACTGTTGATCTTTCAGCGGCTTCACTTTCATCAACGTTAACTTCTTTTTTTGTTCTTTCCCCTTCTTCAAATAAAGCTTTTTTAGCATCTAATTTAGCAAACCTTGTGTCCGACATTATTCTTTCAACAAAACCTTGCATTCCAATTAAAGAGCCATCAGCTCTTTTAGATTCAGGATTAAACTTCAATACTCTTTCTATAGTACCATCAATTACCTTTTCTGATTCAATCTTAGAAACTGATCTATTCTTTATATAATTACTAATAGGACCAGTATATATAGACTCAAATATTTTTCTACCGCCAGGTGAACGAGTAAACGCATCATATTCTGCTTTGGTTTTAATATCTTTAGGTACAAGATCATTTATTTCTTGAAATAAAGCTTTAGACCCTTGTGCGTCACCTGTTACAGTTTCTAGTTTGTTTCTTTGTTTTAGTGCTTTATATATTTTGGGTGATAATGAACCTTCCTTAATACTAGAAGAGTACTCTCTCATAAAATTGTACACATCTCTACCTGTTTCAAATTTTATATTTGAAAACCCTAAAGGTTTTAATACATAATCTACAATAAAATTACCTATGGTATTAAATATACTGTCGTTGTATTGAATTTCACCTTTAGCAACAGCATCAGAAAATTGAGATAAATATTCTTTATTAAAAGCTAAACTACCATCTTTCACTTTATAATTCTTAACTATTCTTTCTGTAATAAGAGTATCGCTTTTTGAGGAAATAGTTTTTCTAAACTTTGTTACTAAGTCAGCAGTTTCATCACCAAAGTATTGTTCTAGTATACCATGCAAAACTTCATGACCCCCTACATTTACCATTTGCTCTTTAGCAGCGGCTATTTGGTCTATATGTATTACCCCATCTGAATAAAAACCTATATCCGCGTCAATGCCTGCTGCTTCTGCGGCTTTAGCAAAATCATTAGAATTGTTATAAGTTACTGTTTTTAAGTCTAATATATCACTGCCTTCAAAGCTTTTAGCAAACGCAATTGTGGACAAAACATTTTGAGACGTTAAGTTGTCTATTATTTGTTTATTTTTACCTTCTAGCTCAATTGTTGCTTTTGATTTTCTACCTGTTGAACTATAATTAGTAGCTATTTCCTTGAGTTCAGATCTAATTTCAGCTAATTCTATTTTTGCAGCTTCAGTATCATTACCTTCTAAAGCTTTTTTCTGTTTTTCAAGCTCAACCATTCTATTAATATCAGCTTCATCAGTTACTCTTGTGTTTTTTAAATTAGCTTTTATATTTATACTTTCAAATCTATCATCAATTTGTTTTTGTAAATTAGGGTCGTTTGTAACATCAAATGATACTCCAGATACATCTACATCATCACCTTTTAATTGATTTAAAATATCAGCTTTAGTAGCCTTTTTACCGTGCATTTTGTATGTTGGTTGATTTAATATACCTGCTGCAATATTTATAGGTGCTGTTACAGTACCTGTTATTGCTTCAAAACCAATTTCAGCTACATCCATTTCTTGATCAGCTGCTAATCTACCAACAACTTCACCTGTTCCACCACCTACAGCTTCTATACCCACAGCAGCAGCAACACCTGTAAGAGGCTTTGGGCCAATTGCTTTTCCTGCTCTTGTAAGAGGTATAAATTTACCTTTTCTTTTTATACCACCCATTATAATTTTACTACCAACTTTACCAGCTATACCACCTGATACAGCTTCAATCGCACCAATTGCTATTCCTCTTCCTACAGCTCTTCTTTTTACTAAGTTATATTTTTCTTCATCTGCTAAAAATTCTTTAACATTATCTAGCGAAAAGTCTTTGCCCTCTTTTTTTAATTCTTCTTGTAGCAGTTCACCAAATGTTAAACCAGTTTCCATTGCACCAGCTAAACCACCAAAAAATCCAGCAACCCCTCCTGGTAAAGCTCCTACCCCAGCAGCCGCTGAACCACCTAATGCTCCTGTTCCCGCTCCAGTTATAGCACTCCCAGCTACTTCTTCTGAATCTAAAAATGAACCAGCTAATGTAGCCATAGAACTTGTAAATAATTGATGAAAAATAGTTGGGTTGTTTACAAAACCCTTTACAAATCCCCATATGCCTTTACCTTCTTCTTCATATATTCTATTAAAGTCGCGCATTTCGTCTGACATACCAACTCCCATTGCTTTTTTATTTGCTTTAATAGCTTTTAATATAGTTTCATCAGAAGCATTTACTCCTTGATTATACAAAGCTATATTTTCGTCTACAGCTTGAGCTGCGCCGAATCCTTGTTCTGCTGCTCTATATATATCACCAAAAAAGTCTGTGAAAAAATTTTTACCTAAAGCTCTTTCAATAGCTGTATCATCTTCCTGTGATTCCAACGAAGTACTTCCCAAGTTGGATTCCATATTGAGTGCTGTTCCTGGCTCCACAAACGCACTCTGATTTGTGGGTGATGTCTTTACTTGTATATCGGGATTTTTTTGTAATAATTCATCAAAGCTATAGCCTTTATTTTCGGCTATTGTTTGTAAAGTATCTTTAGTGTATGTTTCTCCACCAAAAGTATATTCTTCCATATTAATTAAATTTATTTGATTGTGCAGCTACTAAAGCGTCGTAGTCGGCTTTTGTTTTACCAGAAAACTTAATCCACTTATAAATTTCAAAATCTTTAGTAGTTAATTCTTGCACTGGTTTACCTAAAGCAGCAGCGGCAGCTTTTGCATTACCCCCTTTATATTCAAAATTACGTCTTTGGGTAGAGCTGGTTGACGCCGATGTTTTATTCATAGCTATATTGAACATGGCATCAGCCGTCATATTTTTGTCTCTATTGCTTTCTAAGTCTGCATTAAAATCGTTTCTTGACTTAAAAGTTGTAGTTGATATTCCAAGATCAAAATATGCTTTATAAATATTTTTTTCAGTCATTCTTAAATTTTCTTCTTTAAGATAATTTTCAACTTTAACTGGTGGCCAGGTCATTGCAAATTTAGACTCTGGATGTATTTTATTTTGTATATCTTTTAATTCCTTTTTATTCGCTTGTATGCCGCTTAATCCTTCAAATGTTTTTGGATAATCTGAATCATTTATAGCAACCTCTGGTATTGTTGTTGTATTTTGGGTAGAGCTTGATTCTTTAGGCTGATTATATGAATTATTAAATAAAGATATTGATTCTCCTTTCACAGACTGGGAACCTGGTGCTTGACTTAATATAATTTCACCAACTTGTTTAAAGCCGTTTGTCGTATTTAAGTCTATAGTTTTAAGTGCTGGCACTCCAAATCCTTCTTTATCTTCTGTTGTTATAGAAAGTTTTCCATTAGAAAAAGTAGCATCCACTATTTGTTGACCAGCAAATTTAGCGTTTTTACTCATTAAAAAACTAAAGTTACCAGAGGCCATTGCATCTTGTATTATAAACTTTGCATCTTTAGCCATAAGCTCTGCTGTAGATGGTTGAATTATTGGGGGTGTTTTTGCTATAAATGTTAATTTTGCTTTATCTAATCCTAGTTTATAAATTTCTTCTTGCATCTTTACAAGATCAAATTCACCATTTGTTTTAAATCTATTTTCATTTGAATCTAAATATAGTTCACTAGGGTCAACACCCATAGTTGCTAAAGCTTCCGCTGCATCCCTAGTATTACTTGCTGACATAGCTAAAGTCCTAGACCCCGACTCTACTTTTTTCATATCATCGGTTGCCATCCCTAAAGCGGCAAACTGACTAGAATATTTTTCAGCCGTAGCATTATTTTCTGGTAAATATAATTGTTTAAGTCTATTAGTATCTACGTTAGAATCTTTTAAACCTTCAATAATATACTTATCTCCTTGAATTTTATAATTACCACTAGATAAAGCTTTGCCAATTATATAATCATCCCCTTTCATGTTTATTGCTTGGCTAAAAGCACCCTTAGCATATTGCCCTGTAACTCCCGCTATAATCTTTTGATCACTACTGTATTTTGAAACTTGTTTATTAAACTTGTCTACCGCGTCTTTGTACTTAGCCGCTTTTTCATACTGGCTTAATGATTCGTCTTTAGCAATATCATTTAATGTGTTTTTTGTTGTTTGAGCTAACCCTGTAACAATAGGTTCATAATCTCCTAATAAACCAGAAGTATCAGCCATCATGTTCATTTGATCAATGGCTAACCTTTGGTCGTCTTTTAATTGATTTTCTCTTTCTTTTTTTTCATTAGCAACACCCATTAAATAACCTTGTAAAGGTTTTAGACCTTGCTCTAGCCCTATTGATAATGCGTTAGATTCAAGCTCTTGTGCTTTTGCTAATTCTTGGTTTGTTTGTAGTAAACCGGAATACATTGATCCTCCTGTTGTTTTTGTTGCCATAATTATCCTCCTATTTTAGGTAACTTCATATCAGTAAAATATGAAAATTGATTACGTGGTGCGGGATTATCTACTCCTGAAAAGTTTTGTTTATTAAATGCTGTTTGCATAAAACTATCATAAGCTAAAGTTGGTGCCTGAGCTGCTCCCGCGGCCGCCGTATTAGCTAGTAAGCTACTACTATAATCAGGAGCAAAAGTACCTAATGAAGCTGCATCACCACCAGCAGCACTTCCGTTACCTATTTTACTTCCAAATGCTGAAAATGCAGCACTACCTAAAGCACCAATACCACCTACTAAATCAGCTTTTGCTTGTGCCCTTGCTCTTGTGGCTGACGCTAAATCTTGATTAGCCATTCCAAGTAACTGTGATTGTTTACCCATTTCTAATTGCTGTCTTTGAGCTTCACCACCAGCTACTAATTGCGCAGCTTTCATTGCTCCTTGTGCAGATAATCTTTCATTCATAGCTTCTTGTTTTGCAATATCAGCACTTATACTTTGTAACCCTTTTGCTTGCTGCTGTGCCATTGCTTGTGCGATTGCGGCTGCCCCTGTTCCACCACCAGCTGATCTAAAAGTGTCTAAGCCCTGAGCTAAACCTTGCTGTTGTTGTTGTGCCTGAAATTCAGCTGCTTCGGTTGAAACCCTTAAATCCTCAAATTCATTTTGAACTTGTGTATACGGGTTTGTAAATTCAGTCGCTTCAAATAAAGCCATTTGTTTATCTCTACGAGTTTGTGCAAGTCTTTCTCTATCTTTTCTTTTCCCCCCTCCAAACAAACTACCTATACCTCTAGCAATACCGGGAATTGCTTGGGCTATACCGGCTACAGCTAACGGCCCTAAACCTTTTGTAATTGTTTCAGCTACTTCTATTATTGTTATTATTTCTTCCATGATTAATTACTGCTTATAAATATTTCTGAGTTTACCGCGAATAACTCTGCGTGATTTTTTGAGTTGTTGTTTAAATTTACTTCTGCATAATACCCTATTATACCCGATGTGTTTTTAGAATTATCTTTTCCAAAGAATATATAACTTGTTTGGGTTAATCCTGATAAATTACCAGTTGCATTACAAACTATATAATCATCCGCTATAGTTTGGACTGGTCCAATCTTTCTAACCGCATCAGAACTTCCTGATGTATCTAAAAAATATATTATATCACCAACTTGAAGTGATGTATTTTTTGTAAATGTTGTTTGTAACGTTATTAAGCTCATATTCTTATTATTACACGTTTTTATGGACAATCAATAAGATTAGCACCCGACAACGAATACCCATTCCAAATATGATAATACTGTTCATCTGTTGAATAATATTTTGTTCCTGACATTAATGTTCCACAACCCGCCGCTGTATATATTTGTGTTGAGTTTGCAAGAGTAGTTCCGTTGATATATAATGTTCTTGCATTTCCTCCTCCACATAAATCAGCTGCAGCATCTTCATCTGTTTCTGGATTACTAGTTGTATAAAACGCTTGCACACTGTTACATGAAGCTTGCGGAATTGATACTTGAGCTATATCTCCTGTACAAGGATCTGTACTATTTATTGTCCCCGTAAGAGTAGCACCTGCTGAAAGTGTTAATGTAAATCCACTTTGCAATTGTGATTTAGTAGCGCTTGTTGGGCTTACAGTGCCTGAATTTACAGTAAAGCTTATAGATGATGTTCCTGTATGGCCAGAACCAAATGTACCTCTTACAACTTGCGTTCCTGCACTACTGTTATAATTCCCTATTGTACTTAAAGAAAAACTACAATCAGCAGAATTTGCAGTTTGACAAGCTGTACAACTATTATGAAACTCAACTATTTCAGAATCACTTTGGTTACCTGTAGTAGTCCCAGTAATTTCATAACATGTTACTGTAGTTGTCCCTAATTCAAATATTGTACCATTAGTAAGTACAGGTATACTTGTATATCTTACAGTTATTACTTCATCATCATCAGTACAATCAGATTGAAGTGCCTGAGCATTATAAAATCTTTCTTGAGAATTATTTGCTTGCCAAAATATAAAATGAGAATCTGAGGTTTTACTAATACCCGATGCTGTTGCTATAACTCTATAATAAATAAAACCACCCGAACCTGATGTTACATCTACAGTTGAAGATGTTTCATCTGGTATATCGTTAAAGGTTTCATCATCTGTAGACGATTGCCATTGATAGCCTGTTGGGGTAAACCCTGAAGGTGAAGCTGTTAATGTTGTAGTTGCATCTACTGCTTTTGATGTTACACCACTAACAGAAACACTACATCCAGTACAAGCACAACAATCTGAAAATGGTTGGAATGGGAATGAGCCTGTAACCTGAGCACTTAAAACATTATCAGTTCCAGTATAATTAGCATTAGTTACTTTATAACACCCATCTGTAAACCCACCCCCTGTTAAATTAATAACTTGATTAACTTGGTACCCGTCTGCGTTTGTAATATTAAAATTATGAGTCACACCTGCTGGACAAAGTCGGGCAGTTACTTTTTGAGTTGGTATAGACCATGCTACTGTTTTTGCAGCTGGATTTGTAATACCACTTGGTGTTGTTCCTCCCGATACAGTACATCTATATATAACATTACCTTCAAAAGTAGTTGTTACCTGAGCTGATAACTGATTGCTACCGCCTGTCTGTACTTGCGTTCCATTTGCTGTCCATACAAATTGAGTACCGCTAAATCCTGATTGTACCGCTGTTAAAACAATAGTTGAATAAGAACTACCTGAAGAGGCCCCTGATATTTCAAAATTACTACAACTTTGCCACCCACCTATTGCAAGAGGTCCCTCGTCATTTATGTATGCTTTTATTGTGCCATTAGAATATGTACCAGCTGAAATACCACTTGTTGTGCCGTTTAGATTGCTGTAAAATTGTGTTGTTGTATTTAAACCTGCTATACTATTACCATATAAAGTTTTTTGATTACTTGTATTTGTACAAGCTGATGAACTAGGACTTGTTGCAGATCCAGCATTAACATAGTTTAATGTGTATTGCGGAAAATTATCCCATCTTATACTAACAGGTGTTGCATCAGTTGCTGTTTTAGTATTGCCACTTTCAGTATAAGTAACAACACAATTATAATATGTTGTTTGACCAGCTGAATTACTAACTGTATCAAATTTAACAGTTAATTTTTCACTAGTTGCGCCTGAAATATTACTTAAGCTATTAGCAGCGGTTCCACCTTTCCATTGAAATGTGGGCGTTACTCCTTGCGGTTCATTAGATCTTGAGGCTGCAGATAATTCATATTCCCTTAAACTTGTGTTATTATAAATAAAGGAAGTTGAAACAGGAGATGTAACGTTAACTGTAGGCGTTAGCATCAATGTACAACTATTATGAGTATTAGCTAATGTTGGCGAAGCGTCAAAATTACTGCCTGAATATGTTGCATCTTCTACTTTCCAGTAATCATTGTTTTCTTGTTGAGTTGTAAAACTAATTACGCTGCCATTTGATAATGTGTTACCTCCATCTAAATCTACATTAAAATGCCTGTCAAAACTTGAGTTATTACATTTAGAGGCTCTTATACCTTGACTACCAGTCGAACAAGAATTTGCTGATGATGGCACACCTCCTGAGCTTATAAATCTATGATGGTTATTTGTTCCGTTTGTTGAATTAGAGTATGTTCCTTTTTCAAATCCAGTTGTGCTCCCTTGTATATTTTTATAAAACTCTGTTGCGCCTGTGAAAGAAGCACTATTAGCAAAAATTGTTTTTGTTGTGCTTGAGCTACACGCTCCTTGAGTTGCAGAATTACCTGATACAAATTTTAATGTAAACGACGGTCTATTGCTATACACAACCGCATGCGCTACTGAATCTGTAGAACCATTTATTTTTACTTTATAATATTTAGTAGCCGCAGATGTTTCTGAAGTTGTTAAAGTTGCGCTAGTAGCACCAGCTATTAAACTACTTGAATTAACTGTAAAACTAGAACTTGTACCTTTGTACCATTGATATGATGTTACAGCTCCCGTTGTACTAGCTGTTAAGGTTATATTATCATAAGTAAATGCAGCTCCTGAACCATTTATAACAACTGTTGCTGCTTGTGGAGCAGTCGCTGTCGCTTGCGTTAGAGGTGTTGTATTACATAATCCACTTGTTATAGCAGCTGTTATCGTAACACCCTCACTTAAAGTTACGGTTAATCCTGAAGCTAATGCTGATTTTGTTGTAGTAGTTGGGGATATTGTTCCGCTATTAACCGTTAATGCTATTGCATCAGATCCTGTATAATTAGTTCCGCTAAATGTTCCGGTTATTGTTGTGCCACCATTTGCATAAGTATTATTCGTTGCTAAAGAAAATGCACAACTAGGAGGAGATGATCTAACAATAAAACTAGAACATTCTATTGTTCCAGAGTTTGTATATCCCGAAGGTATATTTATAGTTGCTTTATATACTGTGTTTGGGTCTGAAGAATATGTTGTAGGGTTGTATGATGCTATTGTTCCTGCTAGTGTTGTACCGCTAACATTAGTGCCCACTACTCCATCTGGAATATTTAACACGGCGTCAAGGCAAGTAAATGCCGCACTAGTTGCACCAGCTAAATCAGAACAAGAAATAGTAGTACCTGAATTATCATATCCAGATGGTACTGTTATTGTAGCATCATAAGAATTAGTTCCTGTAAGATACACATTTGTTGGTGTGCTCAATTTATTTACAATACTAACTATAGTCCCTGATGTAACTGTTCCTGTTATAGGCTGCCCCACTACACCACTGTTTATAGCTAATCCAGTATTAGCACAACCAAATGTTATTGTCCCACTATGCGATGATATATTACCTAAACCTTGTACTGAAAAATCTTTAATCACATCTTCTTGCTCAGCAGAAGAAACACTATCAATATCTTCTTTTATACCTGATACTAACCCAAAATACTTACCTTCTTTTTCTTTAAATTCTAAAACTTGTCCTTTTTGTTGATCTGTGATTATTTCATCAGAGCCTACAGTCCAACCAGTAGTTCCTTCATAAATTAAATTTTTAAAGTTTTTAATTGTAGAAGCTTCTTGATTAAATATTAATTTTATACCAGAAGTTTTTTCAAGACCGTAGAATACATTTCTATTTAAGTTTGCATGGTGTCTGTATAATTCACCTAAATAACAAGTATAATAATTACCATTTAAAGAAACCCCTCCATCTGGAATAAAATCTAGTCTAGAAACCCATCCATCTACATCTTCTTTAAAACTAATTGAAGTATTATCTGTAGGTAAAGTTAATATATATTGATCTGAATAAATATCATAGCTACCAATAATATTATCATTTTCTGCTAATAATTTTTCTCTAAAATACGAAGACATACCTTTATCAGATATGATTGTTAAACCATCTTTTGAAAGTCTTACTACAGCTCCTCTTGCTTTATCTGTAAAATACGATCTATAGCCGTGATTTGCAAATGATTCTGGATTTTTTGATATTCCATAATCACCATTGTAAGCCACTGCTTGCCCTAATACGTTTTTATTAGATACTAAATTTGCATTACCATCCGCGTTAAATAAAGCGTCTTTATTAGCTAATATTTTAAGGACCTTATCTTCACATAAAGCTATTAAATCCGTGTTTCTTGTATGTAATTTTTGTATACTACCATATTCAGGATTTAATTCTTTTGTTATTTTTAAACCAGTATTAAACTCATTTAATTTATTTACATCTGTTTCATCATTAAATATTCCTGAGTATATTAATGATGATTCTTTAACTCTTTCGTTGTATTCACTTTCTATAATTGTAGACACTTTTACTCCATTGCTTATTCTATCTTCATTAAAATCATCACCTATGAGGTTGGACTCTACACCGTTTCGCATTGTAAAAGCATTATGAAAACTTAAATCAAACCCCTGCGAATTTTTCCACTGATCAATATCATAAGCTTTTGTTGTTTCATAGTAAACATCTAAAACATCTCCTTTTGGAATTGTTTCAAAAATAGCTGGGGACTCTGCAGCAGCCGACCCGCTACTACCAACATAAGTAATTTTAAAATCAGTTGGAAATCCATCTGCATTATACTTTACTTCAATTTTATTAACCTGCCCCGTAATATCAACAAAAGGGGTAGAAGCTAAATCTTTAGCAGCGGTGGTAGCGGCGTTAGCAACATTAGCTAGATCAACAAAAGATCCTACACTTCCAGTTGGCGAAAAATTACTATTTGTAAAAGTGTCTGGTGGTATGTTAGGAAAGTACGTAGGGTTTAGTGGTACTCCTAAATGATGTATAATTTCTCCGTCTTTAAAGTAATATTTTTTCATTTGATAAAATCCTGAACCATAAGGTACTTGAACCTCGCCTAAAAACACTCCCCCTATAATAAGTGCCAATGGATTATCTTCAGTTGCTTCAATTTTTCTAAATCTATCTCCTGGAATTATACCACTTATGCCCGCTTGGCCTGATATATTATGTAAATGAGCTATAACTTTAGCATTTCTTTTTATTTTTATAAAAAATTTACCGTCATAATTTAATTCTGTGTCAATATTTTGAGGCTTTTCATCTGATATTGCTAATATTTTTACTTTAAAGTCCTCTTCATGATAAAGTGTTTCAGATGGATTAAAAAGATTATTACTGTTTAAAGGGGTTTGACTATTTTTACCTTTTTTAAGCAACAAATAATCTCCTTCTTGTACTTTATTTATTTCATAAGAAGATACTACTAACCATAGCGTCTCCGTGTCTTCTGCATCAAATTTAGCTTCCTGAACTATTATATTATTATATTCGTTTGATGAGCTTTTAATATAATACCTAAATTTTTTAATTCTACCGCTTCCTGCTTCTTCCTCTATATCTTCATTTTTATATGCGGCTAATGGGATTTCACTTGTATTTTTTACATTAAACTTTTTACCATAGTTAGGATCATTAGCAGTAGTATCAAAAATTCCAGTATGATATTGAACTTTTTTATATCCCGTTTCATTTGTTAATACCGGTGATTTTCTACCATATTCATCCTGGAAAACAACTCCCACTTGATATTCTCTACCACTCTTTATAGTGGCTGTATCTTTTATATTAGCTATTGTTGTTGCTCCTATAGCGCCATCACCAGCCGCGTTTAAATATTCTCTAGTGCTTTCTGAATTAAGATTTTCTCTATCCTTTAATGTAACATTAAATTCAGGATTATAAGCATCTAAATTTAAACCGTCTTCATAATTACCAAATACTATTCTGCTACCAACTACATCTACAGCTTTAGCCTTATGGGGTACATTGTCGTATGCTCTAAACAATTGATCGTCCGGTATAACGGTTTTTTTACTTTCTTTTGAAACATCAATACCGGTTTCCCATTTATCAATAATATCTTCGTGTTTAACAGTTTTATATAAATAAATATTTGTATTATTTGATTCTTTATATAATATGTCTATAGATTTAATATTATTTACGACCTCTTCGTCACCAGATATGTTTTTACCATGCTCAATATTTACAAGTTTTACAGATGTTAAGTGGTTAAACATATCGTCATTAAAACCTTCCGCTGTGTCGTATGATTGAGTTGCAGATGGAATAAATACTGGATCAGTAAATGGTGAATAAGTAGAATATTGCCCATTAGTAAATTTCCATCTATAAGCAAATCTTACAAACCTTTCCCTATGTATTGCTAAAGCGGGGCGGACTACTCCAAATTCCCCAGAACCCCAACCAAGATTAAAAGCAACCCCGGGCGCATTTAAAGGTGATTTTTTTATAACTGTTACATCTGACTCAATAAAGCCAACCCCGTTAACTTGAGTAGTTGTTGTAAAATCTGTAGAGCCTGCTATAAATATTGAATCTTTAGAAATATCAATAATTTTAGGTTCAGAATTGTTATCTGTAAAAATTAAAAAATCTTCCAATATAGTAATACCTGTTAATTTTTCCTCACTAAAATTTAACACAGCATCTGATCTGGATTTATTTTCTATTAATACAGGTCTAGAGGTTCTATCGGTTTCATTATATTCAATAATAGCGTCAACATTTGTTCCTCTAATAAATAAATATATTTTTTCAGTTTCAGTATTTTCTATAACACCAATACATTTTCCGCCTAATCCATAAGTGGACTCTTTGTAATTACCTAGTATATTCTGTATTGTTCCAGCATCACTACCCTCTGTACTAGATACCTGTACATTTGATGCGTCTCTATACTCGCCGTCTGGGATTAATCTCTCATCGAGGTCCTGATTCATTCTTCCGCGTAGGAAAACCTTTTTTATTTCTGGCATGTATTAATGTTTAATCTGCTTAGACTTGCCTCTCATTACCTGAGTAAGCTCTTTTAATTTAAGGTTAGATAATCTTAGCTTAGCATTACGCATCGCTGCTCTTCTATCTCTTCTAAATCTATTTACTATGTATTCTGGAATGTTTGCTTTTGCAGATAGTACTGCATGAGCAATGTATTTATATATTGCTTCTTCAGCTAATTTATGTATTTGCATTTCATTATCAGTACCAAGTCCATCTGAAATATATTTTAATGTTATGACTTTTCCTGCTAAATTGCTACTGAATCCAAACTGACCGTTTGCTTCATCTATTATAAATACACCGTTTATTTGTGTAGTTTCTGGGTCTATACCAAATCTTTTACCTTCACCAAGCATTGCATTTCTATCATTGTCTGAATAAAAGTAATCGGCATTTAATTCTGTAGTTGGTACATTTTTAAATTTTTCTGTAGTTAAGGATGTAGCTGTTAATAATGTTTCGTCATTATCATATAAGTATTCAGCTGTATCATCTTGCAGTATTGCCTGTGATGGTCTTGAAGTTATCTTTGAAGGATATATTACTCTTTCTAATCCATCTCCGTCTATCCATGCTAATTGTGTATAATTAACATAATCCTGTGGCATTGGTATTGTAAGTGATGCTCCCACTTCTATTTCCTGTATTTTTTCAACTCTTGACACATCATAGCTAAACTCTTGTATTGCTCTTTTAGTATGAAACAATACATCAAGTTTTCTTGCATTATCAATGATCTTACCATCTCCTACATATGAAACCATAAAGTTGTTTACAATATCATTTAAAGCAATATATCTGTAGCTACCATGCTTTATGTTTTTTAACTTAACTTGTATTGCTGTTCCATTAGCTGGTGCAGTTGTAAATGTAATTTTACCCGTGCTAGCGTTGTATACATATTGGTCATCATCAATTTCATTTCCCCCTTGGTATACTATAAATTCATTTTCTATTAATGGCAATGGGTCAAACGTAACAGTAAATTCTGTTATAGAACCGTTACCAGTAAAATTATTAGCTACTGTGTAGTATTCTTTAGCTGTTTGTGTTATTAGTCCCATTTATTAAGATTTTTCTTGTTGTATTTTTTTAGTTTCTTTTGCATCTGCTAATTGTGCTATATTAGGATCTTTAATACTTACTCCTGCATATAACAATATTTTTAATACAAGATTTGTTTCTTCAGAGCTATGTAGTTCAAAATCAGTAGAGGCACTAGCATTATATAAAGCATTACCCGCAACCGTTTGAGAGCTCCATGTGACCCCATTCGGTTTTCTAACATATGTTATTGATATGTTTGCATTTATAGTAGTTGGATAAACTATTAACCCCCAGTGATTAGAAGTATTTGCTATGTTTTGGACATATACGGGGTTACTAGTTGTAGGCGCTGTAAGTTTTGATAATTGATATTCTAATAAATTTTTCTTATCAATTTGTTCAACAGGTGTTGTATTGTTATATATTACAGTTCCTAATTTATGTAAATCGGATGGTAAATGAAAATGGTCCGTCATGTATGATACACTTGCGGACTTTTTAAATTTACTTAATTTTTCATTTATTAATTTTGGCAAATCAGAGTACTCAGTATCATTTTTTGGTAATCTACTGTATTGATTTAAGTCAAAGAAATACTGTTCGAATACTTCAAGCTGTGCTTGATTTGCAAACAAATTAAATTCTTGTGGTGTTACATACCCACGGTTTTCTTTATTAAGAATAGCTAATACTCTTTGAT
>Ga0222716_10001692_pt1 | contig 18294 bp, 29 predicted proteins | sample C33_13DmetaG_FD_165044 | JGI IMG/M metagenome (GOLD analysis project Ga0222716, IMG submission 165044) | Estuarine water microbial communities from San Francisco Bay, California, United States - C33_13D | ecosystem: Environmental > Aquatic > Marine > Unclassified | place: USA: California... | reverse complement strand
GATTTGTATAATGCAATGGTAGAAGCATATGACGGCGGATTCTGGGATCCATCAGGCTACGAGCCAAGTCCGGGTGCTTTTAAAACAGATGGAGATGCATTTGAAGTAGCGGCAAAAGAATATTTGTACTTGCTAAACTTCGGTATGTTTGATTATACAAGTTTATGGCAAGGCGGAAGTCTTGCTCCAGAATGGAGCGATAGTATGCGTACTCCTGCAGGTATACAATCTAATAACCCATTAGGTTATGCTTTTCATAACACATGGATACAACCGTGTATTTCAAAAATTCCTTTAGAAACCATACAAAGTTTATTCCGTAACGGCGACACTGGTAATCCTTATGCCGCAGGTAGATCAGGTTACATTGCTGATTCAGAAATAAGATTAAAACAGATCAATTGGTTTACAGAATCAAATAATGTTGGCACACAGCCAGCAAACTTTTACACAGATACAAATGGTCACGGCACACACTGTATTGGAACCATGGCTGGCAAAACATTTGGTTGGTGTAAAAATTCTGACATATACAATATAACACTGTATGCAAATTCAGGTAACTCAATATCATGGGCTGACACCATTGACTCACTAATAGATTGGCACAATGCTAAACCAACCTTGCCAGACACTGGTGCTAAAAAACCCACAGTGGTCAATATGAGTTTTGGTTATGTGTGGTACATAAGAACAACAACCACTCCAAATCAAATATCATTCAATGGCGCAACTTATTATGACATCACAGGTGGCAGATACAGAGGAGTTGCACACACAGACACAACATATGCCAATCTACAAAATCGTGGATTGATAGGAGAAGCACAAGGAGGATCTGTTTACGGCTATCCATACAAAATTGCTTCTGAAGATGCTGATGTAGAAACATTGGTTAACAACGGAATTCATGTGTGTTGTGCCGCAGGCAATGATTCAATGAAAATGGATATTCCGGGCGGTGTTGATTATGACAATTATCTTTCTATTGCAGTTGGTGCCTCAACATATTACGTATATTACCACAGAGGTGGTACACCATCATTGGTTGAAGGCGGAAGCACATTGAGTGGTCCTAATGTAACTGATGATAATCCTGTGGGAGATTTAAATGAAGGATTCATGGTGGGTGCATTAGAAAACAGTGATGTGTTAGATGGTGTGATATATCGTGATAAGAAAACTACATTCAGTCAATCAGGTCCAGGTGTAAACATCTACACTGCTGGAAGATATATCATAAGTGCTCAACCTAATAATCAAGGTTCAACATATTTTGCTGATGCGAGTTATAGACAAGCCAAATACTCAGGCACTTCAATGGCGGCTCCACAGATGTGTGGTATGATTGGGCTCTTAACACAGGCACATCCAGACTGGACTCCAGCACAGGTTAAAAAATATTTTGAATCAAATGCTGTTGCCAATCTAAATGATACAGGTAACACTAATGATTACACAACAAATACTACAATACATGGTGGTCCAAACAGAGTGGCTTACTTTCCAATAAATGGGCAAAAGAAGTTTGGATATAATTAAGGATAAATATTAGTATGGCAATACAAACAGTTAACATCGGCGGCGTAGCAAATGACGGAACAGGTGACGATTTACGTGAAGCGTTTGTAAAAGTTAATAATAACTTTATAGAACTTGACAATCGTAACCCTGAACAAACGACTGCATCTAACTTAGGTACAGAAGGTCAAGGCGTATTTGCACAAAAAACTGGGTTTGATCTACAATTTAAAAAGATCAAAGCAGGCGGTAATGTCACTGTTACTTCTGATAGTACAAATATTACTATTGCAAGTGTTGGCGGCTTACAGTCATTAACTGTTGCAACTGATAGTGGAAACATTACCCTTGCAGAAGGTGACACATTTACTATCAACGGCGGTACAAATGTAACTACACAATCAAGTGGAGCAAGTGGAATTACAATAAATTCAGTTACTGAATTATCTACAGATGCTACACCACAATTAGGTGGAAAATTAGACGGTCAAGGCAACGATATTATTAATGTTAGAAACCTTCAAAGTTTAGTTTATAATGTAGATGTAAGAGATATCTATGGCTTTAACTTTGGTACTATTTCAGGAACAGTATCAAGCATTATCGAATTCTTAGGTTCTGCAACAGATGTTGATTTAGGATCTATTGTTACACCATCTGCTGTATCAATTGACGTAGGAACAATCACAAATCCAATATAAGCATAGTCAAAGATTCCGATAAATACTACTGAATAAGGAATTAAAATGGCTACAATCTGGACAAGAAAAACAGGAAGTAATCTCGGTGTATTTGCTGAAAATGCAACTGTTAGATTTGCTTTACCGTTAAACACAACAAGTAATACTATTACTAACGTCAAACTCATTACTGGTAGTTTACCAGGAGGGTTACGTTTAGAAGGCCTATTCATTGTAGGAACGCCATTTGAAGTCCAAAGACTTACAGAATCTAAATTTGTATTAAGGGCAACAGATAGTTCGGGTGCAGTTGAAGATAGAACATTTAGTTTATTAATTGACGGTGCTGACGAACCAACTTGGGTAACCAAAGAAGGATTACTACCCGTTGATCCTAATGACAAGTATTTTGTACTTGATAATACATTGGTAGATTTTCCATTACAAGCAATTGATCCAGACCTGCCAGCAGGTGACGCACTTGAATACTTTATTGCAGATGACTCTGGAGAATTACCTCCAGGTATACGTTTAACTACTGACGGTAGACTTGTTGGTGTTGTTGAACCTGTATTAGCCTTAGATACAAGAGCAGGAAGCGGACACTATGATGCAAACATATATGGTACATTTCCTTTTGACTTTGGCGAAAGAAGTGCAAACGGTTATGACAGTTTCTTTTATGATACACGAATCTATGATGATAGAATTCCAACTAAACAACCAAGAAAATTAAATCGCTTTTATGAATTTATTGTTAGTGTTTCAGATGGCGATACTGTTAAAACACGTAAGTTTAAAATCTATCTTGTAGGTGATGATTTCTTAAGAGCAGATAATACTAAACTACAAATTTCAAATGGTTTGTTTACTGCTGATAATACATACTTAAGAACTCCACTATGGTTAACTCCAGAGAATCTTGGCTTTAGAAGAGCCAACAATTATCTAACTTTCTTCCTTGATGTATTAGATACAGAGACTATTGCAGGTAGACTTGTTTATACACTTGAAGCACTAAATGACGATAGCACAGCAAGTGAACTACCGCCTGGTATGAGTTTAGATAGTACAACAGGTGAAATAGCAGGTCGTGTTCCTTACCAACCTGCTGTAACAAAAGAATATAAATTCACAGTAAAAGCAACACGTTTTGGCGGTGTGCCTGAAACAATTTTAGCAAGTAAAACAAAAACATTTAGAGTTAAGATACTTGGTGAAGTTGATTCTACTATTAAATTCCTTACTCCAAGTAACTTAGGAAATATTAGTGCAAACTTTATTTCAACACTATCAGTAAAAGCACAAACATCAGTTCCGGATTCAAGATTAATTTACAGTATAGTAAGTGGAAGATTACCTCCAGGACTACAATTAGATATCAGTGGTGAAATTATTGGTAAGGTTAATCAGTTTGGTACTTCTTCTAAACCTGGACTTACTGTTTTTGATAATGGTACTATGACGTTTGATGGTGCTAAAACTATTATTGATAGAGAGTTTAAATTTACTGTTAAGGCAGAAGATCGTTTTGGATTCAGTGCTGTTGAACAAGAATTTACTATTGACGTATTAGATCCTGATGATAATTTATATAGTAATTTGTTTATGCGTCCGTTTATGTCAAAAACTAAACGTGATGAATACACTGCATTTATTTCAGACCCAAACATCTTTCCACCAGACTTAATTTACAGAAGTGGTGATCCAGAATTTGGTGTACAAAAAGATATTAAGATGTTAGCCTATGCTGGTATCCTTACACAGAATATTAAAAACTATGTAGCGGCCGCGGCAAAGAATCACAAAAGAAGAAAATATAAGATTGGCGAAGTTAAAAAAGCAGTTGCAAAAAATCCAGGATCTAACGACATAGTATATGAAGTTATCTATGTTGAAGTTATAGATCCTTATATGCCAACGAAAGGCAAAGTAGCACAAAGTATTAAGGTTTCAAATAAAAGTAAACCGATTACTGTAGACAGTGTACAGTTTGAATCTTTAGATGATAACTCATCATTAGGTAGCGGACAAAGTTCATTTGAATTAAGTGTCCGCGGAGTTGCGAATCCTACTGTTACAGTTCGTAGTATAGGAAACGATTTAGAAATTATTACCAGAAGTGGTCGTGTTGTATTTCCAACTGTTGGAAACATTAGAATCATTTTGCGTAATGGTAGTCAAGTAGTATCAGTCCAAGAGTTTGTAATTAACAGGGCAGAACCATTTAGATTTAGACCATCAACTAATACACTAAAAGTTGATAGTGATGCTGTTAAGATTAGCCAAAATACACACAATAAGAAATATATCTCAAATATCCAAAATATGCGTGATCGTATTAGCGACACTGGTGTTACAGAAAGAGACTTTTTACCTCTTTGGATGCGTACTGCTCAAGTGAACACTATCCAGGAATTAGGCTATGTAACAGCCATTCCTATTGCGTATTGCAAATCAGGTAATGCTGATCAAATCCTTTTGAATATTAAGAACCAAGCATTTGACTTCAATACCATTGATTTTGATATTGATAGATACATAATTGACAGTACAACAGGTAAAAGTGAGGAACAGTATATTCTGTTCGCAAATTACGAATACAACATATAAAGCAGATAAATAAAAGTAGAGAGGACATAAAATGGCAAGTAACATTGATGAAGTAAGTATTAATTCGGAATATCCTATTGCAGGACAGGATAACGATTCACAAGGATTTAGAGATAATTTTGGAATTATCAAAAACAACTTTGTAGCCGCTAAGGCAGAAATTGAGGATCTACAGGATAATACTGCTAAGAAAAACACTGCAAATAACTTCTTAGGAAATAACATTACAAATGCTAACCTTGTAAATGTTTCTGAAGAACTAAACGCAGGTGGTACTTTAAGTTCCTCTCAGGACGTAAACTTTACACTCGGCCCTGTACAAACATTTACTGTAGGAGGTGATATTACTTTAACTACAACAGATTGGCCAGTATCAGGTAAAGTTGGAAAAATTAGATTAATTTTAATCAATGACGGCACAGATAGAATCTTGACTATTGGTACAGAAGCAGGTAGTTCTCTTAAGTTTAATGCACGTTGGCCAAACAAAACAGGCTCAGGAACACTTGTTGATCCTTATGTGTTTACAAACAATCTTACCATTGACAGTGCTCAATACCCAGTAATTATTGACTTTATGACTTACAATCAAGGTTCTTCCATTTTTGTAGATTATATTGGCAAGTTTTACTAATGTTACACCCTATTGAAGATAATTTAGAACAATACACTACACCACAACTTGAGGAAAAGATTTCATCTCTTTCCAAAAAGTTTTACATGACCCGAAACCCAGATATCAAAAACCAAATGGCTACATTAATTGAAATGTATCGTTTGGAACTCAGAAGTCGCTATGCCAAAGAAATGGCAAAAAATCAAGATAAAGATCTTGACAATCTGATTAATATCAGTTAATATACATATATGCTTTTAAAAACAGATTCTAACGGTATACCCATCTTTTCTAATAAGAATTTGATCGATATGATCTATACAGGTCACGTTGACAAATGTCATGTTGTTCTTTGTGATGCAAATGATGAAATTGAAAAGTTTAATGTCCATGCTAAAGAATTTGGAACTAAAGGACTTCAAACATATATTCCAATAGATGTAGATCAAAAACAATTTGACAATGTATGTCAAAGCGAATGGTTTATGCCAGACGAATTTAAGAACTTAGATGTTTATAGTTTTTTGGAACAGAAGTGTAATAACGAAGTTGAAGTTAAAAGATTAGACGACGAATATAAAGAGTTTGAAAAAAGAGATATGATCAACTTATTAAGATACATGGTGTATTTGGTTGACTATATGCGTAACAATAACATTCTATGGGGAGTAGGTAGAGGATCAAGTGTATCAAGTTTTGTACTTTACTTAATTGGTGTACATAGAATAAACCCAATTCAGTTTGACCTGGATTGGCGTGAGTTCCTTAGATAAATACTCACATAATAGGAGATATACTATGGCAGTAAAACAAACAGGTCGTAAAGTTTATAAGTCAATGCAAGGTAAAGCAATTGATATGGACTTATTACGCCAAAAGAACGAACTTACTCCTGCGGTTGGAAATGCTCGTGTAAATGCACGTGGCGATGAATTAGGCCCAGGTGGTAAAATTGTTCGTAAACGTGAAGATGTACTTGCAGATTATTATCGTGATAATCCAGCAGTAGTTGAAGACGAACTTCCAAAAGCGGAAAACTCTGCTCCGGCGGCAGTTGTTGAAGAAACACCTGCACCAAAGAAAACTGCGAAACAAAAGATTGAAGAAGTAGCAGAAGACGAAGAGTGGGTTGAAGACGACGAAGGTAATTTTGTAAAAAAGGGTGAGTAAATGGCTTTGAGTTTACACAACATTAAAGGTGAAGTAAGACCTTTGCATGACAGGATTATGGTTTCAGATATGGAGTTTGGTAGTATTACTACTAAAGGTGGAATCATTCTTCCAAGTGATGATGGCCAACAACATGGTATCAAACCGCGTTGGGCAAAGGTTGTGTCAAAAGGACACGAAAACACAGACGACTACAATGTCGGAGACTGGGTACTAATTGAACATGGTAGATGGTCAAGAGGTTTTACAGTTGAAGATGAAAACGGTGATACAAAAGTTCTCCGTACAGTAGATCCAACTGGTGTATTAGGCGTAAGCGATGAAGCACCAAGCGATCTTGCATACTATGGTGATGCTATTGACCTTAGTGGAGATAGTCACCGTCCCGAAGACTTTATAAACTAAAGAGGTTACATTGATAGATCTAAACAAATACAAAGACTTTGTAGAAAAAGTTACGTCAGAAGAATCAAACGACAATAATCGCCTATACGGACGTATGGGTTACTTAAATGGAGATGCACATGGATGCCCGGTTAATATTGCACTACTTGTCACAGGTGGTATCGGACTTTCGTCTGAAACTGGAGAACTTAATGAAATCATTAAGAAAGTTCTTTTTCAGGGAAAACCTTGGGACGATGACACCAAGTTCCATCTTAAAAGAGAACTTGGCGATATTATGTGGTATTGGGTTAATACTTGCCGTTCTCTGGGTTTAGATCCAAACGAAGTTATTGAGGAAAATGTAAACAAACTAAAAAGCCGTTATCCAGGCGGAGAGTTTGATGCACATTACTCAGAAAATCGAAAAGCCGGCGATCTATAAAAGTCTTGACTTTTATAGCAATTAGTGTATAATAACACTATGACAGTCGGTATTACATTTAGCACATTTGATTTATTCCATACTGGACACGTTGCTATGCTTAAAGAAGCATCAGACAACTGTAATCATTTAATAGTTGGACTACAAACAGATCCAACTGTTGATAGACCAGATAAGAATAAACCAATCCAATCTGTATTTGAACGTTATGTTCAATTGGCAGGTTGTAAGTATGTTAACGAAATCATTCCTTATTCGACTGAAAAAGATTTGGAAGACATACTTCTTACATACACAATTCATAAAAGATTTATTGGTGAAGAATATAAATCAAAAGACTTCACTGGTAAGCAGATTTGTGTTGACAAAGGTATAGAAATATATTATAATAAAAGGCAACACTCATTTAGTAGTACTAATTTGAGGCAACGAATAGTAGAGGCAGGTAAATGAAAGAACTTTGGGTAGAAAAATATCGTCCTAAAACAGTAGACGGTTATGTGTTCAGAGATGAACATCAACGTAAACAAGTGCAACAATGGATCAAAGAACGCACTATTCCACACTTATTATTTTCAGGTAATGCAGGTATTGGTAAAACAACACTTGCTAAAATTTTATTTAATGAACTTGAACTTAATGATCTTGACGTATTAGAAATTAACGCAAGTCGTACAAACTCCGTAGAAGATGTACGTGATAAGATTGTAAACTTTGTACAAATGATTCCATTTGGAGATTTTAAAGTTGTATTACTTGATGAGGCAGACTATCTTTCACCCAATGCACAGGCGGCACTACGTGGTGTTATGGAAGAGTATCATACTACTTCTCGCTTTATACTTACTTGTAACTATCCTAACAGAATTATTCCTGCACTACACAGTAGATGTCAAGGATTCCATATTGAACGAATTGATCAAACAGAATTTACTGCTCGTGTTGCTGAAATCTTAATTACAGAAGGTGTACAACCTGATTTAGACACACTTGACACTTATGTAAAAGCAACATATCCTGACTTGCGTAAATGTATCAATATGGTACAAATGAACAGTGTTGATGGTGTATTACAAAAACCCCAAGATGCTGACACAGGTGAAGCAGACTATAAACTTGAAATGGTAGAACTATTCAAGGCAGGTAAAATTAATCAAGCAAGAAAACTTGTATGTAGTCAAGTGCGACCTGATGAAGTTGAAGATATTTTTAAATGGCTGTATGATAATGTTACATTGTTTGGTGACAAAGAAGATGATGCAATTCTAATTATTAAACAAGGACTTGTAGATCATACACTTGTTGCTGATCCAGAAATTAATCTTGCGGCAACTATGATTAGATTAGCAAGACTATGAAAATACTAATTTGCGGATTACCCGGCTCAGGCAAAACTACATTAGCAGAAAAACTTGCTCCGATGATTAATGCTGTTCATTTGAATGCAGATAAAGTTAGAGAAGAAGCAAATGATTGGGATTTTTCTGAAGCAGGTAGAATGCGTCAAGCAGAAAGAATGAGATTACTATCTGCACAAGCAGTATTAGAAAATAGAATAGTTATTGCAGATTTTATTTGTCCAACAAAGTATGCAAGAAAAGAATACAATGCAGACTTTACTGTGTGGATGGATACTATTAAAGAAGGAAGATTTGAGGATACAAATAAAATATTTGAACCCCTTGAAGAATATGACGTTAAGGTAACACATATGGATGCCGATACTTGGGTCTTTATAGTTAAACAAGAACTTGTAGCAAAGTTCGGAAACTTAACAGCACACAACAAAGGTACAGAAAATGTTTGATTACAAAAAGCCAACTACAGAAATGTTAGGACGTTGGCAACCTTGGCATGACGGACATACAGCATTGTTTAAAAAAGCACTTGCTGAAACTGGTCAAGTATGTATTATGGTTCGAGATGTAGGTGGTATTGTTGGCGAAGATGCAGGCGCTGGCAGAACTGCATTAGTGCAAAACGATAATCCATTTAACTTTGAAACTGTTAAAACTAATATTATTAACGGCCTAAGTGACGCAGGATTTGTTTACAACAAAGATTATATTATTATGCTTGTTCCTAATATTGTTGATATTAGTTATGGCCGCGGAGTAGGTTATACGTTTACTCAACATGATTTAGGAGAAGAAATACATTCTATTTCTGCTACAAAAATTAGAGAGAAGATGAGAAATGACCAATCCTAAACCTATTTACATATACTTTCATATTCCTAAAACTGGTGGAACAAGTTTCAACTGGAAGGTAGGATACCATTTACATAGAGAAAACGATCGTTGGTTAAAACATTTTAATTGGGTAGATGGATTCGGTGGTTCTTTTGTAGAACATAATATTCCTTTACTACAAAATAGAACAAAAGAACAACACGAACAACTAAAAATTATTTCAGGGCACAGTACATATAGTCATACACATTTTTGGTTAAAGGAACCACGTGTTCCTTATTATATGGCTCATGTTAGGGAACCTGTTCCAAGACTGTTAAGTAGTTTTAACTATCGATTCGGTCTTGCACAATTAAATCAAGATACTCATATGTTTAGTAGTTCAAGTCCTGTAAGTGACACATATGCACGTTACTATAATAGACAAGCAACAGACTACAATAGTTTGTATACATGGAGACTTGACAACAGTGCTGAACGAAACTTACAATGTAAATGGTTACTTAAATGTTTTTATGCGTTTGATGATACACGAGCAATGTTTAAGCAGTACAGTAAATTTGAAGGTGGCGATACATTTGCTACACACCAAGGACAATTTATTCCGCAAACTTGGCCAGATTGGTTTTATAACATTCAAATGGACGATAATCTATTTGATATGCTTATAGAAGTATTAAAAGTTAATATGTGGTACTTAGGTACAACTGAAAATTTAAACAAAGACACAGAAGATTTGTGTAAACATATCGACCACGAATATGTTGCAGATACTGAAGATAGAAATAAAGCAGGTGTAAGTTATCCACAGTATTGGAATTTGCAAGATGTACTCGGTCAACCTGATTATGAAGAAATTATAAAAGAAGAAAAATACGATCAAATGTTATATGAATTTGCCAAGTCTTGGAAGCGGCCATACTAAGGAGGAATAACTAATAGTATGACATATCTTGTAAACGAAAACTGTATTAAATGTAAACACATGGACTGCGTTGATGTTTGTCCAGTAGACTGTTTTTATGAAGGTGAAAATATGCTTGTTATTAACCCCAACGAGTGTATTGACTGCGGTGTTTGTGAGCCAGAATGTCCTGTAGATGCTATTATTCCAGACAACGTAGAAGGTGCAGACAAGTGGTTGTATATTAACGAAGAGTATTCAGCCAAGTGGCCAAATATTACTGAAAAACGTGAAGAAGATGTTCCTTCCGATGCTGAAGCAATGGCAAACGAACCTAACAAGTTTGAAAGATTCTTTTCTGAAAAGCCGGGCGGGAGAACAGATGAAAATTCAGAAACTTAGAGCAAGTCATATTCTAATCAGTCACGAAGGTGCTACTGCACAATCAAGCAATCGTCCAGCCCCTGCGGCAGAACAAGAAGCAGGTTTTATTATTCAAGACATTATAGAAGGACTTCTTACATTTGAACAAGCCGCTAAAGAACACAGTGCTTGTAGAATATCTGCAAAGAACGGTGGAGACTTAGGTTGGTTTGATTATCCAGGAGAAATGGAATACGAAATAGCAAAACCTATTAGTCAAATTAACAAAGACGAAATGCTTACTTTTCCAATTAAAACAGAATACGGATATCATATATTACTAAGGACAGGTTAATGGATTACTTTAAAGTACATCAGACACAAGCGAATGAACCGTGTGATATTACTATGGTAAAATACACTAACAGTGAAACCTTGAATCCTATACTTGAAGAAAAGATTAGAAGTTACGGAGATGTAGTAGGACATAGAAGTAATGTAAAAGCAGATATGACTGAATTTACAATGTATGAAGATCCAGACTTCAAACGTATTTGTGATTTTGCAATTATGCAATGTATTAATAGCATCGAAGGATTAAGCCAACGTGGTGCAGAAATGCTACGATTTAATATTGTAGACTGTTGGGGGATGGTTTATAAAAATGATAAAGGACATCATACAATTGAACACGCACACTGGCCTGCAACATATAGTTTTGTTTACTATGTGAATGCTTGTGAACACTGTGCCGCATTAGAATTTCCAACAGCAAATTATACTGTAAAACCGTTTACCGGATTAATGGTAATCTTTCCAGGCAATGTTAGTCATAAAGTAGGCGTACAAAATTGTACCCACGACAGAGTCGCTATATCAGGTAACATTAGTGTTACTGTTAGAAAACCAGGAGAAACAGAATGAGCGTAAAATTAATTTCATATTCAACAGCACCAGAAGGTTCAGACCTCGGCGACTGTCAAGAACTTATTGCCTATTGTGCAAGAGTATCAAACCCAAGTAATCAAATGAATTCAGAAACAAGTGAGAAACTAATCAAGTATTTGATTAAACACGCTCATTGGTCACCACTTGAAATGGTTAGTGCTTGTTTAGAAATTAATACTACACGTGATATTGCACATCAAATTGTGCGTCATCGTTCATTCAGTTTCCAAGAGTTTAGTCAGCGTTATGCTGATCCAAAAGAGTTTGGAGATCAATTTGTGTTACGTGAAGCACGATTACAGGATACAAAGAACAGACAAAATTCAATTAGATTAGGAACTACTCAACAAGAAATGAATCTAATTAACGATTGGGAATCACAACAACAAAAAGTAATTGATACGGCTAAAGAAGCATACGAATGGGCAATCGAAAATGGTATTGCTAAAGAGCAGGCTCGTGCTGTATTACCAGAAGGGTGTACTAAGACACGTTTATATATGAACGGTACACTTCGTAGTTGGATTCACTATATCGAACTGCGTGGTGCCAATGGTACACAACAAGAGCATATGGATATTGCTCATGCTTGTGCTAAAGTAATTGCAGAAATTTTTCCATTAGCAAAGGATTTAGTAAATGAAGCAGAAGTTTATTGATGCATATATGGACGTTGCAGAGCGTTTTGCAAAATTAAGTTATGCAAAACGTTTGAATGTAGGTGCTATTGTAGTCAAAGATGATCGCATTATTTCTATTGGCTATAATGGAATGCCTTCAGATTGGGATAATGATTGTGAGGACGAAAATAATAAATCAAAGCCAGAAGTACTACACGCTGAATCAAATGCTATTGCTAAATTAGCCAAATCAAACGAAAGCGGAGATAATGCTACACTATTTTGTACACACAGTCCTTGTATTGACTGTGCTAAACTAATATATCAAAGTGGCATTAGCACAGTGTATTATAAAGATAACTATCGTAGTAACGATGGAATTGATTTTTTAAAGAAGTCAAATGTTACAGTAACTAAAGTATGATTAATTTTATAAAAAACTTATTCAAAAAACAAGAACCAGTAATTACCTTTGCTTGTCAAAGTTGGGGTGTACGTAAATATGCACCAATTGAACCTGCTGGCAAATTCTTTCCAGATAAGTTTAAAGAAATGTCACCATACTATAAAAAAGAACAACACAATATTGACAGTCACAAAACTGTAAGAGCCTGTCCTGGTATTACAGATTATATGAGCATGGGTTATGTTATTCCTGCTTGGTGTGACATTACCATAGAACCTACTCCAGATGGCAAACATATTATTACAAGATATAGTGACGAAATATATAACGATGCTTACCACCCTCAAGAACAGTTAGGCAAATTTATGGAACAAAAGTTTAGTGTTCGTGGTGCAGTAAAATTAGACAATCCTTGGTTTACATGGAACAAAACGGGTTGGAGTACATTATATCTACCTATGTACTATCATGAAGGAAAAAACTGGGAAGCAGTTCCTGGTGTAATGGATCACGATTTAGGTGCTCCACAAAGTCCTATCAATATTATGTTAAAAGAAATTAAGCCTACAACAATTAAGATGGGCGAACCTTTAGTTCAAGTTATTCCTTTCAAACGTGGAAAACAGGTAGCAAGAACTATGGAACTGAACGAAACTGCAATGAAACGTCAGTGGGCAATATCCAGCCTACACAAAATGACTTATGCAGGCTGGATTAAATGGGTAAAGACTAAAAAATTATATGTAGTTGATGCCCAGGATACTGATCTACCTGGTTAAACAACATCTCCATAAATTTCTAATACTTCTTTGACTGCATCATGTCGTTCAATATCTCCTTTTGCAAATTCAACGACGTCAATCTTTTCTGCTGATCCTTTTTGATCTAAGTGTCTACAGAAGTCAATAAGTCCATTATCTCTAAGTCTATCCGCTTGAGCAAGATCGCCTGTAACAGCCATCTTTGATCCTTCGCCTAATCTTGTTAATAACATCTTCATTTGATTCTGAGTTGCGTTTTGCATTTCATCAGCAATGATATATGAACGCTTAAACGTTCGTCCACGCATATATGCAAGTGGTGCAATCTCTACTACACCTTCTGCAACCATGCCTTCGATTTCATTTGCTGAAAAGTACTCCTGAAGCACATCAAAAATAGGTCTCGTCCATGGTGCCATTTTTTGTTCTAATGTACCAGGTAAAAACCCTAAATCTTCGTCTGCACTTACAGCAGGTCTTGTAACAATTATTTTATCGACTTTTCCCTCCTTAAACTGTTTAATCGCAACTTGTACAGCCAACAGAGTTTTACCTGTTCCTGCCGGCCCAATGCCAAAGACTATGTCTTTCTTTGAGTCTAACAGTTGAAGCATATAAGTTTCTTGATTAATGTTTCGTGGAATGATTTTGACTTCTTTTTTCTTCTGTGGAAGAAAGTTGTTGAATTCTACAATATTGCTATTGTAGTTTTTACTCTTTCGAGCACTTCTTTTTGCACCCATGCAGTCCTCCTTTATGGATTATAACAAATAGTCTGCATCGTATAGTTTTGACACTATACGTGCCTCCTACACAAATATTTAGTGAAGATCGCTCGTGATAAAACTACACTGTTATAAATGCTAACCGGATAAATAAGTGTATAAGATTGGATATTCATATGAAAGACGTAGCAGAAGTAATTAAAAACGTACAAGGTATATACGAAAGCGATACTGCATTTACGGTTCTAAAAGACTTTGAAAGAGTGCTTGATGAACTGGATTTATATGTGTACGATAACTGGGAAGATGGAGAAATTGCTTCAGGACCTAACATTAAAAGGCACTGGGTTATTTGTTCATTTATGTGGCCACGCGATAAGATGCCTGATCCAATGGGCGGTAAAAGACTGCTCGATTATGACTGTAAAGTTACATACAAAAAAGACCATATCTTAGTTCCAAGAAAAATTAAATCACCCGACGATATTAGACCAGGTACTAAAAAAGGTAAATTAGATCGTAAAGAAATTTGGGTGGTTGAAATTATGATGCCGAAAAAATTAATTGTCGATATTTACAGTGGCTATAATGAAATGTTAGACCTTACTACTGAAGCAGGTGTTGAACCAAATGCTACTCCAGAAGCACAACCAGCAGAAGCAGGTGTTGAAGCAGGAGTAGGAGCAGGGGCAGAAGCACCAGCGCCAGATGGAGCAGTATAATGGGTTTAAGAAAAGACGACCTTAAAGACTTAGTTGATCAGATTTACGAAATTGATTCTTTTAAATCTAAGATGGGTAGTGATAGCGACATAGTCGTGCTTAGTTTTTCAACTAAAAACGAAGGCAGTGCAAAAGACCTTGAAAACTTTTTAGAAAAAGGTTATCCATTTGTATTAGATGCTGATGCAACATCAGGCGAACAAAGCGACGGTATGTACAAAGTGTTTGTTGAAATTGAAAGATCGAAAGATGCACCTTCACAAATACATGAAATGGTTGATGGCATTACTAAGATTGCAGGATTAGATGGTATGAAGTTTAGGTACTATAAGAGTTTTAGAAGTCATGATTGCAATGAAACAAATTTGGCAGAAATAGTTCCTACTGACAAAGAAGCATACGACATTCGAGTAAATGAAAATAACATGGATAACTACAAAAACTTCTTTAATAAGAGTTATGCTGAAGAAGTAGATATGTTAAATGAACACACTTTAAGAATAAAGAACTTGTTTATGGATCCAATTACATTCAAAGTTGTTGATTTTGTTCGAACAGATGAGGTAAATATCAACGAAGCATTAGATATTAATGGTTTCGCTGAGGTCATTTATTTGAGCAAATATTTAGGTGATTACAATATTACAAAATATGGTAAGAAACTTGTGCTTGAAAATAATGGTTACAGTTTAATATTGAAAAGAGGTTAAAAAATGGCAACAGATAATTTTAAAAATTGTTTAACGATTGTGCTTGAACACGAAGGCGGATACGTTGATCATCCAAGCGATCCCGGTGGTGCTACTAATATGGGTATCACAAGACAAACATACGAAGATTGGATGGGTAAAGTAGTAACAAAAGAAGTAATTCAAAGTCTTACAGAAAAAGATGTAACTCCAATTTATAAGAAAAACTATTGGAATGGTATCTTAGGAGATGACTTGCCAAAAGGTTTGGATTTAGCAGTATTTGATATGTGCGTAAATAGTGGACGTCATAGAGCAACAAAGATCTTACAGATTATGGTTGGTACAAAGATTGACGGTTGGATTGGTCCAAACACTGTCGCAAAAGCAAATGGCTATGTAGAAGCAGTAGGAATTAATCAAGCAATTAATGACTACAGTGCAAAGCGTCAAGAGTTTTATGAGTCACTTAAAACATTTAAAACGTTTGGAACAGGATGGACAAACAGAGTAAACGCAACGAAGGACAGCGCCATAGCAATGGCAGAGTAGGCTGTAAGAACTGCGGACACGAATATCACGAAGGACCTCTTTTCAAAGATATGCAAGACGGAGATGGCAAGACTGTAACCATCGAAGTCTGTAAACAAGGAAGATAAATGTTTGGATCAATTAAAATTGCAATAGTATTAATGATGTTAGCAGGTGCTGGCGGTGGTTTCATGTATGTGAAAACACTAAAAAGCGACCTTGCTGTTAGTGAAGCAAACAATGCAAAACTATTAGACAGCGTATCTGAGCAACAATCAGTTATTGAACAACAGCGAAAAGACTTTACTGCCATTCTTGAACTAAACAAAGAACTTGAAGAAACAAACAAAACCCTACGCAAAGAATTTGCGGCACTTGACGAACGTTTTAACAAAATTAACGGCAAGGGTGAAGTTAGAGATATTGGCAAACTTGCCGATGAAAAAGCAAAATTAGTTGAACGTGTTATTAACAATGCGAGTAACAAAGCAATGCGTTGTGCAGAAATTGCTATGGGTGCTCCATTAACAGAAAAGGAAAAGAACGCTACTAAGAAATCACAGATCAATTCTGAATGTCCAAGTATAGCGAACCCGAATTATGTCCCATACGATTAAAAATATTTTCTTAGTATCACTGTTAGCAATAGTTCTATCAGGTTGTTCAACTGTGAGCAAACTTGATGTTTTTAAAACAGAAGTAGAAAGAGCCCCATTAAATTTACCACAGCCTGAAGCGGCTAAAATGGAAAATATTAAATGGGTAATCATTAACAGTGAAAATGCAGAAGAAGTATTTGCTAAACTAAAAGAACAAGGTAAAGACCCTGTGTTGTTTGGTTTAAGTGATGATGACTACCAACTACTATCAAAGAATTTCGCCCAAATACGTGCTTACATGATTAAGCAACAAAAGGTGATTGATGCTTATAAAGAATACTACGAAAGCGATACTGATACTACTAACACTGACTCTAAGTAGTTGTATATCTGCAACTAAGAATTGTTCAGTTAAACCTTCAGTAGAAGTCAAGAATCTCCCCAAAGACCTTAAAATAGAACGCGATAATGTAGTAACCAAAGGCGAAGTAGCCTGTTCTTTTTAATAAATACACATATAAAGAGAGGGAAGTTTATATGTGGGAAATGATTGAAAGAATGGCAACTGATAGACTGTGGATTTACACAGGTATTGCTGGTGCTTTATTTGGTGCCGCATTTTTGTTTTGGTTTAAAGACACAAAATTAGCAATGTGGGCAGTAAGAAAGTTTGATGCTTTTCTTGAATATCTTGCAATACGCTGGGGCTGGACTTGGTTTCAAAATGATCCAAATGCTTGGCGTACAAAATATCCTCATGTAACCCAAAAGATAGACGAGTTAGAATCTCGAATTAAAAAATTAGAGGGTAAAAAATAATGAGCGATCCAATTAAAAAGAGCGTACAAATTGATCTTGAAGTAGATACAACTACTACTGATAGTTCAAAAAATCCTTACCAAGGACTTATCCATATGGCAAAAGCAGTTGATGCTTGGAGAATTTTTCCAAGATTATTCTTAACTGTTTATATCGTATTATTATATAAATGTGTTATTTGGTACATGAACTTACCTGCACCTACAATGGAACAATCAGGTTTGATTAGTATTGTAGTTGGCGCTGGTGCGGCATGGTTTGGTCTTTATACTGGTACATCTAAGAAATCAGACAAATAATCATTGACAAACGCCTAACATAAGTATATAATACTGCTATGGATTATTACGATTTGTTAGGCGTTTCTCGTAACGCTTCCGAAAAAGATATTAAGACTGCATTCCGCAAATTGGCGGCAAAGCATCATCCTGACAAGGGTGGTGACCATAAGAAGTTTACCCAACTCAATGAAGCATATCAGACACTGGCAGATCCACAAAAGAAAGCAATGTACGATCAATATGGCACTGCTGATCCACAACAAGCAGGTCATCAGCAACAAGGCTTTGGCGGTTTTGGTCCTGGG
>Ga0222716_10001691_pt1 | contig 18299 bp, 7 predicted proteins | sample C33_13DmetaG_FD_165044 | JGI IMG/M metagenome (GOLD analysis project Ga0222716, IMG submission 165044) | Estuarine water microbial communities from San Francisco Bay, California, United States - C33_13D | ecosystem: Environmental > Aquatic > Marine > Unclassified | place: USA: California... | reverse complement strand
CGCCAGCGCCTTGGGATGGCATCGAACCTCGAATCGCCCCCGAAGCGGCCCCAAGATCTGCTGCGTCGCGGAGAGCGTCACCGTCTCGGACTCCACGCGCACGCCGCTGCTCTCGAGCGCGCGCTCCACGACCGTGAGCTCGCTCGCGGGCCTCTCCGCGAGCGGCCGCCTCGGCGCGATGGCCCCGGCGTCGTATCGCAAGTCCACGCTGGTGTAGTCAAACATCGGCCGTTGGAAAGATCCGAAGGATGCGTGAACCGCTCCGGAACACACCTGCCGCCACTCCGCCTCACCCGACTTCCATCCCGGCCCGGCGTTGGGTCCTATTGGGATACGGCAGAGCGCGCCGAGTATCCCACCGACCGTGATGCACGGCTTGACGGGCAGCGCGGCGTACCCACCCGGACGTTTGCCCTCCGGCGGCGGTCTCACGTCGCCGCGCCAAAGAGTGAGCTGCTTCTCGGCGGAGGCGCCCGTCACGAGCTCCCGACGCGGCGGCGCACGTCGGCCGCCTCCGGGCGCGAGCTCGAACGCCGGGATCGTGTCGTCCAGCCACTGCCTCACGCCGACCCTGTAGTTGACGTGCTGCGGCCCTCTGGACGCGAGTGACGCCGTGACGTGCGAGGGACCGGCCTCGTATCCTTCGTGGGTTTGGAACCGTTCTCGGTGAGACCAATCCGCGGTGAAGACGTGGTAAGGCACCGCTGTGCTTCGTAGTGTGACGCGGCCGCGCGGTATCTCGTCGCCGAGCTCGTCGCTGAGTGATGGCGTGATCCCGGTCGGTGTGTTGGTGACGTTGGGGTTGGACGCGTTTGGGTCCGCGCCCCGTAGGGACCCGAACCGACCGAGGAGGCCCTTGAGTGAGCCGAGCTCGCCGAAAGCCTTTAGTACGGTGTGCCTGGAGAACCCGGCTCTGAACCTGCCGCCGAGGGCGTAGAGCGAGGGATCGCCGAGGATGCGCTGGGGCCGGCCTTCGGTGAATTGCTGCGAGTTCCACGCGCGCTGCGCCCTGAGCCGCAGGGTGAACGTGTTCCACCAGGTGCGGCCCCCGAGGTTGGCGACGACGCGGTCGAGCACCATGCCGCCCTCGGTTTTGACGTAGGACGGGGTGGCGGGGATGTTGAGGAACCGCTGCATCATGTAGAGCTGCTGCGAGCGCGCGAGGCCCGAGGGCATGGTGAGCGAGAAAGGGGGCGCGTGGCTCTGGTGCACGCGCACGTGGCCGTCCAACGCCGCCGCGCTCTCCGCCTCCTGATCCCAGAAGGCTTTACCGAACGCAGCCTTCGTGGGCTCCATCGCCCTCTGCTGAAGTGGGCTCATCTTTCCCGATACCCGGCCGCCACGCACCGATCGACCCGCGCGCACGAGGTCCTGAAGCTCGCGTGTATATTTTGATGACCGCGCCGCGACGTGAACCTTCGAGGGTCGCGCGTGGGATGCGCGCCTTCGAGTGGTCGCGACCTAGATTTCGAATACTCGTATCTCTTCAGGTTTTGGCTCTCCCGAGAAGGAAATAATCTCGGTTGTCAACTGCTGAGTCGTCCGTCGAGGACACTCGCCGCCGCACCACCGAGAGTGACAGCACGACCGCACCGACCACTCGGCGCATCATTTCACGAGAAGGGGACGAGTAATTCAGGAGGAATGGCGACCACGGCGACGTCAAGTCTCAGCGGCGTGAAGGTGGGGATCAGATTGGACGAGAGGATAGGACTAACAAAGAGAGCGACGTCGACGCGATGTAGCGCTTCGGCCCGCGAGGAGCCCCGGGAGGATCCCCGCGCGTTCGCGTTCAAGTCCGCCGCGGTGGCCACCGCGGCCGCGCTCGCACTGACCATGGGCTCCCCCGCCGCCATCGCGGGTGTCCCCAAGGGCCAAGGGGTGAAGAGCACCGACGAGCTCGGACGCACCGACGTGGACAGATGCAGTCTCGAAGCCTTAGGGAAGGGCGCGTCCACCCGCGCCGCGTTCTCAGACTTCGCCACCGAGCAGAACAAGGAGCTTTACGTCAACGTGGAGGGGTGCGACTACAGTAACATGGACCTGAGCAACGAGGTCCTGTCCGGCATCAAGGCGAGAGGGGCGAACTTCTCCAACTCCATATTTCCCAAGGAAGCTTCCAGGGCGGATTTCTCGGACGCCAACCTAGCGGGCGCAGTGATCCGAAGCGCCAACCTGTTCAACACGATCTTCGCGGGTACCAACATGGAGAACGCCGATATTTCCGGGTCCCTCGCGTCGGGTGCGTACTTCGGGAAGGATCCGCAGACTGGCACCCAGGCGAACATGAAAGGGGTGAACTTGGAGGGAACTCTGTTCGCCGTGTCGGACGTCAAGACGATATGCCTGAACCGCACGCTGGAGTTCGAGGCGCAGGCTGAGCTCGGGTGCTGATGACGCCCGTGCGTGCGTGCGGTGCGTGCGCTGTTGTACTTTGTTGTTTTAATCCTATCGTGTTGGCTATTTGCTCGTCATAATCAAACGTTGAAATCGTTCCACTGGTTCGCGGGAGCCTCGCCCCAGCTGTCCTCCTCCTCCGGCTCAGGCTCCGGCTCCGGAGCCTTCGCGACTACCGGCGTGGCCTCCGTCGATACCGGGTAGTCCGGGTCGCCCGGGCAAACCACGCGCCCGCCGATGATCTTCGCACCCTTGGGCCGGCCCTTTCGCTTCTTCGGCCGGCCCCGTCCCCTTCCCGCCGACCCCGTCCCCCCCGGCCCAGTCGCCGCCTTGACCCGCTTAGGGGTAACACCGTCGCCGCCCCCGTCACCGTCTGAACCATCCTCGCCCTCATCCATCCCCGGCGTCGCGCTCCTCCCACGCCCGCGCTTCTTCTCGCGCAGCTTGAGCTTGCGCTCGCTCGCCGCGGCGATCGCCCTCGCGCCGCCGCCCTTCTCGAGCACCCGGACGAATGCCGTCTCGGAGAGGCCGTCGTCGTACCGCCTCGGCTCCTTCGCCGCGCTTCGCCGCCGCCGCCGCCGCCCACCCTCGCCGTCATCCTCGGAGCTCAATACGTTCTCCACCTGGTCCTGGATCTTTACGCGCTTGGTGTTCATCAGCTTCGCGCTCCGCGCCCCGGGCTCGATCGCCTCCGACGCGTCGTCGCGGTTCCTGACTTCTTTGGGAATCTCGTGGTATTCCATCAGGCGGGATCGGCCCGGGTGGTTCACGCGGTTCGCCCGCTCGCGTTCGCGGTCCATCTCCTCGAAGAGCTCAACCTCCTCGTCGCTTCGCGCGATCATCAAGTTGACCTCCTCGTCGGTGGGCACGTCGTTCCCGACTCTGTCTTCGTCGCGCGATAGAATCTGCTTCAACACCGAGTTCCGTTCCTCGGCGGTTGACGCCTGGTTGAACATTCCGGCTTGGATCGCCTTGTGGTCGATGGCGCGCTTCTCGTTCGCCTTTCGCAGGATGTCCTCCTCGATCGTCCCGTCGCACACCAACGTGAAAACCTTGACCCGTCGCGTTTGGCCGATGCGGTGCGCTCGGTCCTCAGCCTGCGCGTCCATCTGCGGGTTCCAGTCGGAGTCGAAGATTATGACTGTATCCGCAGTTTGCAGGTTGAGACCCATCCCGCCGGCTCGCGTGGAGAGCATGAAGAGAAAGTGAGGGGAGTCCGGGGCGTTGAACTTGTCGAGTAAGTCCGCCCGGTCCTGGGTGCCCGTGGAGCCGTCCAGTCGCAGGTAGTCGTACCGGCGCCAGTCCAGGTAATCGCCGATGATGTCGAGGCACTTGACCATCTGGCTGAAGAGCAGCACGCGGTGCCCCGATCGCTTCAGCTTGGGCAGGATCCGGTCCAGGAGCTCAAACTTACCGGACGCCCGGAGAATCTCCTCTGGGCCGGACGGCTGGTAAAACAGGTCATCCGCGAGGAACAAATACGGGTGGTTGCAAACCTTCCGCAGCTGCATCGCGGTGTTCTGCAACACGCGAACTTTACCGTCGGTGTTTGTCACGGTACCCTTCACAACCTGTCGGTAGTACGCCTTTTGCCACGCGGACATGGCGCACTTGATCGTCTCCTCCTCCTTCTCCGGTAGCTCCTTCTCAACCTCGTTCTTCTTACGTCGCAGTAAGAACGGCCGTAGGACCTGGTGCAGGCGCTGGATGATGAGCAGCTCCTCCTCCTCTTTCAGCGCCACGTCCTCTTTGCTCGCGGCGAAAGGGGCGTTGAACCAAGCCTCGAAGGCGTCAGTGGAGTTGAACACGGACGGGAGGAGAAAGTTTAGTAGCGCCCAGAGCTCCGTGAGGTTGTTCTGGATGGGCGTGCCCGTCAGTAACAGGCGGTGCGAGGCGGTGTACGCCGCCTGGAGTACGGTGCTGAGCTTGGACTGGTGGTTCTTCAGCCTGTGCCCTTCGTCCACCACGATGTAGTTCCACTCGATTTTGCTCAGCCACGTCTTGTCGTACATGGCCAGGTCGTAATGGGTCAGCAGGACGTCGAAGGCGCCCTCGTTGATGCGATTCTCGCGCATCTCCTTCCGCGCGTCCTTGTATCCGTCGTACATCACCACGTCGCAGTCCGGGTACCAAATCTTAAACTCTCGAGCCCAGTTCGGCAGCACCGCTTTGGGCGCGAGGATCAGGTGCGGTCCCTTGACGCCCTTGTTCTCCGCGAGGTACGCGAGAAGCGAGATGCACTGGATCGTCTTGCCCAGTCCCATCTCGTCGGCGAGGATACCGTTGAGCTGGTTGTTGTACAGCGACACCATCCACTGCAGACCCGCGAGCTGGTACGAGCGCATGGCTCCGGCGCCGTTGGGGCCGATTAAGATTGACGGCTGCACCACGATTTCTTCGACGTCTGCGCTGTGAGCGAGTTTGGTAAACTGTCGAATCGCGCTGTACTTTTCCTTCCCTCGCGGCGTCCCAGCCTCGTCCGTCACGTCATCCTCCGGCGGGGCGTCGGGGTCTAGGACGTCGGAGTCCTCCATCGCGCGCCTCGCCGCCGCCTTCGTCGCGTCGATCTTCTCAGCCAGGTGCTTCAATAAATCATCAGTCGTGCTGAGGAGCTCCTCGATGCGCTGGTCCTTGCTGTCCTGCACGAGCCGGAGGTAAGCCTCCTCGTCGCCCGCTTTGAGTGCCTCGATCCTCGCGCGCTCCTCCCTCGCCTCCGCGTTCTGCTGCTTCCTGTGGTACGAGAGAACCCCGTTGTTTCGCTTGCGAAGTCGATGCTTCGAGTCCTTCTCCGCCTTTTCCAAAGCCTTGGCGTGCGCAAACATCTGCGCGAGCCAAACCCTTCGCTCCCTCACGACCGCCACGCGCCCGTCGATCTCCTTCTTCCTCGCCAGCGACATCGCCAGCCGCTGCTTGCGTGAGATCTCAGCCTGCGCCCTGCGCTCCGCCTCCATCCGTTTCTTGTCCTCCCGGAGCCGCGCCGCCGCCATCCTCGCGTGCAACTCGCGCCGACGCTTGAGCTCCGCTTCTTGCTGCATGCGCGAGTGCATCTGGTGCATGCGCGCGGCGGCGTGGCGGGAGATGGCGGCGACGTACGTGTTCGGGTCGGAGGGCATGCGCGCGGGTCGCATGTCGAGGAGGGCGTCGGGGTCGCGGCACAAATCTTTCGCTCGAGATTCGGCGGCGATCTTGAACCGAACCTTTCGCTGGAGCTCGACGAGTCGAAGCGCCTTGCCCTCGATGACCGCTGGGAGGCGGATCTCGTCCGGGAGGGTATCCGGGAGGGCGTCGATGGCGTCGGCGCGCGCGGAGATCTTGGCGTCGAGCAGGCGCCGCCGCTCGATCCTCTCAGTCTCGGGATCGTCGTCGTCGTGATCATCGGCCGCTTTTTCGTTTTCGTTGGGAAACGCCGCCGAGATCGCCGCGGAGGTGGGCTTGCTTGGGTCACCCGCGGCGGCTGCTGTCATCAGGCCGGCGGGGACGGTGAGGCCACGCGCGAGTCGTCCGAACGCGGCGACCTGCGCCCTGAGCTGCGCCGCCTGCGACGCGGTCAGGTCGCCGGTCGACCGCGATGCGGTGGTCGCCGACGCCCCGCGCGATGCGCGCTCCGCGGTCGTCTCGTGCTCGTCCCCTTCGACATTCACCAACGCCCTCGCGTCCGCGGCGTCCTTCACGCGCTTAAGGATCGTCGCGCGCTTCTCGTCGCGTTCCCATCTGGCCAGCTCCCACGCGGCGCCGATGGCCTGCGCGGGATCCTCCAGGTACTCGTACGCGAATGTGTGAAAGTGCTTCGGCCTCCGCACCGGTTCGCCGCCGGGCGTCGGCGGCGGCGTGCGACCGGCCACCGCCGTTACCGCACCCTCGAACATCGTGGCAGTCCCGCACGATGCGCGTCCCGCCGATACCTCACACCCGAGCCGCACCGTCCGCCGTCCGCGCGCGCTCGTCGTTTGAACGAAGGGACAGTCGAGGAGGTGCCTTCTCAACCCTAACCGCGATCTGAAGTGAACTTTCGGGGGCGGCCCGAAAAGCCACGACCGAAGGGCACCCCTTCACTTCCGACGACACCATGGAGACGCGAAGCAAGACCGAGCCGATCGTCGACAAGATCCGTCGCGGCGAGATATCGGTGTTCGTCGCCGTCGCCGAGGAGATGCCCGAGGTCTTCAGGACGCACGTGGTGCGCAAGCTCGGGCTGCTTGAGACCCTCGGCTTGGCCCACGTGAACAAGTTCTACAACGCCGCGGTGTGGAGCGTGGAGGCCGTGAGGTCGCTGGAGGAGAAAGCGGAAGACTACGCGAAGATCCATAGCATAACATCGGTCTATCCACCGCTTTATGCTTGTTCGCGGTTTAACAACGTGAAGGCGATCAAGGCGCTCATAAGCTCGGGTGCGGACCTCGAGGAAAGGTCGAGAGAGGGAGCAAAGCCCACCCGACAAGGACGTGTTACAGCCCTTCACATGGCCGCGAGTTATTCAAATCTTGAAGCCACGAAGCTGTTGTTGGAGGCTGGTGCCGATGTGAACGCAAGGGCGCAGCATCCGAAGCACAATATCGGTGTTACGGCCTTGGGCTTCGCTGTTTGCGTTCATGCCGGGAGTGCTTCGCTAAAACTTGTATCCTTGCTCTTGGAGGCGGGCGCGGACGTAACCTTGAAACTGGCTGCCGACGATGGGGATGGATTGGGACTAAATTTCGACACCGTTTTAGGCTATTACGCCAGTGGTATTCATGCCAACGCGGAGGTCGTGAAGATGTTATTGGATGCAGGCGCGGACCCGAACGGTCAGGATTCACTTTATGGCCGGACGCCGTTACACAACGTAGCCATTCTGTGCGGTGACGAGGGGGTAGAAATTGGCAAGCTTCTGCTGGAGTATGGAGCCGACCCCCTTCTGACCGAATTTGAAGACGGAGAAACACCGCTGGATTATGCCAAGGAGTACTCGAAAGACCAGGACCTGATCGACCTCCTCACTGAAGCGACGGAGAAAGCGTTGAAAAAATAGCGCCTGATTGTGAAAAAGCCACGACGGAGGCACCCCCCCCACTACTTCCGACGACACCCTGGACACGCAGGAGAGAATGATGTTCAATAACAATGCTATACTCTTCACTCGATCATTCCCGCGCCGCTGAACCCCACGCGTCCCGACATCGCCTCCCCGAGCGCCGTCGCAACCTCCGTCGACGCCCCGCCCAACGCCTCCCGAACCTTCCCCTCGTACTCGGCGCCTACGTACGACCTGAACCTTCGAAGCGCCGCGACGCACATCGCCAGCGCCCTCGCGTCCCTCGGCTCCGGCTCCGCATCCTTACCAACCTCCGCGGGTGTGGGTCCCGCGGCGGCGGCGGCGGCGTCGCCGAGCTTGGGCGCGAGGCTTTTCACCAGCGCCAGGCACAGAGCGCCGGCGGAATCCGCGAGCTGCGCGCTCGCGTGCTCCACGGGAAGCGCGGCGTCGTCCATCTCGGCTCGAAGCTTGGCAATCTTACCCTCGATGCGACCGATCGCCTCCTTCGCGCGGCCCGCGTCGACGTGCCGCCCCTGCGACGCCGCGCGGTCGGCATCCGCCGCGGCACGTGCCGCCTGCGCCTCAGCCGCGTCAACCTTCCGCTTCGCCGAATTCGCTCTCCACTCGCGGTCCTCGCGATCTGCCGCGACTGTTTCCACGGCGAGGCACGCGATGTCCCAGGCGTCCGCGGTTCCCCACGCGACGCCGCGTGACGCGCCGTCCTCGTCGGTCCCCGCCGCGGTCTCGTCGTCGATAGACTTTTGGACCCACGTGGCGACGTCGTTCGGCGTGACGAGGCCGAGCTCGAGCAGCCGGGAGACGGCGGTGACGGCCATGTGGGGGTGCGCACCCGCCCAGACGCCCGCGGCGGCGGCGACCATGACGTCCGCGCACCCATCCTCCCCAGCCTCGGCATCCGACTTCGTGAGCTCCACGAGCGCGGATTCGTACCGCTTGAGGAGGACGTTGTGGTGGGTGATGCACTTTTGGCCGTGCTGGAGCGCGGCGACTGTGAGCGCCTTGGCGGCGCCGGCGCGACCGAGCGCGTCGAGCTTGCCGCTCGTCTTGAGCCACTCCATGACCTCACCCGCGGGCTTCTTCTCCTTCATGAACGCCTGCAGGTCCCTCAGCGCGCCGCTGCTGCCGTTGAGGGTCTCCAGGATGTAATCGGGGTTCAGCGCGGGGGTGTTGGGCACGAGGCAGTGGAGTTCGTCCGGGAGGCTCTCCTTGACGCGGTCGTAGTAGCTCAGCCGGCAGAGCCTTCGCACCACGGAGTTGCAGAACGTTCGCTGCGGGTGGTTCGAGGGCTGGTCGGCGACGTGTACCCAGCTCTGCCACGGCCACGCGAGGTCGAAGCACGAGAGGTGGTGCGCCATCCAGTCCGCGAGTCTCTCCCTGGCTTCAAATTCCATGCGGCCGATCTGCCGAAACATCTGGCCGACAACCTTGGCCATCATCTTCGGGAAGCTCGGGATCGCCTTGCACAGGTCCTGGATCACGATGTGGTAGAACACGGGCTCGTGCGCGGGCCTGGGCAGCGCGAGCATCTCGCCGAACAAGGTCTCGGCGACGAGGAACTGGCACCGCTCGGGGTGGTCCGCGGGGAGGGGCAGGGTGCCCATCTGGTCCGCCGCGGGGATGGTCGTCTCGCGCCTGAAACCGGGCTCGAACGCCCAGAGGGTGTCGGCGATGTACTCCTCGGTGACGAAACGCTCGAGGGGACCCCAGTCCCCGGCGTCCCACAGACCCTCGGTCTGCTCCTGGGGCAGGATCCTGCGTCGTTACAGGGTAAAAACAGGGTAAACGGGGGGAAAAGTCAGCTCATACTCGTAGCGCGGGACCAAACGGGGACCAACGCGGGACCACACGGGCGGCGTCTTCGCTCGGTACGCATTTCTTACATCAGTGAACATCAGGGGATTAACGAGATATATGGAAATGATGAATCATCACCGCGAAGACGAGACTTGCCGCCGGGTTCGAGCGAAAAGTTTGGAAATTGATTCGGAAGGATGGATCGATTCGCGATTGATTCGCACCTGAGACGTGGACGCACGGGGTACGCGGCGAGCGCCTCCGCGGCACCGCTGAATGACATCTCGGCAACCTTGAGCGGCGGCGGGGTGTGATGAGCACCGCCGCCTAGCTCGAACGAATCGCCGGTGATGATGTCCGTCACCGGCGGGATGGACTTGACGCTCCACGAAGCGTCGTCCTGAGCGCCGGCTTTGCGAACCTCGTTGACCCTTCCCCAGCACTCCTCGAGCCAATCGTCCACGGTGTCCGCGGCGGAACCCGCGGGCGGCGCGAAGAGCATCGCGGCGGGGTCGGGGCCCTGGCGCCGCTTGCGAAGGTAGTCCTCGATCGAGTCCATCATCACGTCGAATTCCTTGGCGGTTTGCAGCGCGGCACCGCCCCACGGGAGCGCCGCGAGGACCGCGTAGACGAGGTAATCCGCGCGCGGCTGCCATCCGGGGTCGCCCTTGTCCGCGGCGTCGACGGCGGCGTAGACGACGGCGTCGAGGATGTCCACCGCGGCGGACGCGGTGACGATGCCGACGACGGGCCACACCGCGATGAATCTCAGCAGGAGCCGAGCCTTGATCCTGTCGTCGAGGGATGAGGACGCGAGGGTGGTCTCGAGCTGCTCGCACGTGGCGCGGACGACTTCTTCGACGAACTCGCCGCTGCTGTGGTTGAGCATGGCGACGAGGGTGGCGTACACCGGGGTCTTGACGGGCAGGTTCTGCACGCACTCGAGCACGAACTCGCTCGCGGGCTCGTTGAGCGCGGGGAGATCCTGCGCGAGGAGCCCGCTGAGGTGCTTCATCATCTCGGGGGAACCGTCGCAGTGGATGATGGCCTCGCGCATCTCCTGGAGCTCGCGGTTGCCCGCCACAGGGCCGTTGTTGCCCACCGTGGGTTTGAACACCCGCATGTGGGAGCCATCCTATCGTCCAAGATGCGTTGGGGAGGGGGGAATCGGTTGAGTGCCTTGGAACGACGGCGGAGGCGCATTGGGCGAGGGAAGATCGGCGGCGAACCGACGAGATCGCGGGTGCGGGACGGTGCGGATCGAGGGACATCCGGCGAACGGTGGTGGGATTCCGGCGCGTGACACACCTCGCGACGGTGGCGCTTGCCGCCTCTGAAGTCTCCTCCCATGATGGCGGCTCTCTCTCGGCGCGCGGGGGAATGGCGTGGCGCTGACGATCCAGGGTTCAGTTCCCGAGGGCAGGCAGTTCGCTGATTTCAGCAGTTCAGTTTGCGCAGCTCTAAAAATCCTACATTTGAGATTCTAAATGTGAGAGTACCCCATCGCCTTGGCGAGCTTGGTTTTGTACTCGCGAATGGTGCCCTTCCACACGGTGACCTTTTTGTTCTCGCACACCCAGATCTGGTCCGCCACCTGATCGATGAGCCTGAAGTCGTGCGACACCAGCACCACGCCGCCGTTGAACTTCTTCACCGCGTTTGCCAACCCGTCGATGGCGTCCACGTCCAGGTGGTTAGTGGGCTCGTCCAGTAACAGCAAGTTGGGGTTACGCATGTTGATCATCGCGAACACGATGCGGCTCTTCTGGCCGTCGGACAAACACCCAATCTTCGTGTTCTGCATCTTCGTCGTCAGCCCGAAGCGGTCCAGCCACGAGCGCCAGTACTCATCCGTGCGCTTAAACGACGGCGAGTTTGGATACGCCGACTTGAAGAAACCAAAAACCGTCTTTCCCGGGTCCAGCTGTTCCGCGCTGTGCTGGTTATACCGCCCGATGAGGAGACTCGGGTGCGGCTTGACGTCACCCTGCGTGGGCGTGAGCTCGCCCGCCATGAGCTTGAGCAGCGTGGACTTGCCGCACCCGTTCGGGCCCACCAGCGCGATGCGCGAGTCGCAGTCCACGCCGATGTCGAGATTTTCGTACAGGTAGTCCGACTTCTGTCCGCTGTACGCGAAGCACACTCCGTCGAAGGGCAACACCGGCGACGGCAGCTTGTCGCAGTCGGGAAACTCAAACGTGAACGTGTTCTCCCGTAGCTTGGGCTTGGCGACGGCTTCGGATTTGATCTTGTTGAGCACCTTGTCCTTGGACGCCGCGCTCTTGGCTTTGCCGTTTGCGTGGTTAGCCTCGACGTAATCCGCCAGCTTGGCCATGTCCGCCTGCTGTTTCTCGTAGAGCTTGAGCTGGATCTTCTCCTCCGCCTCCACCTGCGCGCAGAACGTCGCGTAGTTCCCGCCGTAGTACTTCAAATCCCGGTCGTGCAGCCACACGATCTTGTTGCACACCGTGTTTAGGAAATCCTGCGAGTGGCTCACCACGAACAGGCACTTCTTGTAGTGGCTCAGGTGCTCCTCGAGCCACACGCACGACTCCAGGTCCAGGTGGTTCGTGGGTTCGTCCAGCAGCAACAGCGTCGGAGCCGCGAACAGCGCCTTGGCGAGCGAGACGCGCATGCGCCACCCTCCGGACATGTCCTTCGTCGCTCGTTCCATCGGCACCGTGTCGTTGGAGAACCCGAGCCCGACGAGGATCTTCCTCGCCTCAAACTCGAACGTGTCCGGGTCGAGCTCCGAGAGCCTGTCGCTGATCGCCTCCAGGCGCTCGTCCTCCACGCCGCTCGTCTCGATGATCAGGTCCTGCGCCGCTTCCAGTCTCACGATCTCCTCGGTGACGTGATCCACCACGGCCTCGATCGCAGTCCTCTCGGTTGGTTCCGCCTCGGCGTGGAGGTGGTACAGGTCGATGTGGTCGGGGATGGGGATCTCGCGCAGCGCGATGGCGTTCAGGACGTTGGTCTTGCCGCTGCCGTTCTGGCCGATGAACCCGTACCGCGTGCCGACGTTGAGCTCCAGCGTGGCGTCGTCCAAAAGCGGCTGGCCGGCGACGGTGACGGAAAACTTCTCGATCTTGACGTCGGTGGAGGTGGGGTTGGAGGCGAGCACGCCCGTGACCGCCCTCTGCTTCGCGAGCATCTGCTGCCCCGAGAGCAGCTCGGGCTCACGCGCACCCCCCGCGGTGAGCTTCGCGATCGCGTCGCTCACGTCCTCCACCGCATCGGCTTTGCCATCGTCGCCGTCGGCGGCGGCGCCCTTGGCCTTGCCGGACTTCTTCGCCGCGCGCTTCGCCTCCTTCTCCGCCGCCCTCGCGGCTTTCTGCGCAGCCTTCTCCTCGGGGGTTAGCGCGGTCAGAAGCTCGCGCTCCTTGTTCTTGACGGGCTTCCCCGTCACGAGGTCGATCTCGCCGGGCATCGTGAAAGCGTTCACGTGCTCCGCGATGTGCCCACTTGTTGTCCTCGGCCGAGAAAACACACCGCACTTTTTTCCGTGGCCAAGGGAAAGAGTGCCGTTGCGAACCTCACTCCAGACTCGCACTGTACGGCGAGCGGGTGACCCGACAGAGGCCATGGGCTTCTTCGGCAGGCTTATGGTGGCCCTGGGCCTGGCCAAGAAGAAGGTACGTCGCCGGATCGACCCGCCATCGCCCCCGTCCCCGCCTCGAGACCCGCGGTGCCTTCTCATCCATCTTTTCGAACCATCTTCGTTGACCCACGCCCTCGTCCCGCCCTTCGTTCCGAAACAGAGGAGCCTGCTGGTCATGGGACTGGCCAACGGCGGTAAGACGACGCTGGTGAATAACCTCAAGCCGGAGAAGGACCGCGACCCGCCCGATTTCGTCGCCCCGACCGTCGGATTCAACGTCGAGCGCTTCACCCTCAACAAGTGCAAGCTCACCGTCGTCGACATGTCCGGGCAGGGACGGTACCACGAGCTCTGGGAGTGCTACTACAAGGACACGCAGGCCATCATATTCGTCGTGGACGCGGCGTCGTCCGAGGAGCAGCTGGAGGAGAGCAGGCAGATGCTCGGCAACATGCTGTCGCACGAGGACTTAAAGGGGACGCCGCTGTTGGTCTTTGCGAACAAGAGCGATTTGCCGGCGGCGAAGGGCGCCGCCGCCATCGCGGGTGACATAGACCTGACCGGGGCGGTGTGCGATTCGAGGGCGTGGCACATAGGGGCGTGCAGCGCGCTGACCGGGGACGGCCTCGACGACGGCATCAAGTGGCTCCTGGGGAAGGTATAGACCTTAGCTAAGTATGTAGTCAAATTGGTTTCTAATATTGGCGACGCCCCGTGGGCCTGGCGTGTATGTCGGGCAGCCGAACCGTGTCCGTCCGCTCGACGAACGACGGGAACGTGCGCAGCCTGAGCCGCTCCACCTCATCCTGGAGCACCGCCAGCTCCTCAGCCTGCGCGCGGGCTATGTGCTGCAGCTTGCTCTGCGCCACGACGGATCGCATCTTCTTCTCCGCGGCGACGGCGTTGTTGTCCTTGCCACCAGCCGCGCCGCCGCGCCCGTCGCGTATGCGCTCGTAGTCCGACACGCTCTCCCGCATCTCGGCGGCCCGGAGTGAGATGTCCTCGTTCTGCGCGGTGATGCTCTCGATCTTACGACGAACCTTCTGGACCTCCTTCTTTTTGTCCGCCAAAAGCCGGGCGTGAAGCTTCACCGCGTGGTTGACCCGCCGCTGAAGCGAGTCCATCTCCTTCTTCTTGCGTTCGCTCAGGGCATCCTCCTCCGTTTTGACGTCCAGGGGATCGTAGAGGATGTCCGGGAGTAACGCGGAGTCCGCGCGGGTCATCTGGAGCTCCTTGATCTTGGCCACCAAGTCGTCAGCCTCCATGTTGAGCCGAGCGTTTTCCCACTCCAAGTCGTAAATTCCTTTTTTGAAATCCTTAATCGCGGTGAGCCGCTTCACCTTGCCCTCGCAGTGCTTGAAGATGGAGTTGTTCAGCGTGTTGACCACGTCGCGCTGGATGAGCATGACGTCCGCCTCCGCAGCCTTGGTCACCTCCAGACCGGTCGGCGTGAGGTCCGGTAAGATCGCCTCCGCCCAACCCTGCTTCACGGTGACTGGTACTAAAAAGTCGTAGAGCCTCGCAAAGCGCTTCTCGGCGTGCTCGGCGACTTCAGCCTCGAGCTCGTCGATCCTCGCCTGGAGCGCGGCGTCCTTCTCGGTGAGCCTGAACATGTACGACTGGATCTCGTCCATATCCTCTCGAATCCCGCGGAGCTCAGCCTCCTTTTCAATCTTCTTCACCCTGTGCTCCACGAGCTTCTCCCAGTCCTTGTCGCGGATATCCTCGCTCTTGTCGTGCTCGGGATCGAGCGGGTCCACGGGGGGCGGCCTCGGCTTGTGCCCGAGCTCCGCCGCGGGCCCGCCCACCGCGCCGTGGAACGGGTCGACGTGCGCCGCGAGCACGACGCTGTCAGCCGCGGCGGCGGCGTCCTCCCCGCCGCCGTCCTGCGCCGGGGGCTTGGCGATCATCGCCGCCGCCGCCGCCGCGAGGGAATCGGCACCCTTGGACGACTTGAGCTTGTCGGCGGCTCGAAGGGCGGCGCCCGCGCGCGACACCCGTCGCCCCGCGGCTCGCAAGCCCTGGCTCGCGCGGCTACCACCTTTTTCCTTGCGCACGGGGTTCTTGCGTCGCTTGTACAGGTTGAGGAGTTTCTTGATGACGTCCTCGTCGATGTCGCCGAGGGCGCGAACGAAGTTCGTCTCGAGCTTCTTGTCCTGCTCGACGCACGCGTCAAGCCGCTTTTGCGCGGCGTCGACGGTGGCTTGGAACTCCGCCACCGCCGACGCGCTCGTCGCCTTCTTCTCCGTGACCAGCGCGAGCTCCGCGTTGAGCTCGAGCTCGATGCGGACGTCGTCGTCGGCGCCCACCTCGACTTCGTGGGCGCACGCCACCAGCCACGACTCCAGTCGCGCCAGCGTCGCGTCGGTTTCGTTTTTGCGAGCGGAAAACTCGGCGAGCTCCTGGTCCCAGGTCTTGACGATGTCGGCAGCCTCCTGGCGTGTCTTGCGGAGCTCGGCGTCGAGAAGCCTGCGCTTCTTGGCGAGGTCTTCTTGGAAAACCTTGTTTTTCTTGTCGTATTCCCTCGCCGCCTTTTTCTGCTCGTCGCTGTAGTCGTCCGGGTCCGTCTCGAGCATCCAGTCCGGCTTTGGGAGTTCCTCCGCCTGCTTGCCAGCCTCGTCGTTCTCGAGCTGCCCGCCCATCATGTCCTTGAGCGCGCGTTCGGAAGGGTCGTTGGCGCCGCGGCCCGCGAGTCGAGCAGCCTCGGCGGCATCCTCCGCCTCCTTCTTGACGCGGTCCTCCGGGGAGAGCCAGCGTTGCGACTTGATCTCCGAATCCTTCACCGTGACGGGCGCGTTTTCAATCTCCACGAGCTCGACGGTGGGCCTGAACACCGGCGCGCCGTCGTCGGTGGTATCCGCCCAGCCCTTGAGCTCACGCCTGATGTCGCCGATGCGGATGTTGAGGTCGCCCAGCCTGTCCATGTACCCGTTCTTGACGCCCACCATGTGATCGTAGTCGGCGTTGAACGCCCGTCGAATCTCGCGAGTCGTCATCCGCAGCACCACCGTCTGCGTGATCTTCCGCCGGGGCGGGTACACCTTGAACATGTCGTAGAGGAGGGACTCGTACGAGCTGGCCTTGGCCTTGGCCGCCGCCGCCGCGGCCGCGGCCGCCGCCTCCTCCTCTTCCTCGTCCTCAGTCTTTTTCTTCTTCTTCTTTCCGTCGCCGCCGCCCCCAGCGGAGGCGGGGAGGTCCACGCGAAGGTCAAACAGATCCGTCGCCGGGATCTCCCCTTGGTCCGCGAGGTACTCCTGCTCGGCCATCTCCATCCGTCGCAGGAACGCCACGCCCTTCGCCAGCACCGCGCGCCTGTCTTCCACCATCAAGGGGTAGTTGTAAACCACGGTATCGTGATCCTTGAACCCCACGACGGCGGACCCGTGCGTGGCCATGGTATCCCAGCACTCCTTCTTGATCTTCGCGCCGAGGTAGTCGGTGTACAGGGTATCCCGTGCGAGAACCTCTTTGGCCGCGGCGACGCGCGTGTCCCCTTCGGCGATGAGCTCGTCGCGGAACTTTTCGTCGATGAGCAAGTCCTCGCGAGGGATCCGCTCGAGCTCGTCGGCGTCCTCGTTTCGCTTGATGGTCTCCTCGAGCTTTGACCTCAACGCCTTGACCTTCTCGAGCGTCGCAGCCTTCGCCGCGGCCACCTCCGGGATATCATCGTCCTCGTCCGCGGCGGCGACCGCGACGACCTCGGACTCCGTATCCTCCGTCTCGGCTTCGGCATCCGCGGGCTTTTGGTCCTTGAAGACGGGTTCGTCCGGGTCGTCTCGGGGTTCATCCGGAAGCGGCCCAGAAGCGTGCGTGCGCCCCTTCGCCCTCGCCTTCTCCGCGGCCGCGAGTAACGCGTCGTCCACCTTCACCTCGGGGAACGAATCGGGGGTTTTGAAGACGATCACCGCGCCGTCCCCGCCGGCGGTGACCAGCCTCCCGCCGGGCGCGACAACCACCGCGACGGCGCCGCCGCTCTGCGAATCGTGCGCGGCGAGCTCGGACGTCACGCGGTCCTTGCTCCAGATCGAAACCTTGCCGTCGGCGTTCGCGACCGCGATGGCGTCGCCGGCCGCGACGAGCCCGCCGCCGATCGCTTTACCCACGCCGCCGGGCTTACTCCAATCGGGCTTGAGCGTATCCGTCGAGCCCGAGGTTGGAAGCGCGTACGCTCGAACCGAACGATCCGACGCGATTCCCGCAAACTGTCCCTTACCCCCCGATCCCGCGATGGCCACGAGGGGGAGCTCGAGCTTCACCGACCGAACCGAAGGGGCGTCCGGGACGGTCCACTCGTTTGTGGGTTCACCCGCGGGCGCGCCAGTCGCCGGAGGCGTCACCACGGCGACTGTCGCGTTCGGCCCCGCGACCAGGAGCTGGTCGTCGGAGGTCCAGCACGCGGCGACGGCACGGCCAAAGTTGATCGGGAACGGCACGCGGCCCACGACCCTCGCGTTGCTCACCCCCGTGTCCGCGTTTTTAGCAACCTCGATGAACCAGCACCCGTCCTTCTCATCCCCGGCGACCGCGACGTGGGATCCGGACGGGGACACCGCGAAGGCGTCGGGCGCGGACTTCGTGAGCCTGACGCGGAGTAAGAGCTTCGGGTGGTGCGTCACGCCGCCCGGGCACTGGTACACTCGGGTCACGCCCATCTCCGACGCGACGGCAAAGACGTCGCAGCCGTTCGCGAGTGAACCGGCCGAGCACGCCGCCTGCGCCGACCCGCCCGCGTCAATCGTCCACGCGCACTCGCCGGTGGTGAGGTCCCAGCCGCGTACGGTGCCGTCGACGCCGCATGTGGCGGCGCCGTCCGCGAGGGCCACCGCGCCCATCGCGGAACCCGAGTGGTGTGTCCCGATCTTCTCAGCCGCGCCAAACGACGCGGACGAGGATGTCGAGTCGGAAGAGACGTTCTCCGTATTGGAATCCTCCGCGGTTTCCCCCTCCTTGACACCATCCTCGACGTTGACGAGGTAGATCCCCGCGCGGTCCGTCGCGACGACGGCGGACTCGAACCTCTCGCCCCCCACGCTCACGAACGTCGCGCGCTCGCCGACGTCGCCGACTAAAACCTCGCGATCGAACCCGGCTCCGGCTTTCGCGTTCGGGTGCGCGTGGAACCTCAGGGCCACGCCGCCGGTATACGAACCGCCGGAATGCGAACCGCCGCGACCCGCGAGCACCGCGTGTCGCCTCGTGAACGCGATGGCGTCGATCGGCGCGCGTCGCGGTGTCGCCGCCCACGCGTGTCCGTGTCCCGCCGGCTTTGCCTCCCCCGCGTCGAAGCATTCATTCACGCGGTGCGTGACCTCACCGGGCGGAACGAGCACCTGCCCGTCGTGCGGCGAGCACACCAGAAGAACCCCTCCGTCGGTACCGAGGCACACGGTGTTGTTTGGGGACCACGCGGCGGCGGTGACTGATCCCGGCGCGACGCCCGCGGTTTTCACGTTTAGATTCTTGACTGTCGTGATC
>Ga0222716_10001681_pt1 | contig 18378 bp, 15 predicted proteins | sample C33_13DmetaG_FD_165044 | JGI IMG/M metagenome (GOLD analysis project Ga0222716, IMG submission 165044) | Estuarine water microbial communities from San Francisco Bay, California, United States - C33_13D | ecosystem: Environmental > Aquatic > Marine > Unclassified | place: USA: California... | reverse complement strand
CAAATTAGATAAATGCTCTATTGCTGAGAAAAAAAACATTTCCAGATTTTTAGACTAAATAGTTTGTAAATTTACTTCTGAACTTTTTATTCTCTATTCTTGGCTGGTATATATATACATATTCCATATTGTAAACAAAAGTGTACGTACTGTGATTTCCATTTTTCAATAAACATGAAAAATATGAGTCAAATGATGGAATGTTTGTGCTTAGAAATTGAAGAAAGAAAACATTACTTAAGTGGAAAAACAGTAGAAACAATTTACTTTGGTGGAGGTACTCCTTCGCTGGTAGATAGTGAAAAAATTAAATATTTATTAGAAAAAATTCAGTCTACATATAAAGTAAGTCAAGAAGCGGAGATAACATTAGAGCTAAATCCTGATGATATTACAGAAAAGAAAATTACAGCATTAAAAAATATTGGAGTCAATAGACTTAGTATAGGAGTTCAATCTTTTTATGATAGGGACCTAGAATTTATGAATAGAAGTCATAATTCTACTCAGGCAATAGATGCGGTTAATCTTGCATATAATTCTGGTATAAAAAATATTACTATTGATTTAATATATGGCATTCCTGGCCAAAGCATGAAACAGTGGGAAGAAAATTTAAATCAATTATCTACCTTGAATATTACTCACTTCTCGGCATATGCCTTAACCGTTGAGCCCAATACACATCTTCATTATTTAGTTAAAAGTAAAAAGATATCTCAAGTAGAAGATTCTGTTATTGAAAGTCAATTTAAACTATTACAAGACATGTCTGAAAAAATGAATTTTATTCAATACGAAATATCTAATTTTTGCAAAAAAAATATGATGTCAAAACACAATTCCTCTTACTGGGAAGACAAATGGTATTTGGGAATAGGGCCTTCTGCACATTCGTTTAATGGAAAAGAAAGAAGATGGAATATTAAAAGTAATTCGAAATATATTTCAAGGGTTAAAAATAGTCAAGTTTACTTTGAGCTTGAGCTACTAAATCAAAAACAAAAATATAATGAATATATATTAACCTGCTTAAGAACTAAATGGGGAGTAAGTTTTGATTTTCTAAACAAAAATTTTGATGTTGATATTCAAAATCATTTTAAGAAAGAAATACAGAAATGGATAAAACAAAAGAAAGTTATTCAAAACAAAAATTATGAATTAACTAAAGATGGAATGTTGTTGGCTGATGCTATTTCTTCAGATCTTTTTATCACTTAATATTTTTAAAAAGTATTTTTCATACTTCTCAACAATCAAATCCCATTTGTATCTTGAATTAATGATTTTAAGGTTTTTACGAGCAATCTCTTCTCTTTGTTTTAATAAACTATCATCTTCAAATATTAATTTTAATTCTTCTTTACTACTAAATGAAAACGTATTTTCACTCACAACAGATTTATTAAATGGATTATCATGAACTATCACAAAAGCTTGGGCAGCCATCGCTTCTATAAGTGCGGGATTAGTTCCACCAACAGAATGACCATGTAAATAGTATGAGGCATAATATCTAAATGTATCTAATTCTTCTTTATTAAATATGGCACCAAGAAAATGAATATTTGTGTTTTTGTATTTCTCTTTTAAGAAGGCTCCATATTTAGTATTGTGATTTCCGATTATATAATATGGAAGTTGATTATCAGACAATAAATATCCATCACACATTAGCTCTAAATTATTTTCTGGCTCAAGTCGTGCAATTGTTAGAGTATAATTATCTGGTTGAAGAAGGTATTTATCAATTGTTTTTTTAGTTAACAGACCTACTTTTTCAGTACCGTATGCTATAAATTCAGAAGAAACATTGTAATTATATTTAATATATTCTTGTATTGCAATATTATCAGCAACTAAGAAATTTGAATTGAGGACTCCAAACTTTTCTAGAGCCTTAGTAATTACTCTTACTGCTGAACTCCATTTGGCGCGCTTCCACTCAAGTCCGTCTAAATTAGTAACTACAATACTAGATTTTTTATCACATAAAATAATAGCAGGAGCAGCAGTAATTAGTCCAAGTTCAAGGATGATATCGTATTGATTTTTTATCGCATGCTTCAAACACAAATAGTCAAAAACAAAATTAGCTGGTGCTGTTCCTATAATATTTTGTGGACTATAAATGTGTTCTATTTTAACCCCTTTATAATTATTTTCTTTAAACGGATGGAAATTGGGATTATATACTGTAACCTTATGCCCTCTTTTTACTAAGCCAATAGAAAGTGATTCAGCACATTGCTCAAAACCACCATAATTATTAGGAATACCTCGTGTACCTAAGATTGCTATTTTCATTTTTTATACAGCTAGAACAATTAATTTTTCAAGAAAAAGGCTAAAAAAATCTAATTAAATCATCGTATGCAATTATACCATTTTTGTGCCAAACAACTGAATTATTCTCATACAAAACAAGAGCAGGTAACGATTTGACATCAAACCTTTCTTGAGCGTAAGTATTAGCATCTAAATCAATCTTTATAACCTTTAGTGAGCCATTATTATCAACTAACTTATCAATTATAGGTTCCATTTTTTTACACGGGGAACACCATTTAGTAGAAATATAAATTAATGTATTAATATTATTTTCAATGAGAGAGTCTAAACTTATTTCACTTATCAGATCAGAATTTGAAGAATTATTATTAACTATATTTATATCGTAAGGCATCTTGTTAGCTTTCCATCGCATAAACCCACCTTCTAAATTATAGACATTCTGAAACCCTTTTTTAGATAAAATTTGTGCTGCTTTAACACTTCTCCCTCCACTTTTGCAAAGAGTATAAATCTTTTTGCTACGATCAATTAAATTTATTTTGTTCTCAAAATTTTTATCATAATAATCTATAAATGTAGAATTAGGAATATATCCAGCATTTATTTCTTCTGATGTTCTTACATCTAAAATAATAATATCTGTGTCATTCAAAATCTTATCTAAACTAAGGATATCTGTTTTTTCATAGACTAAAGTATTTTTATTGCTACATGAAATAAAAAATATTATAATTAAAAATAAAAGCGCTCTGTTCATAGAATAAGAATTAAGGTGTTGATAATTAACAATTTAGTGTTAATAGCTTGTATAATTTTAAATATTTACAGCTATACATTGATTTATATTTGCCCTGTCGTAATAACTTGTTTTAGTTGTGCAATCCTTTCCCAACTTAACCGTACAACTTAAAAGCCCTCTTTTTCAAGAGGGCTTTTTTATTATATTATTTTTTTACTACTTAACTAAATTTGGTTGAATTGTTTTAAGCTTAATAGCAAGCATGAATTCGTGAGAGCCTGTAGAATAGTCAGATAATTCTGAATTTAGAATATCATAAGAATATCCTATTAAATATCTATCATTTATTGAATATCCAAATAATGCACCTATATCTCCAGTGGACCTATAATCTGCCCCAAACCAAAGCTTTTTGTCATAAGTTGCTTTTATTGCAAAATCAAACTGCATAGGAGATGGTGTTACAGACTTTAGCAATAAAGATGGCTCAATATTCCAGTTTTTGCTAGCAGAAAAATTATAGGCACCCATAACATATAAATGTCTTGAAAGAGTTCCTGATTGATCAGTAGATAGTGTATTAGCCAAATTATTATCTAAAAGATTAAGATTACTTGTTAGAAGTTGTGGTATTGAAACTCCAAGATACCAATCCTTGGAATACAAATTAAATCCGAATGTTGCATCTGGAACTGTTTCAACTATAACATCTCCTTGTGTTAATGGGTCATTTGGATTTGATACGTTCCATCCATTTTTGTCAATTTTAAATTGAGTAAAACCTCCCGATAACGCTAGTGAAAGTTTAATCTTTTCATTTAAAGATAAGTGGTATGCATATGAAATTGCACCTCCGGCTCTACTTGTGTGCCCATACTGATCGTTAAAAATTACTCCTCCCAGACCTACATTATCTTCTTGCTTACCATAAATACTTAAAATCGTTGTGCTTGGGGCATCGGTTATGCCTGTCCATTGATTTCTTATAGTGGTACGCACTTGATAATAATCATCCATACCAGCAAATGCAGGATTTAACATATAACCATTATCCATAAATTGTGTAAGCTGCGGTAATTGCTGACTGTATGTTGATCCACTAAAAATAAAAGCTAAGAGTAAAAAAGATATTTTTTTCATATTTATTTTATTTATCTTACAATTGTTATTGGGCCAGTTTGGGGATCCTCACCATTATTTAAATCTATAACATAATAATAGGTTCCAACTGGCAATTCTTCAGACTCAAACATTCCATCCCATGCAATATATGCATCACCACCATTACTCTCAAAAACTATTTCTCCCCAACGATTAAATACTTTTACTATAGCAGATGGATAGTTTTCGATATCCAAAATTTCCCAAACATCATTCATCTGATCTCCATTTGGTGTAATTGCATCATATGGAATTACACCTAATACAACATATATAGAGTCAATTCCTAAACACCCTGCAGAATCTACCATTAGAGTATACCAAGTAGACTCTAAAGGCTGTACTGAAATACTACTTGAGGAACTACCATTTGACCAAGAATATGCATCAAATAAATTATCAGATTGTAGATTTATTTGATCATCCATAGTTATAATTGGATTATCACCAACCATGGTATTGGCATCGTTTAGAATAGTATTTTCAACATATGTTACTCTCACGATAGCCTCAACTGTGTATGGATTCAAACAATTGGGGTCAACAACCGTTAAAAGATAATTATTAACTGGATCTGTAGGAGAAACCTCTCTATCTGCATCTGTAGAGCCATCATCCCATGCATAAAATAATCCTGGCTTTTCCTGTACATCCAAAATAATAGTGGTTCCTAAACATATGGTAGTGTCTAATAAACTAACATTATCAGGTAGAAATATTTCTGTCACACCATTTACAGTTGTTGTTGTAGAAACCTCACAGCCATTTGCATCTGTAACAGTAACTGAATATAATCCAGGACTTAAGTTTGAAATATTTGAATTTGTATTACTAAATCCAGCGGGGCCTGTCCAATTAAAGTCATAGTCTGGTACACCACCAAGTACAAATACTTGAGCCGAACCATCATTTAAAAGGCAAGTTTCGTCTGTTGAATCTGCAGTTACAACCAGTTCATTAGTTGGTCCACTAATATTTACTGTTTGACTTGTTACGGTACATCCATTAGCATCTGTAACAATTACAGTGTATATATTTGGAGATAATCCTGTTGCTGTTTGGGTAGTCTGACCATTTGAATCGTCCCAAAGATAATAGTAGGTTGGAGGTATGCCAGGCTCAGGTGTTCCACCACTTGCTGTTGCAGTGATCTCTCCATCATCTGAACCAAAACATGTTACATCAGACTCCGAAATACTAACTGACAATGATGTTGGTTCATCAAGTATAATCTCAGCAGTATCACTACATCCTTTGTTATCCGTAACTACTACCACATAGTTCCCAGCAATAATATTATAATTAGTTGAGGTATTTACCCCATTATTCCATGAGTAAGTATATGGAGGAGGAGTATTACCTCCTTGAGCTTCAGCTTTAATCTTTCCTGAACTCTCTCCGAAACATGCTATTGGATCAACAACGTCAATTGTTGTATGTAATAACTCTGGTTGAGAAAGAGAATATGATACAGTATCATAACATCCCTGTGCATCAGAAATAATACATGTGTAAATTGTTGAATTAGTATTATTATTTACGCAAAGACCTACTGCTGCAGAAGTAGTTTGTAGCAAAGTATCATTCCATTGATATAAATAAGTAGCACTTCCATTTGGAGTGATACTTGGAATACCTCCCGTAACATTTAAAGCTATTTCACCATCACAATAATCAAAGCAAGTTACGTCATTGGTTAACAATAAATCAACCTCAGTAGATAATTTATTAGTGTCATTAATCTCGAACTGATCATAGTTAGCACAACCATTTTCATCGGTGACTGTAATTCCGTATATCCCAACTGATAAATTAGTTAAAGAATAAGTCGTATCTCCTGTGCTCCATAGATAATGGTAAGTGGTTGGATTACCAACACCCCCCGAAACAACATCAGTTAATGAACCATTATTCCATCCGTTACAAGTGACATGATTTGAAACAAATGAATGTGTTATAGTATCTGGTTGATTATATGTAATACTTTCTAAGTAAATACATCCATATGAGTCCTCGACGATAAAGTCATATGTTCCTGCAACTAATCCAGAAACATTTGATAAATATGAAGAACCAAGTGTATCTCCATTAGATGTTGTTGTTTTTAAGTATGGAGCTGCACCACCGCTAATACTAAAATCAGCAGTACCAGAATTATCTCCATGGCATCTAATCTGATAATTATTCCATAATGATGGGTTTATCGCTACATTTAAAACAGGTGGTTCATCAATTATAATAACATCCTGTGCAATACAGTTATTATCATCAAAAACCTCTACCGTATAAGTTCCAGCGCTATATCCATTAAAGTAGGCTGTGTTTGAATATACAGGGCCTCCGTTAACAGAAAACTGATAAGAACCTGTTCCTCCCATTGCAACAATATTATCAATTGACCCATTACTTAATCCAAAACATTGTACATGCGAAAATATTGTAGTATCAATATATAATGAATCTGGCTGTGACATTAACAATGTTTGGGTATCAAAACATCCTTTAAAATCTTCAACAGTTATGGTGTATGTTGCTGGGGCAACACTTGTAAAAAGATTGTTCGTTTGCGTACTTGTTGTAAAACCATCAGATATAAAATATTCTAAACTTAATCCACCAGAAGCATACACAGAAATAGTACCATTGTTGGCAGAATAACATGTGATATCGGAGCTAATAATAGAATCAATAGTTAAGATATAATTAGGTTCGTATATCTCAACTGAATCTAAAATAACACACATATTTTCATCTGTTATAGAAACTAATTGATAACCAGCAGATAAATTATAAGCAGAAGAAGAGTCACTTCCATTTGACCATAAGTATGAAAAATCTCCTGTTCCACCAACAGCAGAAATCACTGCCGAACCATCTGCTAAACCTTGACATGAAACAGAGTCTTTAGTATATGAAGTTAGTATTTGGTTTGGCTGATCAACAAATACCGTAGAGTCAACAGAACATCCGTTAGCATCGATTATTGTGATAGAGTGTAAACCTGCTGGAGCATTAGAGTTTGCTGTTGTACCACCAAAACTCCAGTTAAAATTATATGTTGGTGTTCCTCCAGAAAGAGTTAAATAAACATTTCCATTATTTTCCCCAAAACAAAGAGCACTATCAGAGGAAATTGAAGTAATCATTAAACTATCCGGCTCGGTAATTGAAGCATTTGAAACAGCTACACATCCTGAACTGTCAGTCACAGTAAGTGTATAATTCCCTGGGGATAATCCACTTGCTGAGGCAGTATTTTGATTATTAATATCATCCCAAAGATAAGTGTATGGAGTTCTTCCACCAGAAATAACAGGTGTTAATTGCCCATCATTAGCTCCATTACAACTAACGTTGTCAATATTTATATTTGTAATGTCAAGTAAAGCAGGTTCCTCAACAAAAATTGAATCAGTATCTAAACAACCCAAGGAATCTACTACGGTGACAAAATAGAAACCTCCATCCAAATTACTAAATACATTGCCAGAAGTGTAGTAGGTACTTCCTCCGTCGTTACTAAATAGATAAGGTGTTGCTCCACCAACAGCAGATGGTGTGATTACACCATCATCTGCTCCAAAACAACTAACATTTCCAATAGTTGTAAGTAAATCTGGATTCTCTCCAGCTAATACCTCCGCTGTATCAAGACCAAGAGAGCATCCATTTGCGTCTGTAACAAGTACAGTATATATGCCTGGTAAAAGAAAATCAATAATAGGAGTTGTTTCTCCTGTATTCCACAAATAAGAATATCCAGGAGTTGCACCAGAAGCAATAATTTCTATTGCACCAGATGCTAAAGTTTGATCTGCAGAACAATTTGAATTACTTAAAACATTTGCTTGAGATTGAAGTATTGTTGGTTCTGATATTGTAACAAGATCAGAAGAAATACAACCATTATCATCTGTAATTGTTAATGTATAATTTCCTGAGCTCAGGTTTGTGGCATAAGGACCATTTGCCCCATTCGACCAACTGTATGAATAAGGGGCTGTTCCACCAAGAGGGTTAGGACCTCCACCTGTTCCTGAAACAGCAGCAGAACCATCACTTCCACCAAAACAACTAACAGATGAGTCTAAGATGGTATATGTATTTAATTCCGAAGGTTCAAAAATAATAACACTTACACTATCTGTACAACCATTCCCATCGGTAGTATAAATAGAATAATTACCCGCAAAAAGACCTGTGTAAATGCCTGTATTTTGAGGAACAGGGTAGTAAAAAGGAATATAATACTGGTAAGTATTTGGGCCGGTTCCTCCAGAGGCAATAACCTCAATCCCATTAGATGGATCACCATAACAAGGAACAAATAATTGTGAATTTGTATAATTTAATTGTAAATCTACATTAGAACTATTAGGGGTTGTAATACTTATTGTTTCAGTACAAAAAGCATCGATAACTGTTACCGTATATGTGGTGTTACTTGAAAGATTGCTTGCAGTTGATGTTGTCTGTCCATTACTCCAAAGATATGAATAAGGAGGAGTTCCGTTAGGAAAAACTTCTGCAGTTGCATCATTAGCATTATTACACGCTGGTGTCGTATTGTAACTTAAAGTTAAATCTTCTTGATCAATAAAAACGCTTTCCGAAAAACTACAACCATTGTTATCAGTAACAACAACAGAGTATACTCCTGTAACTAATGAATCTGCAGTGGAAGTATTTTGACCATCTGACCAAAGATAGTTAAAAGGTGCTGTTCCTGTGTTAGGATCAACAATAATAGTTGCTGAACCCTGTCCAGAAGCACAGTATTCTGGAAAAGAATCTAAAGTATACGACCAGTCTAAGGGCTCAGATAAGGAAACTGTATCATTTGCAACACAATTATTTGCATCAGTAACAGTTAAATAATAGTCACCATAATTTATGGAACCACACAAGCTATTAAATGTTGGATTTTGAAATTGTGTAGTACCACTCAAATCATAAATAAGCGAACCAAGAAGTGATGGTTCATTAGAAACGTTAACAGTTAAAGAAGCATCACATAAATTAAAGCAGCTTACGCCTTGAGTTTCTATAGCAGTTGCTACGAACAATATAGGTTCAGTAACTGTTAAATTAGAAGTGTTAGTTAAACAACCAGCACCATCTTGTACCTGAACAGTATAAGTTCCTTGAGAAATACTAGATCCATTGGTATTATTAAATATTGAATCACTCAAAAACGTTGTTCCACCATCTATAGAGAAAGAAAAATTAGGAGTACCTCCTAAAATATTTGAAAATGTAATTTCACCATCACTTGAACCATTACAACTAACACCAAATCCGTTAAATAAGCTTGTAGAAGTTACATCAGCATTAAATGTAATAGCATCTGGTTCAGCAACAAAAACAGAGTCAGTATAAGTACAGCCATTAACATCTGCTACAGTTATATTGTAAGTTTGGTTACCACATAAACCACTAAAAATTGATGAGTTTTGAGTCCCACCGCCGTTTAAAGAGTAAGTATATCCTGGAGTACCAGTAAATCCAGGAGATATTAAAAATTGGAGGCTGGCATCACATACAGAATTACACGAGACAACGGAATTAGTATTAATATAACCGTTTAGTTCATTGGGATCATTTAAAATAAATGTTTCATCATTTAAACAAAGATTAGCATCTCTATAATACAAGGTGTAAGTACCAGAGGATAAACCTGAGAAAACAGGATTTGTAGACCAACTTGCATTATCTAGTGAGTACTCATAAGGAGCGGTTCCAGATGTAACAACAGCAGTTAATTCACCATCTGATGCTCCAAAACAAGAAATATCTTGACCATTGTAATTGGATGTTATACCACCATTGATTGAAAGTATATTTGGCTCTGTAATGTTGATTACTGAAGGAGAACTAGATGATGGTGAGCAACCATTAGCATCGGTTAATGTAAAAGAGTAAGTTCCAGCGCATAAATTATCAAATAATGTATCGGTTGCTGAAATTGAAATTCCATCAACAATGTAAGGGAGTGTCCCCCCTGATATTGAAATCAGTTCAGAGGCATCACAATTTCCAAAACACTGATTAGTTGTTTGGGTTGTTAGTGTATTGGATAATTCATCTGGTTCATTTATCGTGATCGTATCATAATCTAAAACAGATGGGTCGTTAAGCACAGAATTAATAAAAGTAGAATTACCAAAGAACTGTGAAAATGGATTATAGGTAGTGTTAAAAGCAACAGAATCAACTACAAGCATATAATAAGTAGATTCATCAAGGCCATTAGCAGTAACAACACTTCCACTTGTTTGACTACTTGAAAAATAGGAGAATGTTGCAAAGGCACCAACCTTAAAAGCTTTTAATTGATAAGTTACAAAAGAAGACGTACAACCATTTGGAGGAGTAGGACATGTATCATTATCAACAAATACGTCAATATCTGCTAGATCACCATTACAACTAATCGGGTTAGAAATAACAACAGAATCAATTGTAACTTGTGCATTTGTTTCAACAGAGAGAAAAACAAAAAACAAGATAGAAATGAGCAATAATAATTTTTTCATCATAGTGTAAAAAATTAAATGTTTGTTTTAAAAAGCTGCAAGATACAAAAAAACCACTTATTTCCCTAAATCACATGATTACATTTACATATCTAGTAATTTAATGCAAAAATAGTGTTCAATTTAATATTCTAATTAAGGCAAAAAAGAAATGAATAAATCAAACTGTTAACAATACTCGTTAAAGGCTTGCTTGAGGTTTTCAGCAATCATTTCAGCAGGCCTACCTTCAATATGGTGTCTTTCAATAAAATGAACAAGATTACCATCTTTAAACAAAGCAATTGAAGGGGAGGAAGGAGGGTATGGCAACATATACTCTCTAGCAGCAGCAGTTGCTCCAATATCTTGCCCTGCAAAAACTGTAGCAAAAATATCTGGCGTTTTTGAGTATGCTGTAGACATTTTCACGGCAGGACGTGCATTACCCGCTGCACAACCACATACAGAGTTAATCATTACAAGAACACTTCCTTCTTTTTTATCTAAAATCTCTGAAACTTTATCAGAGTCTTTCATTTCAACAAAACCTACAGATGTTAGGTCTTCTCTCATTGGGGTGCAAAGTTCTTCTGGATACATATTTATTTTTTTACAAATTTATGGTTATTTTCTTTTCTGCTCAAAAAAACTTTGAAGCAATTTTTTAGATTCGTTCTCTAAAACTCCAAACTCGATTACAGTTTTTGGGTGTAAAATGTCTTTTTTCAAAGAAGAAAAGCCTGTTTTTAAATCTCTTGCTCCCACTACAATTCTACTAATTTGAGTCCAATATGATGCGCCAGCACACATTACACATGGTTCAAGAGTTACGTATAACGTACAATCCTTAAGATATTTTCCACCGATGTAGTCTGAAGCAGAAGTAAAAGCCTGCATTTCGGCATGAGCAGTAACATCATTTAAATGTTCAACATAATTATGCCCTCTAGCAATAATTTGATTATTACACACAACTACTGCCCCAACGGGAACCTCATCATATTCTAAAGCAATTTGAGCCTGCTCAAGTGCTTTTTGCATGAAATAATCATCTGATTTAGGCTTTATTTCCATCTGACAAAAATAGTGTTTATTCTAAGGCAATTTTGTAAATTTGCAATAATAAAATCTATCAAATGTTTAGAACACATAATCTTGGAGAATTAAATATCAGCAACAAAAATCAACAAGTGACTTTATGTGGATGGGTGCATAAAACAAGAGATCTTGGAGGCATGACATTTGTTGACTTAAGAGATAGATATGGAATAACACAACTAGCCTTTAATCTTGAACAAGATAGTGAGCTATGCTTAAAAGCAAGAGGTTTAGGAAGAGAGTTTGTTATTCAAGCAGTTGGCAAAGTGATTGAAAGAAGCTCAAAAAATCTTCAGATATCTACCGGAGAAATTGAAATTGAAGTTTTAGAACTTAATATCCTAAACACTTCCAAAACACCACCATTTACTATTGAAAATCAATCCGATGGTGGGGATGAGTTAAGAATGAAATATAGATACCTTGATATTAGAAGAAATATAATTAAAGATAATCTTCTTTTAAGGAATAAAATTTCATTAGAGACAAGAAAATATCTAAGCAATATAGATTTTATTGAAGTGGAAACTCCTTACCTAATAAAATCAACTCCTGAAGGAGCGCGAGACTTCATTGTACCATCAAGAATGAATGAAGGACAATTTTATGCTCTTCCACAATCCCCTCAAACTTTTAAGCAATTACTAATGGTTGGAGGTATAGATAAATATTACCAAATTGTAAAGTGTTTTAGGGATGAAGATCTAAGAGCTGACAGACAACCAGAATTTACACAAATAGACTGCGAAATGTCTTTCGTTGATCAAGAAGAAATTTTAATGACATTTGAAGGATTAACAAAGCATTTAATAAAAGAAATAAAAGGAGTAGTGATAAATAAATTCCCAAAAATCTCATATGATGAAGCAATTTCATTATACGGTTCAGACAAACCTGACATTCGTTTTGATATGAAATTTATTGATTTCACAAACAGCTCAAAAGGATGTGGTTTTCAAGTTTTTGATAATGCAGAAATTATTATTGGTTTAGTAGTAAAAGGGTGTGCCAACTTTTCAAGAAAACAGCTAGATAAATTAATTGATTTTGTTAAAACACCTCAAGTAGGTGCTGCTGGCTTAATTTATTGTAAATTCAATGAGGATGGAACTACAAAATCTAGTGTAGATAAGTTTTTTAGTGATGAGGTAAAAAACATATGGAAAGAAAAAGCAAATTGTAATAAAGGAGATTTGTTATTAATGATGTCTGGGGAAACTGAAAAAACAAGAAAAGCCTTAGGTACGCTTAGATTAAAATTAGCGGAGGATTTAAATATGAGAAATCCTAAAGAATTTGCTCCTCTCTGGGTTGTAGACTTTCCATTGTTAGAGTGGGATGAAGACTCGCAAAGATATCATGCTATGCATCATCCTTTTACTGCTCCAAAAACAGAAGATATTGCAAAAATTAAAACAGACCCAAAGTCAGTTAGAGCAAATGCATACGATCTTGTATTAAATGGAAATGAAATTGGAGGAGGATCGATTAGGATTCATAATAAGGAGTTGCAAAAACAAATGTTCACACATCTAGGTTTTACTTATGAAGAGGCAAAAGAACAATTTGGTTTTTTAATGGATGCTTTTGAGTATGGCGCACCGCCACATGGCGGTATTGCATTTGGTTTTGATAGGCTTTGTGCAATTTTAGGTGGAGAAGAGTCAATTAGAGATTTTATTGCATTTCCAAAAAATAATTCTGGAAGAGATGTGATGATAGATTCACCATCTTTTATTTCAAAAGATCAACTTGATGAATTAAGAATTAAAACTCTATAAGAATGCAGGAAAAAAATAAATATGGAATTTGGATTAAAATTATTTCTATTGCTATTCCCGTAGTTGTTGCTATTTTATTTGGTGTAAGAGTGGATTATGAATTACCAATTTTTCTTCCACCTATTTACTCTTCACTAAATGCACTAACTGCTGTATTATTAGTGTTAGCATTGGTCGCGATTAAATCAAAGAAAATTAAATTACACCAAAGATTAATGCAGACATGTATTGCCCTATCTCTTATTTTTCTTGTGATGTATATTGCTTATCACATGACTACAGACCCAACACCTTTTGGTGGTGAAGGCTTCACTAAATCAATGTACTTTTTCATTCTTATATCCCACATTCTTTTGTCCATTGCTTTAATTCCACTAGTGTTAATAAGTTATGTTAGAGCTTTTCAAGAAGAATTCCCAGCACATAAAAAAATATCGAAAATTACATTTCCAATCTGGCTTTATGTTGCTGTAACTGGAGTAGTGGTGTATCTAATGATTTCCCCTTATTACGTCTATTAATGCAAAATATTAGAAGAGAGAATATTTCTATTATATTGTGGTTGTTTTCTGGTTGTTTCCTGATTTTCACCATGGTGATTGTTGGCGGAGTAACAAGGTTAACTGGTTCAGGTCTATCCATGGTTGATTGGAAATTATTTATGGGAGCCATACCCCCACTAAATCATCAAGAATGGATAGATGCCTTTGAACAATACAAGCAATATCCAGAATTTAAAGAAAGAAACTTCATGTTTTCTCTTTCAGATTTTAAAAATATATTTTTCTGGGAATACATTCATAGGTTACTTGGAAGGTTTATTGGCTTAGTATTTATTATACCTTATTTATATTTCCTTATTAGAAAAAGATTTACAAAGAAATTAATTTTTCAAACAACAATATTGCTGTTTATGGGGGCAACTCAGGGTTTTCTTGGATGGTGGATGGTTAAGAGTGGATTAGTTAACAATCCTGATGTAAGTCATATAAGACTTGCCACACATCTCACAACAGCATTTCTAACGTTCTCATATACTTTTTGGATAGCGCTTTCACTAGTTTTTCCAAAAAAAGAATTTAGTAATATAACTTTATATAAAATCTCATTTATACTCATATTTTTAGTACTAATACAGATTATTTATGGAGCTTTTGTTGCTGGATTAGATGCGGGTAAAATTTATAATACTTGGCCTAAAATGCATGGTGATTGGATTGCTGAATCTGTTTATGCCATGACTCCTTTTTGGGATAATTTTATTAATGGATTAGCAGGTGTGCAATTCATTCACAGAACTTTTGCCTATCTAGTTTTTGGCTTTATAGTTTTTCTATTTATAAAATCCAAAAAATTTAATTTAAATAAAATTGAAATAATTGGTGTGAACACTCTATTAATCACAGTATTTATACAAATGGTTCTTGGTGTTATAACACTTGTACTTGGAGTGCCGGTTTGGCTTGGAGTTATTCATCAATTGGGGGCCTTTATTTTATTAACTTCAACTGTTTTTTGTCTGTTTATTTTTAAAGAAACCAGATAATTATCCATTTATCCATTACATAAATAAGCTGCATAAAAGGCAAATAAACTAAAGATGATATCATAAGCTTTTTAGCAATCGAATCATCAGGTGTTTTAAACAATTTATAGCTATTAAATGTAAACCAAATTCCAAGGACTAAAATCAAAATAAAAGATACAACAGAAAGATTGATGAAGTTTAACTCTAAAAAAAATGGCAATACTGAAACAACTGTCATTAAAATAGATGTGATTAAAGCTATGGCCGCTGGATACCTACCCTTCTCTTCACCATACATCATTTTAAATCCTGCTTTTTTATACTCATTATCTCTAATCCAGGAAATTGAGATAAAATGAGGGAATTGCCATAAAAACTGAATAGCAAATAACAATCCTACAGCTAAACCAAAATCATCAGTAGCGGCTACCCAACCTAAAAGGACTGGAATTGCTCCTGGAATTGCTCCAATAAATATAGAGACCGTTGACATTCTTTTTAAAGGAGTATAAGACAAAACATATATCATCAACGATAACAATCCAAATGCAGAAGATTTTGATAAAAAACCATAAAAACTTCCATGAGGTTTTATCATGCTTAATAAATACAAGCCTAACACCCCAATAACAAAAGAGAAAATTATGGCATTTAAAGTTGTAAGTTTTTTCTGCGGCAAAGGCCTATGCATTGTACGTAACATAAGCTTATCGTAGTCTTTTTCTAAAATTTGATTAAATCCATTTGCTGATCCAGTAACTAAAAACCCACCTAGAGTTAGTAGCACTAGTTCTAAATAATCAAAATTTTCAACGCCAATTAGATATCCTGCTGTTGCTGAAATAACTACAGTAAGAGAGAGTCTAAACTTTAATAATTGGAAATAATATTTTATTGACGAAATCAAAAAATTAATTTAATGCCTTAGCTTTTTTATTTTGAAAATAGTAGGAGATACAAAATAAGAAAACAGCAATATACGGCATAGCCATTAAAAATAAAATGCCATCATTTAATCCTGCACCTTTAGTACCACCTGCCTCTAGATTAGCTTCAACAACTGCTTTACACATTGCGCACTGAGATGATAAATCTAAACTTAGAAGTAAAAATGAAATTATTAAAAATAAAATTTGCCTTACCATTTTCTTTTAGTCTTTTTGGGGCGCTTATACTCTGCCATTAGCACCTTTACATCATTAACTAAATCTTTCATTTGAACTTCTTTTGTACCATCATAAACTCCTAATACATTCCCATTTTTATCAATTCCGGATCGAACTCGACCTTCTTTATCTATTAAAATAAAATATTCAGAATGTAAAAATCCTCCAGGAGCTAAAGAATCTGGACTTACATTTACAAAATAAGATTTAGCAACTTCATAAATATCATCCTTTTTTCCTGTTAAAAAATCCCAATTTGATAAATCTACATCTATATTATTTTGTTTCATTTCTTCAATATATTCTAAAAATCTCTCAGGAGTATCCGTCTCTGGATTAACAGTATGAGATAAGAATCTTAAGTTGGGATATACACTTAATATATTCTGAATATATGCCATATTTTTAGTCATTACAGGGCAAATTGTTGGGCAAGTAGTAAAGAAAAAATCAGCAACATATATATTACCTAGCATAGTGTCATTATTTATGATTTCATTATGCTGATTGACAAGAGAAAATTCTGAAATAATATGGTCATCACCATTATCTTTCTTTTCTCCAACAACCTCGAGTTTTATAAAGTTATTATATCCTTTGGTTACGTAAGAGTAAATAATTGGAGGAACGACTAATAATAATGCTAGAAGTATTAAGGTTGTAATATTCTTCATTTTTATTTTCATGTTTACATCATCAAGTATGTATGAGTTGCCTCACTCAAAATAATAAATAGTAAATATGGTACAAGAATAAATGCAGGAACTAGAATAGTCCATTGAAAAGATTTTTCTTCAAAACCCAGATGCATAAACACTAAAACAATGTACCCGGCTTTTATTAAAGTCAAAACAATAAATACATGAGTTAACCAAGCAAGACCAAGAAATGTGTTGTAAACTAAGAATTCTGGTAAGTAACCATCAACCTTTAATATACCCAACATTACCTCAAATGCTGTAACTCCTAAAAGAATCCAAAAAACCTTCCAGATCCACCAATTGCCACTATTTTGTTCGTCTGACATAATATTTTTTTTAATTAAACGAGATAAAAGAATGTAAATACAAATACCCAAACTAAATCAACAAAGTGCCAATAAAGCCCAATTTTTTCAACCATTTCGTAATGTCCTCTCCGCTCGTATGTACCAATAATTGTGTTAATCAGTAAAATAATTAAAAGAACAACACCACTAAATACGTGGAAGCCGTGAAAGCCAGTAATAAAGAAAAAATAGTCTGCAAATAACACATGACCATATTCGTTACTTGTTAAGTTAGCTCCTAATAAAACATTAGATGCATTTTGATCTAAATATTCAATTGATTTAGAATGGTCTAAAAATGTTTTATCATATAATCGTAAACCAAGTTTAGGATCTGAAGCAAAATTTTCTTTAACATCAGCCATTTCAAAAGCATGATGACTACCATTATGTGAATCAGCACCCATTAAATCATATATAGAATAAATTTCTTTGTCTTTAACAACATGAATGACATCAGAATTGTTTAATTCAATTGCACCAGAGTCACCATGAATAAAATGACCCCACTCCCAAGCCTGAGATGATAAAAATAATACTCCACCTAAAATTGTAAATGAAAGCCAAAGAATCACTTTACTCTTTTGCATCTTATGACCATAGTTCACTGCTAAAACCATTGTTACCGAACTCATAATTAAAATAAAGGTCATAAGCGCTACAAATAATAATGGGTGGTCTCCATGTAAAAAAGGAAAGTGAGTAAAAACATCTTCTGGAACAGGCCAAATATCTTTAAATTTAAAACGACTAAATCCATAACCAGTTAAAAAAGCTGAAAAAGTAAGAGTATCTGTAATAAGGAAAAACCACATCATCATTTTACCGTAACTAGCTTTATAAGGAACATCACCCCCTTTCCATGCCGGGGCGTTCATATCATTTTGTATGAGTGAATCTGCCATTTTAATTTCTTGTTTTTATTTAATAAAAATTTAATAGCGCATAAAGAAATAACCACAGAAGAGCAAGAAAGTGCCAGTACACTGAGGTTAAATCAATAGCTAATGAATCTTTAGTTGTAAATATGTTCTTTTTTGC